>Ga0160437_1000178_pt1 | contig 36438 bp, 35 predicted proteins | sample HID1975I_E0MG_FD_108227 | JGI IMG/M metagenome (GOLD analysis project Ga0160437, IMG submission 108227) | Enriched soil microbial communities from UW Madison campus, WI, USA - HID1975I_E0 MG | ecosystem: Environmental > Terrestrial > Soil > Unclassified | place: USA: Madison, Wisconsin... | reverse complement strand
TGGACGCCGCGCTGGTGGTGCCCGACGGCCGGCTGCCGGAACTGGAGGACATCTGGCTGCAGCTGCACCTGGTGTTCGAGTGCATCTGGGACTACCGCTTCCTGTACCGCGACCTTGTCGAGATCCTCAGCCGCAACCGCCGCCTGCGCGTGCGCTTCGCGCGCATCCTCAAGCGCGCCGACGACAACGCACACGCCGTGATGCGCGGCCTTTCCCAGGCCGGCGTGATGCGCGCCTCGGCGGCCGAACTGGACGCCGCGGCCACCAACATCCTGGTGCTGGCCACGTTCTGGCTCAACTACGCCGCCGTGCGCGGCGACAAGGACGAAAACGCCGCCATCCGCGACGGCATCGTGCAGGTGATGATGCTGCTGGCCCCGTTCCTGCGCGACGCCGAGCGGGTACACCTGAACACCCTGACCCAAGCGTACATCGACTGACGCCCGGGCCGTCACGACCCGGATGGCCCCTGCTACCCCTTGCCAGCCGCGCCGCGTCGGGCAATGCTCGACGCACCGATCAGACAGGACGCGATCATGGCTTCGAAGACCTCCTGGGCCGCATTTCCGCACGACGCCAGGGCCTTTGCCTACGCCGGCGACGCATTGAAGAAGGCATGGCCGAAACTGCACGCCGGCGACTGCGAGCCCTTCCCCGACGACAAACGCGCCGCCACGCTGCTCAAGGCGGCCGGCAAGGCCGCGCCGAAGCTGGACGCCGCCGCGCTCGCAACCGCGCTGCAGGACGCCTGGCGCGCTTTCCATGCGGGCGACTTCAAGGCCGCCTTCGACGCTGGCAGTGCGCTCGGGCCGGTAGGCACCTCGGTGGCGGTGAAAGCGATCGGCATCCACGCCAGCTATCTCGTCGACGCCGGGGCCGAGCAACTCAAGCGCTTCGAACAGGCTGCCAAGCTGGCCGAAGCCGCGATCAAGGCGCTGCCTGGCGAGGCCAACAGCCACTACCGGCACGCCTTCGCGCTGGGCCGCTACAGCCAGGGGCTGTCGGTTGCCAAGGCGCTCAAGCAGGGCATCGCCGGCAAGGTACGCGAGTCGCTGGACAGCGCGCTTGAACTCGCGCCCAAACACGCCGAAGCGCACACCGCGCTGGCCCTGTACCACGCCGAGATCATCGGCAAGATCGGCCCGATGATCGGCGGCCTGACCTACGGCGCCAAGGCTGCCGAGGCCGAATCGCACATCAAGGCCGCGCTCAAGCTCACCCCCGACTCTCCCATTGCCCACATCGAGCACGGCAACATCCTGATGCTGCTGCACGGCGACAAGAAGGAGGACGCCGCCGCGGCCGCATACGAAAAGGCCGCAAAGCTCAAGCCGCGCGATGCCATGGAAGCCCTGGACGCGGCCTACGCAAAGTCGCAGCTCGAGTGACGGCACCACTCCGGCACGCTTGTGCCTGCGCACTCCTGTAGGAGCGGCTTCAGCCGCGAGCTTTTGCCATCGCCCGCGCCGAAACCGCTGGATGACCAGCCTTCGGCTGTTGCAAAGCGCTTCCTGCCGACGCGGGGATGACGAACTCCCCCTCAGGCCCTCCCAATCAACCCCCGCTTCATCGCCAACAGCCGCAACTCGTAATCCGACGTCAGCCTGAGTTTGGTGTAGATGTTCGTCCGGTGCGCATACGCCGTCTTGGCGTTGATGCCGACCGTCGCCGCCACCCGGGCGACCGAATGCCCGCGGGCCAGCAGGAGGAAGACCTGGGCTTCGCGTTCGGTCAGCTCGGGCAGCTCGCTGTGGCCTTCCTGCATGCCGTCGGCTTCGAAATCGCGCACGTCGGTGCCCAGGTAGGTCTCGCCCCGGCCGACGGCGCGGATGGCATCCACCAGTTCGTCCGGCGCCGAGCTCTTGGTGACGAAGCCGCGCGCACCCGCGGCGATGGCGTCTTGCACGTACAGCGCGCCGTCGTGCATGGTCAGCACCACGATCGCCAGATCCGGCCGCTGGGCGAGCAGGTGCCGTAGCATGACCAGGCCGTCGCCGTCCGGCAGGGACAGGTCGAGCACCAGCACGTCGCAGGTGGAGTGCAGCATCCACGCCGCCAGCTCCTGCGCGCTGCCCACCTCGGCAATGACTTCCCAGCCGGGCTCGAGCTCGAGCAGCTGGCGGAAGCCGGACCGCACGATGGGGTGGTCATCGACCAGGACAATGCGCAGTGTCGACATCCAATCCGCCGCCCGAACTTCCCGAAAACGCCACCATTGAAACGCAATCGCCATGGTGGCGTCGACCCGCGGTGATCGGGCTGGCCCTGTACCCCGCCGCATGGATGGCGCTGCTCGCGGCTTCCAACACGCTGTGGTTCCTGCCCGCGGGCCTGCGCCTGGGCACGCTGTGGCTGCTGCCGCGGCGGCTGTGGCCGGTAATGGCGGGGGTCGAGGTCGCCACCCTGCTCGCGTGGAACGCGATCGGACTGGACTACGCCAACCCCGTCAACCTGGTGCTCGGCGCGGTCCTGCCCTGGTGCGTCTATGCGACGGTGCTGCGCGGGATCGGCCGCCACGGCCGCGGAACGCCGGCCGTCAAGGCGCTGCCGCGGCTGTTCGCGGTGGCGTTCGTCGCGGCCGTGTTCAACAGCATCCTGCTGACCGCGATCGACCTCGACGACAGTGGCATGCTCGGCGCCGGGCTCCCGGCCACATTGGTGTCGTTCGCGCTGGGCGACTTCGCCGGCAGCGTGCTGCTGGTGCCGATCATGCTGGCGCTGGCCGAACAGGTCGGACCGAAGCGTCACCCGTGGCCCGAACTGGCCGCCTGGGGCGTGGCCGTGGCGCCGGCCGCGATCGTGCTCGCGCTGGCGCTGCTGCCCGCCATCGAAGCCCCGATCTACCCGCTGGCGATGGCCCTGCTGCCGCTGTTCCTGCTCGCGCATCGCTACGGATGGCGGGCCACCGCCGTCGCGTACGGGCTGCTGTGCGTGACCCTGATCGTGGTGCCGCTGCCGTTCGCCAGCGCCCTTCAGCCTGGCCAGCTGCCGCTGCTGATGGGCATGGCCGGCTGCGCGGCGCTGCTGCTGGGCGTGGCCACCGATGCCCTGCGCACGCAGCGCCGGGAGATGGACGAGATCGTGCGTGCCCTGCGCCGGCGCGGCGTCGAACTCACCCTGGCCGCCAATCGCATGGCGGTGCTGCAGGAACAGGAACGCCGCCGCATCGGCGTGGAACTGCACGACCAGATCGGCCAGGACATGACCGCCATCGCCACGCGCCTGCGCATCGTGGAACTCACCGCGTCCAACCCGGAAGTACTCAAGGGCCTGTCGTCGATCAGCAGCCTGATCACCAGCGCCCACGGCCACCTGCGCGAGGTGATCGACAAGCTGCACCCGGCGGTGCTCGACCGCTTCGGCCTGTCGCGCGCCATCGCAGCGGGTCCGTTCCTGGAACTGCTGCGCGACCACGGCGTGCTCTACACCAGCCGCGTCCAGGGCCGCGTCGACCAGCTGCCCGACAACATCGCCTCCGCCCTGTACCGCATCTGCCAGGAAGCGGTCACCAACGGCGCCCGCCACGGCTGCGGCGGCCGCATGCACATCCGCCTGGTGCTGCTGCCCTCGCCCGCCGCCTCCGAGCTGATCCTGGAAATCGAAGACCACGCCGGCGCCATCGCCGTCGACCCCGAGCGCCCCGGCCGCGGCCTGCTCAACATCCGCGACCGCGCCGACGCCATCGACGCCGACTACCGCTTCAATCCGGACAGCGGCATGCCACGGCACTGGGTGCACCTGTGGGTGCGGCTGCCCGATGAGGAGCTGGAACCCTGATCCCAGGCCCCGGGCCCGAAACGGAAAAGGCCACCCCTGAAGGTGGCCCGTGCGTCCGATGGTGGGCGGTACAAGGTTCGAACTTGTGACCCTTGCCGTGTGAAGGCAATGCTCTACCGCTGAGCTAACCGCCCGATTCGGGGCGCGAAGTGTATCCGGATGGGGCGCTCGTTGCCAACCCATGCCGGTGGTCGTCCGCGTCCCGGCGGACGGAATCCCACCGCTCCGGCCAGGTCGCCAGCGACGCATCACGGCACCCGGATGCCGCATGGCGTCATCTCCGCCGGTCGCCCCGGGCCCTCAGGAAGCGATCCCTGTCCGGCACGGGACTTGCATCACTGTCGGCATGGCAATGGCTTCCGGGAGGCATTCATGGAACGCGAGCTGTTTTCGATCGAGCAGTCGGCACGCGGCTGGGTGGTCCACACCGTCAACGGCGGCAACGAGCCGCCTGATCCGACGCCGCTGCAGGCACTGGAGCACGCCGAGCGCCTGGCCTGCGCCCGGCACAACAGCACCGGCCACCCGACCGGGGTCAAGGTGAGGATGCGCTGCGGCGATACGGTGCTGGTGGCCTGCCACGGCTGAGCGGCAAGGAGCTGGTTTCCGCCGCGCGCTGTTCGCAGGGTGCTGTTGCAGGAGCGGCGGAAGCCGCGAGCTTTCGCCCCGCGGCACAACCAGAGTCACTGGATCCCCGCCTGCCCGGGGATGACGATCGTGACCGGATCCCGCCCCCTACCGGTTCTTGACCTCACGCATCGCCAGCACCCGGTCCGGTGCGACGAACGAATCGCTGCGTGCCGCCGACCAGAAATTGCGGAACACCGCGTGCTCGGGCATGCGTTCAAGCAGTTCGCCCGGATCCAGGAAGCGGTACAGCGCGGCCAGCGAGCGGACCTCCGTGCGCGAGACGCGGCGCAGGATGTGTTCGGGCCCGAGCTGGCGCGGATGCTCCAGCCCGGCGGCGCACAGCAGGTCGCGCAGCGCCTTGACGGTGTTTTCGTGGAACTGGAACACGCGCGTGGCCTTGTCCGGCACGTCGAGCCGGCGCCAGCGCTTCGGGTCCTGGGTGGCGATGCCGGTCGGGCAGCGGTCGGTGTGGCAGCTCAGCGACTGGATGCAGCCCAGCGCGAACATGAAGCCACGCCCGGCATTGCACCAGTCCGCGCCCATCGCCATGGTGCGGGCGATGTCGAAGGCGCTGGTGATCTTGCCTGCGGCGCCAACGCTGATCCGGTTGCGCAGCCCCACGCCCACCAGCGTGTTGTGCACCAGCATCAGTGCCTCGTGCATCGGCAGGCCGACGTGGTCGATGAATTCCGCCGGCGACGCACCGGTGCCGCCCTCGGCGCCGTCGACGACGATGAAGTCCGGCAGGATCCCGGTTTCCTGCATCGCCTTGGCAACGGAGAACCATTCCCACGGATGGCCGATCGCCAGCTTGAATCCGGTCGGCTTGCCGCCGGACAGCTCGCGCAGGCGGGCGACGAATTCCAGCAGCCCGACCGGCGTGGAAAACTCCGAATGCCGCGACGGGGAAATGCAGTCCAGCCCCTCGGGCACGCCACGGGTAATCGCGATCTCGTGGCTGACCTTCGGCCCCGGGAGCACGCCGCCGTGGCCCGGCTTGGCGCCCTGCGACAGCTTGACCTCGATCATCTTCACCTGCGGCTCGTGCGCGTTGGCGACAAAGCGCTCTTCGCTGAAACGCCCGTCATCGCCGCGGCAGCCGAAATAGCCCGAGCCGATTTCCCACACCAGGTCGCCACCATTCTCGCGGTGGTAGGGCGAAATCGATCCCTCGCCGGTGTCGTGGTAGAAATTGCCGCGCCTGGCGCCGGCATTGAGCGCGCGGATGGCGTTGGCCGACAGCGAACCGAAGCTCATCGCCGAGATGTTGAACACGCTGGCGTCGTAGGGCTGCGCCGTGTCCGTGCCGATGCGGACGCGGAAATCGTGCGAGGGGATCGTCGTCGGCAGCAGCGAGTGGTTGATCCACTCGTAATCAAGGCCGTAGACGTTGCGCTCGGTACCGAAGGGCACCACGTCGATCACGTTCTTCGCGCGCTGGTACACGAGTGCGCGCTGGCGCCGCGAAAACGGCACTTCCTGCAGGTCTTCCTGGATGAAGTACTGGCGGATCTCCGGCCCGATCGACTCCAGCGCGTAGCGCAGATGCGCGAGGATCGGGTAGTTGCGGCGCAGCGTGGTGCGCGTCTGCAGCATGTCCCAGGTCCCCAGCAGCGCCAGCGCACCGAAGATGCCCAGCGGCCAGCGCCAGGCGGGATGCTGCAGCGACATCCACGCCGAGAACAGCGTCAGGATGATGCAGGCGATGTACAGGAAGTAACGCGACATGCGGCTGGCCTTGGCTTGCGGTCGCCGGCCATTGTTGCAGACGCCCGCCGCGCGGCGCGACGTTTCCCGGCCGACCGCATGCCTGCCGGCACGTGGACGTCGATGGAAGCGCGTGGTGCCCGGAGTCGGAATCGAACCGACAAGGCCTTGCGGCCGGCGGATTTTAAGTCCGCTGCGTTTACCAGTTTCGCCACCCGGGCGGTGGGCCGAACCGGCCGGGGCCGGTGCGCGGGATGATCGCAACTCTCGCGGCGGAGGGGAAATGGCGGTCCGGCATAACGCCCGTCGCCGATCCCGGACGCGACAAGGCCCGCCGGAAGCGGGCCCTGTACGGAAAGATGGAGGCCTGGGTCGGAATTGAACCGGCGTACGCGGCTTTGCAGGCCGCTGCATAACCACTCTGCCACCAGGCCGGTGACGCATTGGTCCAGGTGACGATACCCGGATCGCGGACCATGCGCGACGATTGCGCGTGGCCCGGAAAGACGAAACCCCGGCAGTGCCGGGGTTTCGCTGAATCTGGAGCGGGAAACGAGACTCGAACTCGCGACCCCGACCTTGGCAAGGTCGTGCTCTACCAACTGAGCTATTCCCGCGGAGGAGCCGGAATTTTACCGTCGCGTTCGGAACTGTCAACAGGAATTCCTTCCCCGGCACGCAAAACGGGCCACGCGGCGCGCAAATAGGCGAAACCTGACCACAGCGTGAGCAGCGCCGCGACCGCCAGCAGCCAGTCGCCGACGTGGAAAACCAGGTCGCGCATGAACAGATCGTGCCGGGGCAGGCGGTCCGGCGAGACCGAGTACAGCAGGCACAGCAGCGCCACCATCTGCGCCACGGTCTTGATCTTGCCGATGGTGGCGACCTTGACCCGCGCCCGCTGGCCCAGCTCGGCCATCCATTCGCGCAGCGCCGACACCGCGATTTCGCGGCCGACGATCACCGCCGCCCACAGCGCCATCCACGCCGTGGGGTGGCCCTGGACGATCAGGAACAGCGCCACGGCGACCATCAGCTTGTCGGCCACCGGGTCGAGGAAGGCGCCGAATGCCGAATACTGGTGGTAACGACGCGCGATCCAGCCGTCCAGCCAGTCGGTCACCGACGCCAGCGCGAACACCGTGGTGGCGGCCAGGTTGGTCCACTTGTAGGGCAGGTAGAACACCAGCACCAGCACCGGGATCATCAGGATCCGCAGCAGGGTCAGCCATGTGGGGATGGTCAGCTTCATAACGCCCTTCAGTCCGGCCGGCGTTCGATGCCCGGCCCTTGCAACCCGTGCAGTGTGGCGTAAATCCGCCTGGCAAGCTCGGAACTGATGCCTTCGACGTGCGCGATCTGGTCCGCACTTGCGTTCTTCAGGCCGCCCAAACCGCCGAAATGCCGCAGCAGCGCGGAGCGGCGGCGCGGGCCGATGCCGGGAATGTCCTCGAGCCGGCTGCTGTTGCGCGCCTTCTGCCGGCGGCCGCGGTGGCCGGTGATGGCGAAGCGGTGTGCCTCGTCGCGCACCTGCTGCACCAGCTGCAGGCCCGGCGAGGCGGCGCCCGGGTGCAGTTCGCGCCCGTCCGGCAGCAGCAGGGTCTCGTCCCCGGCCCGCCGCGCCTCGCCCTTGGCCACGCCGACCAGCAGCGGGCCGCTGATGCCCAGTTCGGTGAGCACGTCCCGCGCCTGTGCCACCTGCCCCGCGCCGCCGTCGATCAGCAGCACGTCGGGCATCACACCGTCTTCTTCGACCGCGCGGCGGAAGCGGCGCAGCAGCGCCTGGTGCATGGCCGCGTAGTCGTCGCCCGGCTCGACCCCGGCGATGTTGTAGCGCCGGTACTGGCCCCGCACCGGGCCTTCGGCATCGAACACCACGCACGATGCCACCGTGGCCTCGCCCATGGTGTGGCTGATGTCGAAGCACTCGATCCGCTGCGGCAGTTCGTCCAGGCCGAGCATGTCGCGCAGCGATTCGGCGCGCTCGCGCTGCGCGGCCTGGCTGCCCAGCTCGGTGGCCAGGGTCATCGCGGCGTTGCGGCTGGCGAGGTCGAGATAGCCGGCGCGATCGCCGCGCACGCTGGTCTTGACCTGCACCCGGTGCCCGGCGGCGGCACCCAGCGCCTCCTGCAGCAGGTCGGCGTCCTCGATGTCGCGGTCGAGGATGATCTCGCGCGGCGGCGGTTGTTCGGCGTAGTACTGCGAGACGAACGCGGCCAGCACTTCGGCCGGACTGTCGCTGCCGTTGGTTTTCGGGAAGAACGGGCGCGTGCCCAGGTTGCGACCGTCGCGGAAGGCCAGCAGCAGCACGCAGGCGCGGGTGCCCTGCATCGCGCAGGCCAGCACGTCCATGTCGGCCGCCTGCCCTTCCACGTACTGGCGCGCCTGCAGCTTGCGGATCATCGCCACCTGGTCGCGCAGGCGCGCAGCCTCTTCGAAGTCCAGGCGCTCGCTGGCGGCTTCCATGGCGTTCGTGAGTTCGTCGCTGAGCTCGTCGCTGCGGCCTTCGAGGAACAGCGTCACCCGGCGCACGGCCTCTGCATACTCGTGCGCCTGCACCAGCCCGACGCACGGCGCCGTGCAGCGGCCGATCTGGTACTGCAGGCACGGCCGCGAGCGGTTGCGGAACACGCTGTCCTCGCAGCTGCGCAGCTTGAACAGCTTGTGCAGCAGGTTGAGCGTCTCGCGCACCGCCACCACGCTGGGGTACGGGCCAAAGTAGCGCCCCGGGATGCTGCGCGCGCCGCGGTGCAGGCCGATCCGCGGCCACGGTTCCTGCGTCAGCAGCACGTAGGGATAGCTCTTGTCGTCGCGCAGCAGCACGTTGTAGCGCGGCTTGAGCGACTTGATCAGCTGGTTCTCCAGCAGCAGCGCCTCGGCCTCGCTGCGGGTCACCGTCACGTCCATGCGCGCAACCTGGGCCAGCATGGCCATCGTCCGCGCCGGCTTGGGCGTGCTGTTGAAGTAGCTGGCGACGCGGTTCTTCAGCGCCCGCGCCTTGCCGACGTAAAGCACGCCGTCGTCGGCTGCGAACATGCGGTAGACGCCCGGCGCGGTGCTCAGCCCGCGGGCGAAGGCCTTGCCGTCGAAGGTGTGGTTCGGCGCAGTCATCGACCACACAACGTGAGGGCCGCGGCGGCCCGGCGCAAGCCCGGCGGCCGGTCAGCGCCGGAACAGGCCGCCCCTGCCCCGCCGGCGGTCATTCGCCGATGGGAACGTGGCGCAGCGTCCCGTTCTGGGTGTCCAGGCGCAGCACGGCGTGCGCGTCGGTGTCGGCAATCCAGACCACGCGATCGGCCACGGCCAGCCCGGACGGCGCGTGCAGCGGCTGCGGCAGTGGCCAGGTAGCCAGTTCGCCGCCGCCCAGGCGCAGCGTACGCAGCGCGTCGTTGCCGCTGTCGGCGATCCACAGCACCGGCGAATCGGGGTCGAGTGCGATGGCCTGTGGCTGCTGCAGGCGCGCCTCCACGCGCACGCCGTCGGCGTTGCCGAAGTTCCAGGCGTTCTCGCCCACCAGGGTGGTGACCTGCGCGCTGCGCACGTTGGCGCTGCGGATCGCCGAACCTGCGCCGTCGCAGACGTAGAGCACCTGCTGCACCGTCGCCAGCCCCACCGGCTGCGCGAACTGCGCGCGCGTGCCATTGCCGTCTGCCACGCCCAGCGCGCCGGAGCCGGCCAGCAGCCGCAGCTCCTGCTTGCCCAAGTCGTACATCCAGATGCAGTTGTCGCCGGCGGTGGCGATGTACATCGCGTCGGCGCCGAGCGCCACCGCGCGCGGCTGGTCCAGCGCCACGGCGCGCGGGTCGGTGATCACGCCCTCGACCGGCCTGCCGGGGCGGCCGGCGCCGCAGACAGTGTCGATATCGCCGGTGCGCAGCTGGATCCGGCGCACGGCGTGGTTGCCGCTGTCGGCCACGTAGAGCATGTCGCGCTGCAGGCAGATGCCCTGCGGGCGGTTGAACGCCGACAGCTCCATCGGACCGTCGATGAAACCCGGACCGCCGCTGCCGAACTGCCGCAGCACCCGCCCGCCGTGGTCGCACTCGAGCACGCGGTGGTGGCCGCTGTCGGCCACGTACAGGTAATTGGCGTTGACCGCGATCCCGACCGGGAAGCGCAGCGGTAGCAGCGGCTCGCGCATCGGACGCACGTCGATCGGCGCGGCATTGCGCGAGCGCGGCACGACCGCATCGTTGAGCGCGGCCACCGCGGCGTCGAGCTCGCGCACCTGGCCGTCGCCGACCCAGCGTTCGCGGATGCGGCCTTCGCCGTCGATCAGCACCACCGTCGGCCACGCTTCGATGCCGTACTGCTGCCACAGTGTCCAGTCCGGGTCGTGCACGATCGGGAAGTCGAGCTTCTGCCGTGCCAGCCGCTTGGCCACCCGGCGCGCGTCGCGCTCGTGGTCGAAGCGCGGCACGTGCACGGCCACCACGTTGAGCCGCTCGCCGTGACGGGCGCGCAGGTGGGCCAGCTCACCCAGGCGCTGCTGCGACCAGGCCGAGCCGGCGTTGATGAACGCCATCGCGCAGACCTTGCCGCGCAGCTGCGCCATGTGCAGCGGCTCGGTCAGGTTCAGCCATTCCAGGGACTGCGGGAATTCCGGGGCGATGGTCTGGTCCATGGGCCTGTCGTGATTCCGTGGCGAGGCCCCGGATTATGCGTCAATCCGCGCGGCCGTCGCCCCGCAGCCGTTCCACCGCGGCCAGGGCGGCCGCATCGACCTGCGCCCAGACCTGCTCGAAGTGGTCTTCGCCGCCGGTGTAGGGGTCAGGAATCGGCCCGGACAGCCCCGCCCAGTCCATGAAGAGGCGGCTGCGCCCGCGGGCGCTGGCCGGTGCCAGCGCGCGCACGTCGCGCAGGTTGGAATCGTCGGCGCACAGCAACCAGTCGAACTCGTCGAAGTCGCGCACGGACAGCTGGCGGGCACGCAGGCCGCCGATGTCGACGCCGTGGCGGCGCGCGGTGGCGATCGCGCGCTTGTCGGGCGGCTGGCCGACGTGCCAGTCGCCGGTGCCGGCCGAATCGACTTCGACCCGCGTCTCCAGGCCCGCCTCGCGCAGCCGCGCGCGCAGCGCGCCCTCGCCCATCGGCGAACGGCAGATGTTGCCCAGGCACACCACCAGCAGGCGCTGCGGCTCAGCCATTGCGGGATTCCTGCAGGTGTCGTTCGGCGCGCGCGAGGTCCTCCGGGGTGTCGACGCCGGGCGGGAACGGCTCTGGCGTCAGCGCCACCGCGATGCGGTGCCCGGCTTCGAGCGCGCGCAGCTGCTCCAGCGCCTCGATCTGTTCCAGGCGCCCCGGCTGCATCTGCGCGAAGCGGCGCAGGAAGCCGGCGCGGTAGCCGTAGATGCCGATGTGGCGCAGCCAGTGGCCGCCTTCCGGCAGCCGGGCGCGGTCGCGGGCGAAGGCGTCGCGCGGCCACGGGACCGGCGCACGCGAGAAGTACAGCGCATGGCCGTCGGCACCGCGCACCAGCTTGACCACGTTGGGGTCGAACAGGTCGCCGGCGTCGTCGATGACGGCCGCGAGCGTGCTCATCGGCGCGCCGGAGGCCGCCAGCGTCGCCGCCACCGCCTCGATCCCGGCCGCGGGCGCGAAGGGTTCGTCGCCCTGCAGGTTCACGACCAGGGTGTCGTCGTCCCAGCCGGCGATGTCGGCGCATTCGGCGAGGCGATCGGTACCGGAGGCGTGGGCTTTTGAAGTGAGCGCGACCTGTACGCCGCAGCCGTCGAGCGCCTGCACGATGCGCTCGTCGTCGGCAGCCACCCACACCTCGCGCGCCCCCGCCGCCAGCGCACGGCGCGCGACGTGCAACACCAGCGGCTCGCCGCCCAGCGGACGCAGCGGCTTGCCCGGCAGGCGCGAGGCATCGAAACGGGCGGGAATGGCGACGACGAAATCGGAGATGGTCATGCGGTCGATTCTAGCGGCCAATCCGGACAGGCTTTGTAGGAGCGGCTTCAGCCGCGAGCTTTTCGGTCTTCAAGGTTCGACGGGGAAAAGCTCGCGGCTGAAGCCGCTCCCACACGCGCATCGGGAGTCCGGCGCGGGTCAGGCCTTCGGCTTCAGCGTCGCCAGGCGGTCGAGCAGCGCGACCCAGAATGCTTCCGGCAGCTCGGCGCGGATCGGGACGCTGAAGTGGCGGCCGGTGGCGAAGCCGCGGCACTTCACCGCGTCCTTTTCGGTCATCAGCACGGGCAGGTCGCTGCCGAAGGCCAGATCGTCGGCGACGTAGCGGTGGTGGTCGGCGAAGGCGTGCGGGACGACGCCGATGGCGTGGGCGCGCAGGGTGTCGAAGAATCGCTGCGGATCGCCGATGCCGGCTACCGCATGCACGCGCTTGCCGGAAAACACCGACAGCGGCAGCGGACGCCCGCCGGGCAGGGGCAGCGCGCAGTCGGCAAGCAGCCGCATCGGCCATTCGCCGAAGCCGGCCTCGGTCCCGCCGTCGCCGACGTTGAGCACGCGGAAGTCGACCGAGCCGCCGCGTTCGACCGGCTCGCGCAGCGGACCGGCCGGCAGCAGCCGGCCGTTGCCGTAGCGGCGGCGGCCGTCGATGACTTCGATCTCGATGTCGCGCCGCAGGCGGTAATGCTGCAGGCCGTCGTCGCAGACGACGATGTCGCAACCGGCGCCGATCAGCGCGCGCGCGGCAGCAGCGCGGTCGGCGTCGGCGCGCACCTTCGCGCCGGTGCGGTGGGCGACCAGCACCGGCTCGTCGCCGCCCAGGGCGGGATCGGTATCGGCGTCGACCCAGCGCGGCGTGCCCGCGTCATCGCGGCCGTAGCCGCGGGTGGCCACGCCGGGATTCCAGCCGGCCGCGCGCAGGCGTTCGACCAGCACGATCGCCAACGGCGTCTTGCCGCTGCCACCGGCGATCAGGTTGCCGACCACGACGACCGGGACCGCGACCTTCACCCGCCGCAGCAGGCGCGCGCGGAACAGCCGCATCCGCAGCCCGATCGCGGCTGCGTACACCTTCGACAGCATCCGCGCATGCCAGGGAACCGGGCCTTCGAACCAGTACGCCGGGGCCTTCGCGCGCCTGCTCATGCGTCGGGCTGCTCCCGGAACTGCATCCTGTGCAGGTGCGCGTACAGGCCGCCGCGTGCCAGCAATTCGGCATGGGTGCCCTGCTCCACCAGCCGGCCGTGGTCGAGCACCAGCACCTGGTCGGCGTGCTCGATGGTGGACAGGCGGTGCGCGATCACCAGCGTGGTGCGGTCGGGCATCAGCCGTTCGAGGGCGTCCTGCACCAGGCGCTCGGACTCGGTGTCGAGCGCGGCGGTCGCCTCGTCGAGGATCAGGATCGGCGCGTCCTTGAGCATGGCGCGCGCGATCGCCACGCGCTGGCGCTGGCCGCCGGACAGGCGGCCGCCGTTGGCGCCGACTTCGCTCTGCAGTCCCCCCGGCATGCGCTCGACGAATTCCATCGCGTTGGCGCCGCGCACCGCCTGTTCCAATGCTTCCGGATCGGCGTCGGCCATCTCGCCGTAGGCCACGTTCTCGGCGACGGTGCCGTCGAACAGCATCACCTGCTGGCCCACCAGCGCGATCTGCCGGCGCAGGTCGGCGAGGCGATACTCGCCCAGCGCGTGGCCATCGAGCAGGATCTGGCCGGACTCGACCTCGTAGAAGCGCGGGATCAGCTTGACCAGCGTCGACTTGCCGCTGCCGGAGCGGCCGACGATGGCGGTGACGGTGCCCGGACGCGCATCGAAGCTGATGCCCTCCAGCGCCGGCGCATCCTGCCCGGCGTAGCGGGCGTTGACGTCGCGGAACTGGATCAGTCCGTGCGCACGCTGCAACGGCAGCGTGCCGGTGTCGACTTCGTCCGCCGCATCGAGCACGCCGAACAGCCGCTCGGCGGAAGCCACGCCGCGCTGGAGCATGTTCTGCACATTGGTCAGCTGCTTCAGCGCGGGAATGACCGCCATCATCGCCAGCATCAGCGCGACGAAACCGCCGGCGCTCAGGCGCCCGGCAATCGCTTCCCTGCCGGCCACGAACAGCAGTAGCGCCAGGCCGATCGCGCCCATCAGCTGCACCAGCGCCGAGGACATGCTGCGCGTCGCCTCGACCTTCAGCGACAGCTTCATGTGCCGGTCGGCCAGCGCGGAATAGCGGGTGAACTCGACGTCACGCGCGCCGTAGACCTTCACTTCCTGGTGGCTGCCCAGCGACTGGTCGGCGGACTGCATCAAGTGCGCCGAGCTCTCCTGGATGCGATGGCTCACGCGCCGGTAGCGCTTGCCGACCTTGTTCATCACCCAGGCCAGCGGCGGCGCCAGCACCAGCACGGCCAGGGTCACCTGCCAACTGGTCCAGAACATCACCACCAGCGCAGCGATGATCTGGAACGACTGCTGCAGCATCACCTTGGCCGCATCGATGGTGGCCTGCGCGACCTGGTCGCTGTCCGAACCCAGCCGCACCAGCATCGACGGCACCGGCTCGGTGTCGAAGCGCAGGCCCGGCAGGCGCAGGTACTTGCCCAGCACCTTCACCCGCATGTCGCGGGCGATGCCGCGGCCCGAACGCGCCATGTTGTAGTCGGTCAGGTAGCCGGCGATGCCGCGCAGCACGAACAGGCCGACGATCGCCAGCGGCAGCCAGGCGCTGTTCTTCGCGTCGCGGACCACGAAGGTCTCGTTGACCACCGGCTCCATCAGCTTGGTGAAGGCGCCGCCGGCGGCGGCCTCGACCACCATGCCCACCAGCGCCAGCAGCAGCAGGCCCCGGTATTTCTTCGCAAAGCCCGTCAGCCGCCGGTAGATCGGCCACGCCGCCGCGGGCTGTCCGCTCCCGCTCATCCGGCCGGCTCCGCGGCGGGCCGCTGCTCGGGCGCGGTGGCGTTGGCAATGCGGGTGAAACCCAGCTGGCCGAGCGCGTCGTAGGCGGTGATCACGGCCTGCCAGGGCGTGCGCGCGTCGGCGCGGATCAGCACGGTGCGCTCGCGGTCGTCGCCGGCGACCTCCACGATCGTGCGCTTGAGCGATTCGACGTCGGTGCGCAGCGCCTCGCGGTCGTCGACGAAGTAGCGGCCCTCGGCGTTGATCAGCAGGCTCAGCTGCTTCACCTTGGCCTCGCTGCGCTGGCCATCGGCGCGCGGCAGTTCCAGCTTGAGCACCGAGCGCGCGTCGAACGTGGTGGTGATCACGAAGAAGATGATCAGGCACAGGATCACGTCGATCATCGGGACCAGGTTGATCTCCGGGTTGTCCTCGGCGCGGCGGTCGCGGATGCGCATGCGCGGTCAGCCCTGCGTGTACGCCGGGGCCGGCTGCGGCGCCGTCGTGCCGGCGCGGCGGGTGCGCGGGTCGATGGCGTCCAGCAGCTGGATCGCTTCGTGCTCCATGTCGACCAGGTAGCTGTCGATGCGCGAGCGGAAATGGCGGTGGAACATCAGCGCCGGCACCGCGACGATCATGCCGGTGGCGGTGCACACCAGCGCCTTGCCGATGCCGCCGGCCAGTTCGTTCACGTCGCCCACGCCGTAATCCATGATCCCGAGGAACATCTGGATCATGCCGACCACGGTGCCGAACAGGCCCAGCAGCGGCCCGGCCGCGGCGATCGTGCCCAGCGCATTGAGGTAGCGCTCCATGCGGAAGGCCTGGTGGCGGCCGACGTCCTCGACGCGCTCGCGGACTTCCTCGCGCGAACGGTTGCGCACGTCCAGCGCCGCGGCCAGCAGCGCACCCAGCGGCGAGGTGCCGCGCAGCGAGTCGATGTGCGCCGGGTCCAGGCTGCCGCGCGACGCCCAGGTGCGCACTTCCCGCCCCAGCCCGGGCGGCAGCACCGTCTTGCGCCGCAGTGCCCAGAAACGCTCGACGATGATCGCCAGCGCGACCGCCGACAACAGCAACAGCGGCACCATCGGCCAACCGCCCGCCTTCACCAGTTCCAGCACGCTTTCGTCCCCCGGCCGTCGGCCGATTCAATCCGGCCGATAGGATACAAGGGCCGGCTCGCCAGCGTCGCCGGCGGCGCGTCGCCAGCGTCGGGCCGCATCCCAGGGGCGCGGATGCGAGCGCCGTCTCGCTTCCACCGTGGCGCCGCCGGCCTGCAGGCGCACGCGCAGCGCGCCGGCCACGCTGGTGTCCTCCGCCTGTGCGCCGGCCCGCTGCCAGCGTTCGACCACCTCCGGCCTGGGGTGCCCGAAGCGGTTGCCGTAGCCGGTGGACAGCAGCGCATGCCGGGCGCCGGTGGCGGCGATGAACTCCGGATCCGAGGACTCGGCGCTGCCGTGGTGCGCGACCAGCACCACGTCGGCACGCAGCGAGGCGCGGTCGCGGCGGACGAGGTCGCGCTCGATGACTGCGCCGATGTCGCCGGTCAGCAGCACGGCGCCGTGCGCGGACTCGATGCGCAGCACGCAGCTGGATTCATTCTTCAGATACGGGAAATACCGGGGCGGATGCAGGAACCGGAACCGGACGCCGTCCCACTGCCACTGCACGCCGGCCTGGCAGGTGCGCATGCCGTCGATGCCGACGCCTTCGGGCGCGAACGCCACCTGCAACGGATACGCGCGCCGTACCGCGCCAAGGCCCCCGGCGTGGTCGTTGTCGCCGTGGCTGACCACCGCCGCGTCCAGCCGCCGCACGCCCAGCGCGCGCAGCGAGGGCACGGCGACGCGCTCGCCGGCGTCGAACCCATCCGGCTGCGCAGGGCCCATGTCATACAGCAGGCTGTGGCGCGCGGTGCGCACCAGCACAGACAGCCCCTGCCCCACGTCCAGCACCATCAGTTCCGCCGCGCCCGCGGGCGGCAGGTCGCGCGAAGGCCACAGCAGCGGCAGCCACAGCAGCAGCGCCAGCGGCTTTCCGGGAAGACCACGCGGCAGCAGGCACAAGAACGCGCCGAGCAGGGCCAGCGGCAGCGCAAACCAGCGCGCCTCCGGCAGCCACCACAGCGCGAAACGGCTACCTGCGAGCCACTGCATCAGCGGCCACGACAGGTCGAAACACCACGCCGCCGCGCGCCATGCCCAGCCGCCGGCGCCGGCATGCAACGCATCGAGCGCGGTGCCGAGCAGCGACAGCGGCACGACGACCAGGCTCCACCACGGGATCGCGACGAGGTTCGCCAGCGGCCCGGCCAGCGAAGCCTGTCCGAACAGCACCACCGTCAGCGGCAGCAGCCCGAGCGTGGCCACGCCCTGCGCGGACAGGAAGTCGCCGACGATGCGGTCCCCGGCGTCCGGCAGGCACCAGGCCAGCCATGCCACGCCGGCAAAGCTGAGCCAGAAACCGGCGGTGAGCGCAGCCAGCGGGTCGACCAGCAGCATCGCCAGCGCGGCCATCGCCAGCGCATCGCCCACCCGCACCTGCCGGCGCAGGCCGCGCGCGGCCACCACCACCGCGATCATCAGCAGCGTGCGCACCGTCGGCAGCGCGAACCCGGCGACCACCGCATACCCGCCGGCGCCGGCCAGCGCGGCCAGCGCCGCCGCCTGCGGGCGCGGGATGCGACGCGCCAGTGACGGCAGCGCGCGCCACAGCAGCGACGCCAGCAACGCGAACAGCGCCGCGACCATGCCGACGTGGAAGCCGGAGATCGCGATCAGGTGGGTCAGCCCGGTGGCGCGCAGGGTTTCCCAGTCGATGTCATCCAGCGCGCGCGTGTCGCCCAGCGCCAGCGCCCGCACGAAACGCGACGCAGTCGGCGGCGCCGCTGCCGCGATCCGCGCCGACATCACCTCGCGCCAGGCGTCCACGCCCTGCGGCCGGGCAAGCTGGCGCGCGGATTCCGGCGCGCGCACGTAGCCGGTCGCCGCCACGCGCCGCGCCAGCGTGGTCTTCTCGCTGTCGAAAACGCCCGGGTTGCGCAGCCCGCGCGGCGCGCGCAGCCGCACCTCCACCCGCCAGCGGCTGCCGGCGTGCAGGCCGAACCGCAGCGACGGACCGATAGCGCGGTAGGGGTCGTACCAGGACAGCTGCAGCAAGCGTCCGCGCAGGGCTTCGGGGATCGCCGCGTCGTCGTCCACCCGCAGCAGGAAGCGCGTGCGCCGCGCCTCGTGCGCCGGCAGGTCGACAAGGCGCCCCGTGACCACGGCGTCCTGCCGCTCCATGGATCGCGGCAGTTGCAGCGACAGCGCGTAAGCCAGGTGCAGGCCGCACAGGCCGAAGCCAAGCAGGCATGCACCGGCCGCGCGCCTCCAGTCGCCGCGCGTCCACAGCACGATGCCGGCGACCAGCGCCGCCGCCGAAGCCAGCCACGGCAGCGGCGCCGGCAGGCACAGGCAGGCGGTGATTCCGAGCAACAGCGCCACCGCGGTGGCGATTCCGAAAGGCGGCATCCTTGCCGTCGTGTCCATGGTGTCTCCTTACACCTTGTCGGGGGGCAACTCCCTGAGTTTTCCTTCGTGCAGCTCCAGCACGCGGTCGAGCCGGCGCGCCAGGCTGCGGTCGTGGGTCACCAGCACCAGGCTGGTGCGGTGCGCGCGGTTGAGTTCGAGCATCAGGTCGAACACGGTCGCGGCGGTCCGGTCGTCGAGGTTGCCGGTCGGCTCGTCGCCGAGCACGCAGCCGGGCCGGTTGACCAGCGCCCGCGCCACGGCGGCGCGCTGGCGCTCGCCACCGGACAGCTCGCCGGGCTTGTGCTCGATGCGATGGCCGAGGCCGACCGATTCCAGCAGCGCGCGCGCGGTCTTCGCCGCGTCATCGACCGCCGCGCCACCGAGCATGACCGGCAGCATCACGTTTTCCAGCGCGGTGAACTCCGGCAGCAGGTGGTGGAACTGGTAGACGAAGCCGAGCGCGCGGTTGCGCAGCTGCCCGCGCTCGGCGTCGGACAGCGTGCTCATCCGCTGCCCGGCCACGTGCACCTCGCCCGCGGTCGGCGTGTCGAGGCCGCCAAGCAGGTGCAGCAGGGTGCTCTTGCCCGCGCCCGAGGCGCCGACGATGGCCACCGTTTCGCCCGCCTGCACCGCCAGGTCCAGTCCGTCGAACACGGGCGTGCGCAGGTTGCCTTCGGCGTAGGTCTTGGCCAGCCCCTCCGCCCGGATCACCTCGCCATTGTGCATGTGCCGTTGCTCTTGCACTTCCGATTCCCGACTCCCGACTCCCGATTCCCGGCTACTCATAGCGCAACGCCTCCGCCGGTGCCGTGCGCGCCGCGCGCCAGGCCGGGTACAGCGTGGCCAGGAACGCCATCACCAGCGCCACGACCGCGATGATGGTGATGTCGCTGGGCTCCAGTTGCGTCGGCAGGCCGGTGATGTAATAGACATCCTCGGGCATCAGCTGCACGTCGAACACGCGCTCGATCGCACGCAGGATGTGCTCGAGGTTGAGCGTCAGCACGATGCCGCCGATCACGCCGGACACGGTGCCGATCAGTCCGATCAGCGAACCCTGCACCATGAACACCTGCATCACTCCACGCGGGGTGAGCCCGAGCGTGCGCAGGATCGCGATATCGGCCTGCTTGTCGGTCACCAGCATCACCTGCGACGACACCAGGTTGAACGCACCCATGGCGATGATCAGCGACAGCAGGATCGCCATCATCGTCTTCTCCAGCTTCAGTGCGCGGAACATGTTGGCGTTGTCGCGGGTCCAGTCGCTGACCAGGTACGGTCCCTTGAGTCGCAGCGCCAGGTCGCGCGCCACGTTCCAGGCCTGGTCCATGTCGTGCATGCGCAGGCGCACGCCGGTGACGCCGTCGCCCATGCGCATCAGCCGCTGCGCGTCCTGGATGTTCACCACCGCCAGGCCCTTGTCGTATTCCTGGTAGCCGGCCTCGAAGATGCCGCTGACGGTGAACCGCTTCATCTGCTTGACCGCGCCCATCGGCGTGGCGCGCACGTCGGTCAGCACCAGCACCTTGTCGCCGACGCCGGCACCGATCCAGACCGCGAGTTCGCGCCCGAGCACGATGTTGAAGCTGCCGGGAGTGAGGTCCCCGAGGCTGCCCTGCACCATCTTCTCGGCCAGCACCGAGACCTTGCCTTCCTCGACCGGGTCGACGCCGCGGATCAGCGCGCCCTGCTTGCGCGTGCCCGACAGCAGCGCCTGGGTCTCGATGTACGGTGCCGCACCGGCCACGCGCGGGTCCTTGCGGGCCTCGGAGATGGCGAGCTGCCAGTTCTCCATCGCCTCGCCGCTGGCGGTGACGGTGGCGTGCGCGGCCATCTGCAGCATGCGGTCGCGGATCTCGCGCTGGAAGCCGCTCATCACCGCCAGTGTGGTGATCAGTGCGGCCACGCCGATGGCGATGCCGAGGATCGAGGCCAGCGAGATGAAGGAGATGAAGCCGTTGCGGCGCTTGGCGCGCAGGTAGCGCAGGCCGATGGCGACGGGGATGGGTTTGAACATGAGGTCCGGCCGACTGGGCAGGCGCTATGGTGCCATCGATGCCGCCCGCCGCGCAGGCCGGGCCGCCGGCGCGGCCAGCCGCAGTTCACGGCGGCGCGCGGCGGGCAGCGTGTCGGGGAGGAACACATGCCGGCAGCGGCGGCCGTCGTCATCACGCCACTGCACGAAGGCGGCCGGTCCGCGCCAGCGCACGGATATCGCATCGACCTGCCGGCCATCGATCATCGCCCCGCCATCCGCGGCGATCACCAGTTCCCCAGCCGGTTTGCGCGCCTCGCACCATGCCAGCCAGGCGCCGTACGCCAGCGCGGCCAACGCCAGCGGCCACGCCGCCGCCCGCGGCATCTCCGAGGCCAGCACGGCGAACGACGCGGCAAGCCCGATCAGCAGCAGCGTACAGGTCAGCAGCGGCGATGCGCGCCGCTCAAGGCGGCAGGGTGCGGATGTGCTGGACGAGCGCGTCGAGTGCGGCATCGGGGGCGTTCTCGTGGCCAAGGAACCAGCGCCAGAGCCTATCGTCTTCGCAGGCCAGCAGCTGTAGGAAAACCCCGCGTCGTGATTCGGAAGATGCCGCCCATTCCCGGTCCAGCCAGCGGTTGAGGAGCTGGTCGAGTTCCTTCATGCCCCGCCGGCAGCGCCAGCGCAGGCGCCGCAGTTCGGCCTCGTCTGCCGCCGACAGCCCGCTCACCGCAGGAACAGCAGGTAGCCCAGCCACGCCCACAGCAGCCACAGCACCACGCCACCGGCGAGATAGGCCTGAAAGCGGTGCATGACCTTGTTGTAGCCGCAGTGGATCGCGCTGTGGACCACGCGCAGCAGCACGAACAGCCAGGCCAGCGCGAGCGTGGTGGTGTTCGCCAATCCCGCCACCGCGGCCACCACCAGCGCCAGGTAGAACAGTACCGGCAGTTCGAACAGGTTGCGGAAATTGTCGGCCGCGCGGCTGTCGGTGAGCCTGGCCGCCGCCTGCGCCGATGTCGCGACCGACTGCGGGTGGATGCGTTCGCGCTTCATCTGCGCGACGCGGGTGATGTACATGCGCAGCCAGACGACGATGGTCAGGGCGACCATCGCGAAGGCGGGAAGGAAGATGGCGCGAGGCATCGGAGGCTCCGGTGCGTTGTGGGAGTGGCCATGGCCGCGGTGGCTGCCGGCGGATCGCGGCCATGGCCGCTCCCACTGCCGCCCGGGGCCGCTGCAGCCGCGTCGTTACTGCTGCCGCGCCAGCATCAGCTGTTTGATCTCGCCGATCGCCTTGGCCGGGTTCAATCCCTTCGGACAGGTCCGGGTGCAGTTCATGATCGTGTGGCAGCGGTAGAGCTTGAACGGGTCTTCGAGGTCATCCAGGCGCTTGCCGGTGTCCTCGTCGCGCGAATCGATGATCCAGCGATAGGCCTGCAGCAGGATCGCCGGCCCCAGGTAGCGGTCGCCGTTCCACCAGTAGCTGGGGCAAGCGGTACTGCAGCAGGCGCACAGGATGCATTCGTACAGGCCGTCGAGCTTGGCCCGGTCCTCCTTGGACTGCAGGCGCTCGCGGTCCGGCGGCGGCGAACTCTGGGTGCGGATCCACGGCTGGATCGAGGCGTACTGGGCGTAGAAGTGGGTCAGGTCCGGGACCAGATCCTTGACCACGTCCATGTGCGGCAGGGGGTAGATCGGCACCTCGCCCTTGCCGCTGCCGCAGTCCTCGATCGCGCGGGTGCAGGCCAGCGTGTTGGTGCCGTCGATGTTCATCGCGCACGAACCGCAGATGCCCTCGCGGCACGACCGACGGAAGGTCAGCGTCGGGTCGATCTCGTTCTTGATCTTGATCAGCGCGTCCAGGACCATCGGCCCGCACTTGTCGAGATCGACCTCGTAGGTGTCGGTGCGCGGATTCTCGTTGTCGTCCGGGCTCCAGCGATAGACCTTGAACTCGCGCACGCGCGTCGCGCCTGCGGGCGCGGCGAAGCGCTTGCCCTTGTGGATCTTCGAGTTCCTGGGGAGGGTGAATTCGGCCATTGCTGTCTCGTTACTGGACCACGGTGGGTATTCCGGCTCGTTTCGATGCCGTTTGCCTGCGGGCATGGTGATGGACGATGACGATCAGGAACACGGGGACCGGCACCAATGCGCTGAGCACCGCACCGATCGTGCGCACCCACGGAGCCTCGTCCGCCAGGACCGTCCACGCACGCCAGCCGCAGAGCAGCAGCGCAACCAGGGCTATGAAGTACGCCATGGTCGTCATCGCTTCCATCAGTAGACACGCTTCTTCGGCGGCACGACCTCGACCTCGTCGTCGAGGGTGTACATGTGCACCGGCCGGTAGTCGATGCGGGTACCGCCCGCGTCGTCCACCCAGCACAGCGAGTGCTTCTGCCACTGCGCGTCGTCGCGGTCCGGGAAGTCCTCGCGCGCATGCGCGCCGCGCGATTCCTTGCGGTTCTCGGCCGAGGTGATCGTGGCCAGCGCCTGGCCAAGCAGGTTCTGCAGTTCGAAGGTCTCGACCAGGTCCGAGTTCCAGACCAGCGAGCGGTCGCTGACCCGGACGTCGTCAAACGAAGCCCGGATCTCGCGGATCTTCTCCACGCCCTCGGCCAGCGTCTCCTGGGTCCGGAACACTGCTGCGTCGGCCTGCATGGTGCGCTGCATGCGGTCGCGGATGACCGCGGTCGGGGTGCCGCCGTTGGCGTTGCGCACGCGGTCCAGGTTCGACAGTGAGCGGTCGCAGGCGTCGCCCGCAAGCTGCTTGTGCGGCGAACCGGGCTTGATCGTCTCGCCGCAGCGGTTGGCCACCGCGCGGCCGAAGACCACCAGGTCGAGCAGCGAATTCGAACCCAGGCGGTTGGCGCCGTGCACCGACACGCAGGCCGCCTCGCCGATCGCGTACAGGCCGGGGACGACGGTATCGGGGTCGCCGTCCTTCAGCTGCACCACCTCGCCGTGGTAGTTGGTCGGGATGCCGCCCATGTTGTAGTGCACGGTCGGGATGACGGGGATCGGCTGCTTTTCCACGTCGACGCCGGCGAAGATCCGCGCGCTCTCGGCGATGCCGGGGAGCTTCTCGTGGATGTCGGCCGGGTTGAGGTGGGTCAGGTCGAGGTGGATGTGGTCCTTGTGTTCACCAACGCCGCGGCCTTCGCGGATCTCCAGCGTCATCGCGCGGCTGACCACGTCGCGCGAGGCCAGGTCCTTGGCGTTGGGCGCGTAGCGCTCCATGAAGCGCTCGCCGCTGTCGTTGCGCAGGATGCCGCCCTCGCCGCGCACGCCCTCGGTGATCAGGCAGCCGGCACCGTAGATGCCGGTGGGGTGGAACTGCACGAACTCCATGTCCTGCAGGCCCAGCCCGGCGCGCAGCGCCATGCCGCCGCCGTCGCCGGTGCAGGTGTGCGCGGAGGTCGCGGAGAAGTAGGCGCGGCCGTAGCCGCCGGTGGCCAGCACCGTGCCGTGGCCGCGGAACAGGTGCAGCGTGCCCTCGCTCAGGTCCAGCGCCAGCACGCCGCGGCAGGCGCCGTCGGCGTCCATGATCAGGTCGAGCGCGAAGTATTCGATGAAGAATTCGGCGTGGTGCGCCAGCGACTGCTGGTACAGCGTGTGCAGGATCGCGTGGCCGGTGCGGTCGGCGGCGGCGCAGGTGCGCTGCGCGGTGCCCTTGCCGTACTCGGTGGTCATGCCGCCGAACGGGCGCTGGTAGATCTTGCCTTCCTCGGTGCGCGAGAACGGCACGCCCTGGTGCTCGAGTTCGATGATCGCCGGGATCGCCTCGCGGCACATGTACTCGATCGCGTCCTGGTCGCCCAGCCAGTCCGAGCCCTTGATGGTGTCGTAGAAGTGGTAGCGCCAGTCGTCCGGGCCCATGTTGCCCAGCGCGGCCGAGATGCCGCCCTGCGCGGCGACGGTGTGCGAGCGGGTCGGGAACACCTTGGTGATGCAGGCGGTCTTCAGGCCCTTCTGCGCGAGCCCGAAGGTGGCGCGCAGGCCGGCGCCGCCGGCGCCGACGACGATCATGTCGTACTTGTGTTCAGTGATCTTGTAGGCGTTGCTCATGGACGATCTCTTGTTGCCACGCCTCGCGGGCGCAGGGTGGCGCGTGCCGCCGCCCCATCCTCCTCGAAGGCCGGGGCGCCGGGTGCGGTCATGCCAGGAAGGCGATGCGGGCGATCGCGTACAGCGAGGCCAATGCCCCCAGCGCGCACGCGAAGGTCAGCAGGAACTGCAGGATGACCTCCCACGCGCGGGTGTGGACGTAGTCCTCGATCACCACCTGGATGCCGAGCTTGGCGTGCCAGAACAGCGCGACGGCGAACGCGGCCATCCCGATCGCGTTGTACGGCCGCGCGAGGGTGGCCTGCACCGTGCCCAGGTCCGCGCCGATGAAGGACACCAGCGTGCCCACCAGCCACGGCACCAGCAGCGCCAGCACCACGGCGGTGACGCGCTGCCACCAGAAGTGCCCGGTGCCGGACTTCGCCGAGCCCAGCCCGCGGGCGCGGCCGATCGGCGTACGGAAATCCTTCACGACATTCTGCGGATCGTTCATGCCCCACCCCGCAGTGCGAAGAACCAGATCAGCGCGGTCAGCACGACCGTCAGCCCGAATACGGTGTAGCCCGAGCGGTAGACCTCGGGGATCTCGAAGCCCCAGCCGGCGTCCCACAGCAGGTGCCGGATGCCGTTGAGCAGGTGGTAGACCAGCGACAGCGAGAAGCCGAACAGGACGATCTTCCCGAGCGGCGAGGCCAGGCAGGCCGCGGCGGACGCATAGGCCTCACCACCGGCGGCGACCGCCAGCAGCCACCAGGCCAGGGCGAAGGCGCCCACGACCAGGGCGATGCCCGTGGCCCGGTGCAGGATCGACATCGTCATCGTGATCTGCCACCGGTAGACCTGCAGGTGTGGTGACAGTGGGCGTTCGCGGTTGGCCATCGTGCCTCGTTCTCTCGCTGGGCGGCCAGGGCCGCGTGGCTGGCGTCCCGCCCGCGGCGCTTGATGCCACCCGCGAACGGGCACGCAGTCGATACGTCGTGGCAGAAGCCCCGGATCTGTCCCGGATCAGGTCCGAGATCGACCCGGGCGGTTGCTGCGGGGCCTCAGAAATCGATGCAGCGTCCGTTCTTTTCCCAGTCGCCGTAGCGCGTCGGATCGGGGCCTTCGCGGCCGCCGACTTCCGTCGCGGGAGGCACTTCCGGAACGGTCTGTTCGACCGGGTCCGGCTCGGGTGGCTGGGTGGTTTCGCCTATCATTCCGGGGTCTCGCAACCCCTCCAGTCTAAGTCCAGCCCCCCGTTTGGACAAGCACGCCACCCCGGCCCACGCCATGCAGCAGCCCGTATTCGCCCTGCCCGACCATCATGTCGCCACCCTGCGCGGCCGCGACGCAATGGCGTTCGCGCAGGCGCAGTTCATGAGCGATGTCGATGCGCTTGCCGACGGCCACTGGCAGTGGAGCGGCTGGCTCACGCCCAAGGGGCGCGTGATCGCGCTGTTCGCGCTGCTGAAAATCGATGCGGAGACCATCCACCTGGTCCTGCACGACACAGACCCCGGCGACTTCGCCGCGCAGTTGCAGCGCTTCGTGTTCCGCAGCAAGGTGGCGATCGAAACCGGGGCGATGGACGTCGGCGGCGCGTTCGAAACGCACGCCGAAGCCGAGGGCGCGCGTGCGGGCATCACGCCCGGAGCCATCGCGCTCGACTTCGGTGGCGAGGGCGGCGCGCGCGCGCTGTGGATCGGCCAGCAACTGCAGGCCGGCGACGACGCGGACGCCCGCGACCGCTGGACCGCCTTCGACCTCGTCCACGGCCTGCCGCGACTGGTGGCTTCGCAAACCGGGCAATGGACGCCGCAGCAGCTCTCGCTTGAACGCCTGCGCGCCTACAGCGTCAGGAAGGGTTGCTACCCGGGCCAGGAGATCGTCGCCCGCACCCACTTCCTCGGCCAGGCCAAGCGCGGACTGGCGCTGTTCGAATGCGATGCGCCGCTCGAACCCGGGCAGGCGATCGACGACGGCGGACGGTCCGCGGGCACGATCGTGGCCACCGCGAACGCCGCCGGCAAGCCGCTGGCACTGGCCGTGCTGCCGCTCGACCCGCGCGCCACCGCGCCCGCGACGGAAGGCCATCGGCTGTACCCGGCGGAGCTGCGCGGCGGATTCGCGCGCTGACGCGGCCGCGGGCGGCCCGGCCGCCCGGTCCCGTCCCGTCGGATCATCGCCTTTCCTCCACATACCGTTGCTATGCTCGCCGCGGGACGTCCCCATGGCTGCCGCGCGCAGCTGCGGGGACGGATTTCGCCAGGGAAAACAGGGAGAGACGCAATGCGCAGGATGAAGATGGCAGTACCCGTGGTACTGGCCGCGGCCACATTGCTGGCCGGATGCCGGACCAGCGAACCGGCCGCGGAGCAGGCCCCGCCGCCGCCCGTGGTGCAGGACCAGAAGCTGTCCGCCGACGGCCTGTTCCCGTTCGGCAAGGGCGACATGGCCGACATCAGCGCGGACGGCCGCGCCGAACTCGACTCGTTCGCCGCCATCCTGCTCGCGGGGGCGCCGTTCGACATCGTCCACATCATCGGCCACAGCGACCGGATCGGCAGCGCGAAGGCCAACCTCGCCCTCTCGACCCGCCGCGCACGCAGCGTCCGCGACTACCTCGTGCAGCAGGGCGTGCCGGCCGAACGGATCAGCGCGGTCGGCCGCGGCAGCGTGGAGCCGGTGGTCGAATGCGCGGACATGGCGCGCGACGCGCTGATCGAATGCCTGGCACCGAACCGACGGGTCGAAATCCGCGTCGTCCCGGCCAGGTAGGCGCCACGCAAGCGCCGGCCCGCTTCCGCGAAGGCCGGCGCCTGGCAGCCTGCACGGCCCCACCGTGTCGTGTTCGCGGTACCCTCCCCTTGCCATGAGCAAGGCCGGTCACCAGCGCGAAGCCCTGCCGGGCGCAGTCGAAAAACACGTCCTGCGCCGCGATGGCGACCGCCTGGCCGAAGCCAGTGACATGGTGGCCGCCGAGGTGCCGGTCGCGTTCGCGGTCAACGGCGCGCCTTTCGCGGTGATGATGGCCACGCCCGGCGACCTCGAGGACTTCGCGCTCGGCTTCGCGCTCGGCGAAGGCATCATCGAAGACGCCGGCGAACTCGCCGTCGAATCCGTCGTGGAATCACTGGAAGGCATCGCCGTCGCGCTGGCCGTTCCACCTTCGCGCGCCGCCGCGGTCGAAGCGCGCCGCCGCAGCCTGGAGGGGCGCAGCGGCTGCGGGCTCTGCGGCATGGCCGCAATCGAAGCCGTCCTGCGCCCGCCCCGGCCGGTCGGACCCGGCCGCCGCATCGCAGCGGCGGCACTCGACCATGCCCTGCGCGAACTCCAGCGCCGGCAGCCGCTCAACGCCATGACCGGCGCGACCCATGCCGCAGGCTGGGCGAACCCCGATGGCGCCATCGCGCTGGTGCGCGAGGATGTCGGCCGCCACAACGCACTCGACAAGGTGGTCGGCGCCATGGCGCGCGCCGGCATCGATCCATGCGACGGCTTCGCGGTGACCACCAGCCGCGCCAGCTACGAGATGGTGACGAAGGCCGCGCAGGCGGGCATCACCCTGCTTGCGGCGATTTCGGCACCCACCGCGCTGGCGATCGCATTCGCACAGGGCAGCGGCCTGACCCTGGTCGGATTCGCGCGCGGGCACGGCCACGTGGTGTACGCGCATCCGCACCGGCTGCACGACCTGGCCCGGGAGGCCCTCGCATGAGCAGGAAGACCATCCGCCCCTACGACCGCCCCGCCGGCGGCTGGGACGCGCTGCGCAATGTCGCCAGGCACCTGATCGAACAGGACGTGCCGGTGCACGGCGCCAGGACCCTGCTGTCGGCCAACCAGCCCGACGGCTTCGATTGCCCCGGCTGCGCCTGGCCCGACCGCGACCACACCTCCACCTTCGAGTTCTGCGAAAACGGCGCCAAGGCCGTCGCGGCCGAGGCCACGAAACATCGCGCCACGCCGGGATTCTTCGCCAGGCACACGGTCGCGGCGCTCGCGCGCTACAGCGACCACTGGCTCGAGGACCAGGGTCGGCTGACCCACCCGATGCGGTACGACGCCGCCAGCGACCGCTACCTGCCGGTGTCGTGGGACGAGGCCTTCGCCCTCGTCGCCGCGCATCTCAACGCGCTGGCGTCGCCGGACGAGGCGATCTTCTACACCTCCGGGCGCACCAGCAACGAGGCCGCGTTCCTGTACCAGCTGTTCGTGCGCGAGTTCGGCACCAACAACTTCCCGGACTGCTCGAACATGTGCCATGAGCCGTCCGGGACCGGCATGACGCCGCAGATCGGCGTCGGCAAGGGCACGGTGTCGCTGCACGACTTCGAACTGGCCGACGCGATCTTCATCTTCGGCCAGAACCCGGGCACCAACCATCCGCGCATGCTCGGCGAGCTGCGGCGCGCGGCCAAGCGCGGCGCGGCGATCGTGGCCTTCAACCCGCTGCGCGAGCGCGGACTGGAGCGCTTCGCCGATCCGCAGGACACGCTGGAAATGCTGCACGGCGGCTCCACGCGCATTGCCTCGGACTACTTCCAGCCGAAGATCGGCGGCGACCTGGCCGCGGTGAAGGGCATCATCAAGCACGTGCTCGAAGCCGACGAGGCCGCCCGGCGCGAAGGCGGCGCGCGCGTGGTCGACGTCGACTTCATCACCCGCCACACGACCGGCTTTGCCGCGTTCGCGGCGGACGTGGCCGACGAAGCCTGGGACACGATCGAAGCCGAGTCCGGCCTGTCACGCGAACAGCTCCTGCGCGCCGCCGGCATCTACATGGCCGCCGGCGGCGTCATTTGCTGCTGGGGCATGGGCATCACCCAGCACAAGCATTCGGTCGCCACGATCCAGATGATCGTCAACCTGCTCCTGCTGCGCGGCAACCTCGGCAAGCCGGGCGCCGGTGCGTGCCCGGTGCGCGGGCACAGCAACGTGCAGGGCGACCGCACGATGGGCATCTACGAGAAACCAGCGCCGGCCTTCCTCGACCGCTTGCAGCAGGTGTTCGGCTTCGATCCGCCGCGCGAGCACGGCTTCGACACCATTGGCGCGATCGAGGCGATGCTCGACGGCCGCGGCAAGGTGTTCTTCGCGATGGGCGGCAACTTCGCCATGGCCACGCCGGACACCGACGCGACGCACCGCGCGCTGCGCAACTGCGACCTGACCGTTCACGTCGCCACCAAGACCAACCGCAGCCACCTGGTGCACGGGCGCGAGGCACTGATCCTGCCGTGCCTGGGCCGCACCGAGATCGACATGCAGGAAGGCGGGCCACAGGCGGTGACGGTCGAGGATTCGATGAGCATGGTGCACCTGTCGGCGGGCATCAACGCGCCGGCATCGGACGAGCTGCTGTCCGAACCGGCCATCGTCGCGCGCCTGGCCGAGGCGACGCTGGCCGAACGCAGCCGGGTGCCGTGGCGCCAACTGATGGCCGACTACGACCGCATCCGCGACCTGATCGCGAGCGTGTTCGACGATTTCCACGACTTCAACCAGCGCGTGCGCGTGCCCGGCGGCTTCCGCCTGCCCAACAGCGCCGGCGAACGGCGCTGGAAGACGTCCAGCGGCCGCGCGGCCTTCATCGCCCACCGCGTGCCCACCGACCTGCCGGTGCACCGCGCGCGGGCGACGAGCGACCGGCTGGTGTTCAACTTGTCCACCGTGCGCTCGCACGACCAGTACAACACCACGATTTACGGTCTCGACGACCGCTACCGCGGCGTGTTCGGCGAACGCCGCGTCCTGTTCGCCAACGCGGAAGACATCGCTGCGCTGGGCCTGCAGGCCGGCGACCGCGTCGACCTGGAAAGCCTCTGCGACGACGGCGTGCCGCGCCATGCGCGCGGCTTCCTGCTCGCGGCCTACGACATCCCGCGCGGCTGCCTGGCCGCCTACTACCCCGAGACCAACGCGCTGGTACCGCTGTCGAGCTTCGCCGACCAGGCGCGTACGCCGACGTCGAAGTCGATCCCCGTGGTGGTGTCGCCGCACGATCCCGCCACTGCGAAGCCCGGCGAGGCGCCGCGTGACATTGCCATCGCCGTCCACGACTGAGGCACTGCTCGCCGAGCTCGCGCGCGAGCCCGACGGCATCTCCCTGCCCCGCCTGTGCAAGCGCCTGGGCCTGCGCATGAGCGTGCTGATGCGCGAGCTGGCATGGCTGGGCGAAGCATCGATTGGTGGCCAGCCGGGGGCCGGGCTGGTGCGGGTGGAGCGGCGTGGCGAGCGCAGCTTCGCGGTCCTGACGGAGCGCGGTCGCAGCGCGCCGGAAGACGACGGCACTTAGCCCCCACCGTAGGAGCGGCGGAAGCCGCGACCGCCCCTGGCTGCCACGGTGCGGGCCGCGGCTTCCGCCGCTCCCGCAGCGTGCTACGGCGACATCGTCAACCCGGTGTCATCAACCGATCTGCTTGCGCACCCAGGTCACGTATCTGTCGACGAAATCCTGCAGGAACTTGCGGGTGTCATCGTTGCCAACATTGCCGTCGTCGTCGAGCAGTCCGTCCTTCATCTGCATGAAGACTTCCGGCTGCCCCAGCGTGGGCATGTCCAGGTACGCCAGCGTGTTGCGCAGGTGCTGCTGCGCCAGCGCGGTGCCGATGGCGCCGATCGAGATGCCGAGCACGCCGGCCGGCTTGCCTGCGAACGAATTGGTACCCCACGGGCGCGAGCCGATGTCGATCGCGTTCTTCAGCACGCCGGGGATCGCGCGGTTGTACTCGGGCGTGACGAACAGCACCGCGTCGGCCGATTCGACGTCCTGCTTCAGCCGCTTTGCCTCGGCCGGGTAATCCTCGTCGAAATCCTGGTTGTACAGCGGCAGGTCGTCGATGCGGACGTGGGTGAACTCGAAGTCGCCCGGCGCGAGTTTCTCGACCGCCTTCGCCAGCTTGCGGTTGAACGAGTCCTTGCGCAGGCTGCCGACGAATACCGCGACCCTGATTGTGGCCATGGGGCATGCTCCATCCGGAAACGGGAATCCCCAGACTATCCGCGCGAACCTGTCAGTGATGCGTCAAGGACGGAAGGAACCGTTCCGCCCATGGCACCACGGCTCAGTCGAGCGTGCCGGCCGCCGCCACGATGTCGTCCTCCGACGGAATCACCAGGAACGCAGCGCCCGCCAGCGGCGTGAACGTGTCCGCGCCGACCACGCGCCGGAACGGCCGCGCGCCGAAGCCACCCTCGACCACGGCGGTGATGATCCCCTCGCCCACGCCCGCACTGCGGCGCCCCTCGTCGACGATGAGGATGCGCCTGGCGCTGGCGGCCTGTTCGCGGATCCACGCGTCGTTGAGCGGCACCAGCCAGCGCAGGTCGCACACGCGCACCTTCCAGCCGTGGGCCTGCTCGATCCTGCGCGCGGCGCGCAGGCTCATCGGCACGCCGTTGCCGAAGGTGAAGATGACCAGGTCGTCGCTGCCTTCGCCGTAGACGCGCCCCTCGCCCAGCTCCATCGCCTCGCCAGGCGCGGGATACTCCGTCAGCCAGCCACCGTCGCCGGGTTCATGCAGGTCCTTGGCCATGTACAGCGCGATCGGTTCGAGCAGCGCGCACACGCGGCCGTCGACCTTCGCCAGCGCAGCCAGCGTGCGCAGCATCGTCGCGGCGTCGTCGCCCCGGCTCGGGCAGCCAACCACCAGGCCCGGGATGTCGCGCAGCGCGGTGATCGAGTTGTCGTTGTGGAAGTGCCCGCCGAAGCCGCGCTGGTAACCCAGCGACGCGATCCGCACCACCATCGGGTTGCGGTACTGGTCGTTGCTGAAGAACTGCAGGCTCGCCGCCTCGCCGCGGATCTGGTCGGCGGCGTTGTGCAGGTAGGCCAGGTACTGGATCTCCGGCAGCGGCAGCATGCCCATGTTGGCGAAGCCCTGCGACAGGCCGAGGATCACGGTCTCGTCGAGCAGCGTGTTGAACACGCGGCGCGGGCCGAAGGCCTTCTGCAGGCCCTTGGTGACGGTGTACACGCCGCCCTTCTGCGCCACGTCCTCGCCGAACAGCAGCGTTTCCGGGTACTTGGCGAACAGGTCGTGCAGCGCGTTGTTGATCTGGATCGCCAGGTGCCGCGGCGCCTGCTTCTCGGGCAGCTTGTCCTTGCCGCCGAAGACTTCCTCGCGGCGCTGGTTGTAGTCCGCGCGCGCGGCCTCCTTTGCCACCGCCTCCGGCGTGTACGGCGCGAGCGGCGCCATCACTTCCTGCAGCGACGACAGCCGCGGGCGGCGGTCGGCTTCCTCGGCTGCGGCAAAACACTTCTTCCGCGTGTCTTCGTACAGCGCCAGGACTTCGTCCTTCGTCATCAGCCCGGACTCGAGCGCGATCGCGGCCGAGCGCAGCAGCGGGTCGGTCGCCTCCACCGCGCACAGCTCCTCGATCGAGCGCCACTCAATCTCGAAGTCGGTACCGGCGTGGCCCATAATCCGGGTCGTGCGCAGGTGCAGGAAGGTCGGGCGACGGGTGCGACGGCAGTGCTCGACCGCTTCCTGCACGTCGCCGTAGCCGCTGGCCAGGTCGAGGCCGTCGGCGGCGAAGTAATCGAGGTCCGGGCGGTCGCGGAAGTTGCGCGCCACCCAGCCGTCGGGCGTCTTGACCGAGATGCCGATGCCGTTGTCCTCGCACACGAACAGCACCGGCGCCGGCAGCCGCTGGTAGGCGGTCCAGGCCGCCGCATTGAACGCGGTCTGCGCGGTGGCATGGTTGCTCGACGCGTCGCCGAACGAGCAGATCGCAATGCTGTCGCCGGGAATCGGCAGTGCATGGCCGATGCGCTTGCCCTGCTCGATCGCCACCGCGGTGCCGAAGGCCTTGGGCAGGTGCGAGGCGATGGTCGAGGTCTGCGGCAAGACCCACAGCGGCTTGCTGCCCCAGACCTTGTGGCGGCCGCCTGAGGCCGGATCGTCCTTGGATGCCGCGAACGACAGCGCCGAATCCATCACCGGATCCATGCCCGGCAGCTTGCGGAAGCGCTCTGCCATGAAGCCGCCGGAGCGGTAGTGCAGGAACGCCGGATCGGTATGGCGGGTGGCACGCGCGACCATCGCGTTGCCCTCGTGGCCGCTGGAACCGATGGTGTAGAAGACCTTGTTCTGCACCCGCAGCACGCGTGCCATCAGGTCGAGGTGGCGCGAGACCAGCTGTGATTCGAACAGCTCGCGGAACCCGCGCGCGTCGAGCGCGCTGCCGTCGAGGATGGCGTCGCCGGGGGCCGGACCTGCCCCGGCACGGCCGCTCCAGTCGCGCACGAATTCGCTGAAGTTGACGTCGCAGATCTCGGCGCGGTTGAGGCCGCGCATGCGGGCGGGGATGGGGTTTGCGGTCACGATGGCTTCCATGGTCCGGGCCCACGCGCCCGATGGTTGTTGCACGGGCGCGCCCGGATCACCGGGCCTCGGGGGCGTGGCCCCGAAACGCGCCATCGCTTACGTACGCGCAGGTGCCTCGCGCTGCGCCTGCCACTGCGCGCGGGTCTGGCCCCAGATCTCGACGGGATGGTCCTCGTACGGCGCCGGCAGCCGCCCGGGACCGCGGTTACTGGAGCCCAGCCGCCGCGCCAGCGCCTGCGAAGGCGTGTTGCCCGGATCGATGCAGTGGATCACCTCGTCCCAGCCGAGGTTTTCGAACGCCCAGTCGATCGCAGCCGTCGCAGATTCGGTCGCGTATCCCCTGCCCCAGGCCGCGCGCCGGAACGACCAGCCGACCTCGTTGCCCGGCCAGCCTTCCGGCCGCCACGGACCCAGCTGCCCGAGCCATTCGCCGCTGGCCCTGTCGAGCACGGAGAACATGCCGAAGCCCTGCAGCAGCCACGCGCCCGGCTGCTGCAGGAACTTGCGCCAGGCCGCGGCACGCACCATGTGGCCGCCGATGTAGCGCGCGGCCTCCTCGTCGCCGAGCAGTTCGGCATAGCCGTCGAAATCCTCGATGCGCGGCACGCGCAGCAGCAGGCGTTCGGTTTCGATGCGGATGTCGGTCAGGTTCATTGTCGACTGCGGAGGCGGTGCAGGAGCGGCTTCAGCCGCGAGCTCTTGACGTGCTTTTGTAGGAGCGACGGAAGTCGCGATGCTTTTCCGGTAAAGCCATTCGCGACTTCCGTCGCTCCTACAAAAACAACGGCGAAAAACGCAACAGCAAAGAGCTCGCGGCTGAAGCCGCTCCTACAGGGTCATCGGGGTATTCAGAACGCGTTGATGCCGGTCAGCTCGCGGCCGACCACCAACTGGTGCACGGTCTCGGTCCCCTCGTAGGTGATCACCGACTCGAGGTTCAGCGCGTGGCGGATCGGGCAGTGCTCGGTGGTGATGCCGGCGCCGCCGAGCAGGTCGCGCGCCTCGCGCGCGATGTCGATGGCCATGCGGCAGTTGTTCCACTTGGCCAGGCTGACCTGGGTGGGCTTCATGGTGCCGGCATCCTTCATGCGCCCCAGCTGCAGCGACAGCAGCTGCGCGGCGGTGATGCGGCGCGCCCAGTCGGCCATCTTCAGCTGCGCGCTCTGGGTCGCGGCCACCGGACGGTCGAACAGGATGCGCTCCTTGCTGTAGTTCAGCGCCTCGTCGAGGCAGGCGATGGCGGCGCCGATCGGTCCCCAGGTGATGCCGTAGCGGGCCTGGGTCAGGCAGCCGAGCGGGCCCTTCAGGCCCTTCACGTTCGGCAGGCGGTTGGATTCGGGCACGCGCACGTTGTCGAAGAACAGCGCGCTGGTCACCGACGCACGCAGGCTCATCTTGTGCTTGACCTCCTGCGCGCTGAAGCCGGCGAAGTCCTTCTCGACGATGAAGCCCTGGATACCGTCGTCGGTCTGCGCCCAGACGATGGCGATGTCGGCCAGGTTGCCGTTGGTGATCCACATCTTGCCGCCGTTGATCACCCAGTCGCCGCCGTCCTTCTTCGCATTGGTCTTCATGTTGGCCGGGTCCGAACCGCCGTGCGGCTCGGTCAGGCCGAAGCAGCCGATGACCTTGCCGGCGGCCATGTCGGGCAGCCAGCGCCTTTTCTGTTCCTCGGTGCCGTAGGCGAAAATCGGGTACATGCACAGCGAGGACTGCACGCTGGCGAAGCTGCGCAGGCCGCTGTCGCCACGCTCGAGCTCCTGGCAGATCAGGCCATAGCTCACGCCATTGAGGCCAGCGCCGCCGTATTCCTCCGGCAGGGTGGCGCCGAGCAGGCCGAGGCCGGCGATCTCGGGGATCAGCTCCTTCGGGAAGCGCCCCTGGTCGAAGCAGTCGCCGATGATCGGCAGCACGCGCTCGTCGGTGAACCGGGCCACGGTGTCCTGGACCGCGCGCTCCTCCTCGCTGAGCAGGGAGCGGACGTCATAGAGGTCGTAGGGGTTCAGGGCCATGGCAGGTTTCTTCGCTCGTTAAAACCGTCATTTTAGCCCTTTGTCCCATCCGGAATGGGGCAGCCTGCCGGGGCCGGACAAAAAGAAAGGGGCCGGATCACTCCGGCCCCTCGCCTTCATTGCCTGGCGCGCTGCGGTCAGCCGCGGTCCGCGCTGGCAGCAGCGGCGGTCTGGGTCACCACCTGGCCGTCGATCACCGGCAGGCGGTCGCCCGGCTTCTGGTCCATGCGGATGGTGCGCTCCTGGCCGTCGTAGCGGTAGGTCACGTCATAGCCGACGGTCTTGTCCTGCGTGCCGAGCGAAATCCGGCTGCCAGGCTTGCTGTCCATGCGTCGGGTTTCGGTGCTGCCATCCGGGTTGCGAATGGTCACGTTGTAGCCCACCACCTTGCTGGACTCGGATGTGTCGGTGACGGTGTGGCACTGGCGTTCGGTGCGCGCGACCACCTTGCCGCCGACGTGGTTGCGGTCGACGCGGTTGCCGACGAAGCCACCGGCCACGGCACCGGCCGCGGTCGCCGCCTTCTTGCCGTTGCCCTTGCCGACCTGGTTGCCGAGCAGTCCGCCGATGACGGCGCCGGCCACGGTGCCGCCGACGTTGCCGTCGCGCTCGGGCAGGCGCTCCTGCACCACGACGTCCTGGCAG
>Ga0160437_1000177_pt1 | contig 36507 bp, 33 predicted proteins | sample HID1975I_E0MG_FD_108227 | JGI IMG/M metagenome (GOLD analysis project Ga0160437, IMG submission 108227) | Enriched soil microbial communities from UW Madison campus, WI, USA - HID1975I_E0 MG | ecosystem: Environmental > Terrestrial > Soil > Unclassified | place: USA: Madison, Wisconsin... | reverse complement strand
CCCGCCGACGCGGCTGCGATGCAGCGCCTCGACGTGGTTGCCGACCGCGGCGAACATCCGCCGCACCTGGTGGTAGCGGCCCTCGTGCAGCGTGAGCCGCGCCTGCGTGGGTGACAGCACCTCCAACCCGGCCGGCAGCAGCGGCGTCTGCTCCGACTCGAGCATCAACGTCCCGCTGGCGAACGCCGCCGCCTCGTCGCCCCGCAGCGGCTGCGCGAGCGTGGCCTCATACACCTTGGCCAGCTTCGACTTCGGCGAGATGATCCGGTGCAGCAGCGCACCGTCGTCGGTCAGCAGCAGCAGGCCGCTGGTATCGCGGTCCAGGCGCCCGACGGTGGACAGCACCGGCGAGCGGCGGGCGAAGCGCGGCGGCAACAGGTCGTACACCAGTCGCCCGCGGTCCCTGGTCGAGCAGGTATGGCCGACCGGCTTGTGCAGCATCAGCAGCAGTCCCCGCGGCGGGTCGAGCGGCTCGCCGTCGACGCGCACATCGTCATGCGCGGGCGTGTCGTCGGTATAGAGGACGCCGCCGCCGGCATCGGTGATGCGGCCGGCGCGCACCATCGCGGTGACCTCCCTGCGGCTGCCGTAGCCGAGGTTGGCGAGCATCCGCAGCAGTTTCATCGCACGCGCCCCGCGCCGTGGCCCGCCTTCACCGCCTCGACCACCTTGAAGCCGTCGTGCTGCGCGGCCACGCGCACGCTGCCGAAACTGGCGTCGAGGACCTGCTCGTACGGCAGGTGCCGGTTGGCCACCAGCCACAGGCGGCCGCCGGGCCTGAGCGCCTCGGCCGCCACCGCGATGAAGCGGCGGCCGATGTCCGGTCGCGCGACGTTGCCCTGGGCGTGGAACGGCGGGTTGCTGACGATCACGTCGTAGCGCGAAGGCAGGCCGGCGGTGACGTCGTGCCAGTGGAAGCCCAGCGCGGCGCGCGCTGCGAACGGTTCGAGGTTCACCCGCGCCAGCGCCAGCGCGCGCGCCTCGGCCTCGTACAGGTCGAGTGCGGCGATGCCCGGGCAGCGCTGCAGCAGTTCCATCGACAGGTAGCCCCAGCCCGCGCCGAGGTCGGCGGCGTTGCCGCGCAGGTCGGCGGGCAGGTGTTGCGCGAGCAGCGCGGAGGCGGCGTCGATGCGGTCCCAGGCGAACACGCCGGGGCGGCTGGTGAAGCGCCCGCCGGCGATCGGGCGCGGCGCGTCCAGGCCGCGCCACTGCGCCGCGAGCGCGGCGTCGCCGCCAGCCGCACCCGGCCGCGTCCAGAACACGCGGCACTTGTGCTTGGATCGCGAGGACAGCGGGCCCGCGATGCGCGCCAGATCGGCCTCGTGCGATTTCGCGCCGGCATCGTTGGCGGCACTGGCGATGATGACGCCGCCCGGCTGCAGGCGATCGAGCGCTTCGGCGAACAGGGCGCGCGCCTCGTCGCGCTGGCGCGGCGGCAGCACCAGCACCAGCGGGTACTTCCCGTCGTCCGGCGCGCGCACGTCCCAGCCGGAGCGCCGCAGCGCATCGGCATCGGGCTTGAATCCCTGCTCGCACACCAGCCCGGGCAGCGGCCGTTCATGCAGCGGCCAGCCGTCGCGCGCGCGCAGGAACAGCGCGCCGGCGGATGGCCACGCCAGCGTGCCGTCGGCGAACGGCAGCAGCAGCGCCTGCAGCGCGGGATCGGCTTGTGTCGAGGTCATGGAGAGGCGCGCGGCCCGGCGGGAACGGGCCACGATTCTAGTGCCTGCCGCCGACGCCCACGGCGGTGGCGGAACCCGAACGCCGGCTTCATCGACAGCGAACGCCATCGCCGGCACGATGGCCGCATCCCCCAAAGCACCGGAGACAGCGATGCGCGCACTTTTCATCGGCGGCACCGTGGACAACAGCGAGCTGGACATCGACGGCAACGAAGCGCCGCTGAACTACCCGCCCTCCACCGGCAGCGGACAGTCCCGCTACCGGCTGCACCACATCGGCAAGCAGGGCGACGACACCGTCTACGCCGTGTACGGCGCCCCGGACCTGGCCGACGCGGAAGTGCGCCGCATCAGCGAGGAACGCGGCTACGCACGCCGCTTCGGCGCCACCGGCGTGGACACGGTGTCGTAACCGCAGCCCACGGCCGGCACGGCAACCCGGCCGGCGTCAGCCGTCGACCGCGCGCAGCGTCGCCGACGGCGGCGCGTCGACCACGCGGCGGGTGGCGAACAGGCCCGCCGCCAGCGACGCCGCCATGCCCAGCCCGCCGCCGGCCGCGGCCATCAGCCAGTTCGGCTTCCAGGGCAGGTCGAATACCTCGCGTGCGACCACGCCCGAGAGCACCGAGGCCGCGATCGCCGCGACCAGGCCGGCGAGCAGGCCGATCGCGGCGAACTCCGAGGCCTGGGCCAGCCGCAACTGGCGGCGGCTGCCGCCAAGCACGCGCATCACCCCGCCCTCCTGCAGGCGCTCGTCCTGGCTGGCGCCGACCGCGGCCAGCAGCACCAGCACGCCGGCGGCGAACGCGAACCAGAACACCACCTGCACCACCGTCGACACCTGATCGCCGATCGAGCGCACCTGCCTGAGCACCGCGTCGATGTCGATCACCGACAGGTTGGGGAAGCGCTGCACCAGTTCGGCGGTGAAGCGCGGCCGTGATCCGGGCACGCTGACCGCGGTGATGTAGCTGGCCGGATAGCCGTCGAGCGCGCCGGGCGAGGCGAGCACGAAGAAGTTGGGCCGGAAGCTTTCCCAGTCGATGCTGCGCAGGCTGGTGATGCGGCCTTCGAAGCGCTGGCCGGCGATGTCGAAGGCGATGCGGTCGCCAAGCTGCCAGCCCAGCGATTTGGCGAAGTTCTCCTCGACCGACAGTTCCGGCTGCGCGGGCACGGTGCCGCCCCAGAACTTGCCGGCGACGACCTTGTTGTCGTCGCGCAGCGCGTCGGCGAACGACAGGTTGAACTCGCGCTCGGCGCGGCGCTGCGCCTGCCGCGCATCGCCGCCTTCGGCCTCCACGCGCTGCGCCACCGTCTCGCCGCGCACCGGTTCGCCGTTGCGCCCGGCCAGCCGTGCGCGGATCATCGGCACCAGCGTCGGCGCGTCCAGTCCCTGCGCGGCGATGAACTCGCGCACCGGCCGCACCTGGTCGGACTGCACGTTGATGATGAAGCGATTGGGCGCGTCCTGCGCCAGCGACAGTTGCCAGCGATCGAGCAGGTCGGTGCGCACGAAGGTCAGCAGCAGCAGCGCCATCAGCCCGAGTCCGAGCGCGGTGACCTGCGCGATCGACGTGCCGGCGCGGCGACTCACGTTCGCCAGCCCGTAGCGCAGCGCGCCGCGCAGGCGCGAGCGCAGCCGGCGCACCAGCGCGACCATCGCCCACGCCAGCAGCGCCAGCGCCGCGAACGCCGCGGCGATGCCCCCCAGCATCGCGGCGCCGAGCGTGGCCGAGCCGGCCTTCCACCACACCAGCGCGGCGAGCCCGGCGAAGCCGGCCAGCAGCACCGTCCACGCGGCGGGCTCGGTGCGGTCGAGATCGCGCCGCAGCACGCGCAGCGCGGGAACGCGGCGCAGCGCGAGCACCGGCGGCGCGGCGAAGGCCAGCAGCACGATCATCCCCACTGCCAGGCCCTGCAGTGCGGGCAACCAGCCGGCGGGCGGGATCGACAGTCCCAGCGCGCGCTCCAGCCAAGCGCCCACCGCCCACTGCAACGCGAACGCGATGGCCACGCCCAGCACCGACGCCAGCAGCCCGAGCAACACCATCTCGCCGACATGGATGCCGACCAGCGTGCGCTGGCTTGCCCCGAGGCAGCGCATCACCGCCGCGCCCGACAGGTGCCGCTCGCCGTGGCGGCGCGCGGCCATCGCCACCGCGACCGCGGCCAGCACCACCGATACCAGCGCCGCGAGGCCGAGGAAGCGGCCGGCACGGTCGAGCGCGGAACGGATTTCCGGGCGTGCGTCGGCGATGGTTTCCAGCCGCTGTCCGCGGCCGAGCGCGGCCTTCGCGACGGCCGTGAAGCGTTCGACAGCCGCTGCGTCGCCAGCGACCACCAGCCGGTAGCGCACGCGGCTGCCTTCCTGCACCAGCTGCGTGGCCGGCAGGTCGGCGAGGTTGAGGAAGACCTTGGGCGCGACGTTGAAGTAGTCCATCGCCGCGTCCGGCTCCTGCACCACCAGCGCGGCGAGCGTGAGGCGCGACTGCCCGATCGACACCGCGTCGCCAAGGCGCGCGCCGAGCAGGTCGGCGCCGGCGCGGCTCATCCACAGCGTGCCGGGCGCGGGGATGCCGTCGGCCTCGTGCTCACCGCCCGCATCGTCGACCGTGAAGCGGCCGCGCAGCGGGAAGCCCTCGCCCAGCGCGCGCAAGTCGCCGAGGCGGAGGTTCGCGTCCGCGCCTTCGCCGACGCGGATCATGCTCTGGAACTCGACCGTTTCGGTGTGCGCGAGCCCCGGCGCCATCGCCGCTTCGCGCAGCGCGCCGGACACCGGCTGGTCGCCGCGCACCACCGCGTCGCCGCCGAGCAGGCGGTTGGCCTCGATCGACAGCGCGCGTTCGGCGCGGTCGGTGACGAAGCCGATCGCGGTGACCGCGACCACCGCCAGCGCCAGCGCGGCGACGAGGATGCGGATGTCGCCGGACGCCAGGTCGCGGCGCAGCTGCCGCCACGCCAGCCGCAGGGTGTTCAAGCGTCCACCAGACGGCCGCCGTCGAGCCGCAGCACGCGGCCGCAGCGCGCGGCGAGGTGTTCGTCGTGCGTCACCAGCACCAGCGTGGTGCCGGCCTCCTTGTTCATCGCGAACAGCAACTCGATCACCGCCTGCCCGGTGTGGGTGTCGAGATTGCCGGTAGGCTCGTCGGCCAGCAGCAGCGACGGCCCGGTGACGAAGGCGCGCGCCAGCGCCACGCGCTGCTGCTCGCCGCCGGAGAGCTGGCGCGGATAGTGGCCAAGGCGTTCGGCCAGCCCCACCTTCGCCAGCGATGCGCGCGCCGGTCCTTCGACGCCCGCGTCGCCGCGCAGCTCCAGCGGCAGCATCACGTTTTCCAGCGCAGTCAGCGAGGGCAGCAGCTGGAAACTCTGGAACACGAACCCGACCTTGTCCGCGCGCACCCGGGCGCGGCCGTCCTCGTCGAGCGCCGACATCGGCGCGCCGTCCACCCGCACCTCGCCACTGCTCGGCACGTCGAGCCCGGCCATCAGCGCCAGCAGCGTGCTCTTGCCAGAGCCCGACGCACCGACGATGGCCACGCTGTCGCCGGCGGCGATGCTGAAACCGATGCCGTCGAGGATCGTCAGCTCGCCGGAAGGCAGCGGCACGCGCATGCCCAGGCCGGTGACTTCGAGGGCCGGGCGGGTGGACGGGTCGGGGACAGTGTCTGGCATGGGAATCCGGATCGTGGAGGGGCGGCGGCCTCGCGGCTGTGTGCATTGTGCCCGGGCCGGGCTGGATCCGATGTCCGCACGAACCCTGCAGCTCTTCTCCCGCCTGCGGGAGAAGGGCATGACCTGCACCCGCGGCGGGTTCATCTCGCGCGCAGTACGCTGTCACGCCGCGCGGATGCCAGGAGAGAATCGATGAGGTGTTCCAGAGCGGTCCCGCTGCCGTCCCCGTGGGCCGTCGTCCTGCTCGCCCTGTTGGCAGCATTGCCTGCACTCGCCCGCGCGCAGGACGCACCCAGGCCGACGCCGGGCACGCCGCCGACGATCCTGGTGATGGGCGACTCGCTGTCCGCCGGCTACGGGCTTTCCGCAGAACAGGGCTGGGTGTCGCTGCTGGCCAAGCGGATCGAATCCGACCAGCCCGGCTGGCGCGTGGTCAACGCCAGCATCAGCGGCGAAACCACGGCCGGTGGCTCGGCGAGGATCGTGCGCGAGGTACTGCGGGTCAAACCGGCAGTGGTGGTGATCGAACTGGGCGCCAACGACGGCCTGCGCGGCTTGCCGCTGCGCGAAATGCGCCGCAACCTGGCGCGCATGGTCGGCGCCTCGCAGTACGTCGGCGCGAAGGTGCTGCTGGTCGGCATGCGCATCCCGCCCAACTATGGCGCCGACTACGCCGACGGCTTCGAACGGGTCTACCGCGACCTCGCGGCGCACTTCGACGTCGCGCTGCTGCCGTTCCTGCTCGAACCGATCGCCGCCGACCGCGGCAACTTCCAGGACGACAACCTGCACCCGGTGGCCGACGCACAGCCGATGCTGCGCGACCACGTGTGGGAGGCGCTGGCGCCGCTGCTCGACTGAAAGCCCGGTGTTGTCCCTGATCTTGCAGGAGCGGCTTCAGCCGCGAGCTTTTACAGCGTTGGGGACCAAGTCAAAAGCTCGCGGCTGAAGCCGCTCCTGCACCTGCAGGTTTCGCGGGGTCCGGTTCGCGGGGATCAGCGCTTGCCCGCGCGCAGCACCGGGTACGGATTGATTTCGGTGCCCTTCCACCACTGCTTCTCCGGCCCCAGCACGAAGATCGCGAAATGCAGGTGCGGCGCGTCGGGACTGGCGTTGCCGGTACTGCCGACGTAGCCGATCACCTCGCCCTGCCGGACCTGCTGCTTTTCCTCCAGCCCCGGCGCGTAGGACTGCAGGTGCGCGTAGTAGTACGCGTAGCGGCCGGTCGGTTCGAACTGGTAGATCGTCAGGCCGCCGCGGTCGCTTGTGAACAGTTTTTCGACCTGTCCGTCGGCGGCGGCGATCACCGGCGTCCCGGCCGGCGCCATGATGTCGATCGCATCGTGGCGGCGGCCTTCACTGCGGGCATCGGTGTAGGTATCGACCAGCGAGTCGACGGCCACGCCGCGGACCGGTACGACCAGGCCGTCGGGTCCGGCGTCTGCGGCCGCGTCGACGTCGCTGGCGGCAGCGGCGGGATCAGGTTTCGCGGCAGGCGCAGCGGCGCCGGTCGGCTCGACGTCGACCGGCATGCCCGGCGCCGCGACTTCCGGCACCGCCACCTCGACCGGCAGCGGCGCGTCGGGCGAAGCCGCATCCACCGCCGCGGCCTGCGCCGGCACCGTGGCGGGCGCCGCAGAGTCGGCGCGCTGCCCGCGCTTCATCACGAAGTAGACGACGTTGGCGCCGACCAGCAACCCCACCAGCAGCAGCAACAGCGCGCGCAGCACCGGCTACTCTTGCAGGATCGCCGGCGTGCCCGGCGCAACGGCCCCGGCCAGCGCGCGCGCCGACCAGTTGGTCAGGCGGATGCAGCCGTGCGATTCGGTCTTGCCGACATGGGACGGTTCGGGCGTGCCGTGGATGCCGTAGTGCGGCTTGGACAGGTCGATCCACACCACGCCGACCGGGTTGTTGGGGCCGGCGGGAATGGTGGCCTTGCCGTGGCCGGCATCGGCATCCCAGAACAGGTCCGGGTTGTAGTGGAATTCCGGATCGCGGGCGACGCCCTCGATCTTCCATTGCCCGAGCGGCAGCGGATCGTGCTCGCTGCCGGTCGAGGCCGGGAACTGCGCGATCGTCTTGCCGTCCTCGTCGAGCACGGCCACGCTGGAGTCGGACTTGTCGACCACGACCTTCGCCGCCTTGCCCAGCTCGCCCACGCCGGCCACGTTCGGCACCAGCAGCCGGGTGCCCGCCTTGCCGAAGGCCGCGACCGGGTTGAGCCGCTGCAGCAGCTTCGGGCTGGCGTGGAACTTCTCGGCCAGCATCTCCAGCGCAGAGGCGTAGCCGAGCGTATCCAGCTTCGCCTTTTCCATCATGTCGTCGGGCAGCCTGGCGTAGGGGCCGGCCGCGTCCCCGGCGGTCACCGTGTAACGCACCAGCACGTCGGGCGCATTGGCGTTGAGCGACTTCCAGGTGGCATCGTCCAGCTCGCCGCTGTCCGGCAGGTCGCGGCTGCGCTGGTACGCGGCGATCGCGCGGCGGGTGTTGCTGCCGGCACCGGCATCGATCTCGCCGGGCGAGAACCAGGCGCGGTCGAGCAGCACCTGCGCACGCAGCAGGCCGGCATCGCCGCCGGTCGCATCGGCGCTGTTGACCGTTTTCGCGGACAGCGCGTGGGCATCGGTCGCGGCCGTTTCCTCGTCGGCGCCACCGGCCAGAGCAACTGCGGGCAGGAAGGCGAACGCGCACGCGAGCGCCAGCGCGCGATGGACATGGCGGCGTGAGGCCTTGCGCGCAGCGGACCTGCAAGCGGAAACATGCATCGAACGGACTCCTGCCGGAATGATGGCGTCGATGCTGGGGTGCACGCCGCGCGCGGCGCGTGAAAGCGCGGCTAGCGCGCCGGTTTGTGTTCAGCCTTGTCGCAGCCGAAGAAGCGCGACCCTTCCAGCCAGGCCGCGTCGTGCGCGTAGGCGAACAGCAGCTGGCCATCCTTCAGCGCATCGATCACCTCGCGCGCCGCCTCCGGGCGCAACGCGGGACAGCCCCAGCTGCGGCCGAGCCGGCCTTGCCGCTGCGCCTGCACAGGATCGACGTAATCCGCGCCGTGCATTACCAGCAGCCGTTCGCGCGCGCGGTCGTTGACGCCCGGCTCCAGGCCGTCCAGGCGCAGCGAATAACCGTTCGCGCCCTGGTAGGTTTCGGCCGCGGCGAACAGGCCGATGCTCGACTGGTAGCTGCCTTCGGCGTTGGAAAACCGCGTCGGCACGTTGCCGCCGCTGCCGCGCCCGTGGGCGACGTATTCGTGCTTGAGCAGGCTGCCCTTGTCGAGGTCGAACAGCCAAAGCCGGCGCGTCGTCGACGGCCGCGTGTAGTCGATCACCGCCAGTCGCGCGGGACGCTCCGCGGCGCCGGCCGAAGCCGCGCAGTCGGTGGTCTCGAGCGCCAGCGCGAGCACCTTCGCATCCAGTTCCGGTGCCGACGCCTCCAGCCGCGCCAGCAGGTCCTGTGCCAATGCCTGCGCGGTCGCGCACAGCGCGAACACGCCGGCGAGCAGCGCGGCAGCAGGCGCGCCTCGCCTCACGCGGCGCCAGCCGCCAGCTGCCGCAGCGCGCGTTCGAACACCTCGACCGGCTGCCCGCCCTGCACCAGGTGCCGGTTGTCGAAGATCACCGACGGCACCGCGCGGATGCCGCCGTCGGCGTAGTGCCGCTCGCGCTCGCGCACGGCGTCGGCGTAATCGTCGGAGGCGAGGACCTGCCGCGCTCGCGCCGCATCGAGGCCGGCTGCTGCGGCAAGCCGCGCCAGCACGCCGTGGTCGGAGACGTCCTCGCCGTCGGTGAAGTACGCGCGCAACAGCGCATGCTTGAGTGCGCGCTGCGCTGCGGGCGCCTCCAGCCCGGCCCAGTGCAGCAGGCGGTGCGCATCGAAGGTGTTCCAGACGTGGCGGCGGCGGTCCATGTCGAAGGTGAAGCCCAGTTCCGCGCCGCGCGCGCGGATCGCCTCGCCGTTCTGCCGCGCCTGTTCCTCGCTCATGCCGTACTTGGCGGTGAGGTGGTCGATCGCGTCCTCGCCCGCGGGCGGCATCTGCGGATTGAGCTCGAACGGCTGGAAGTACAGCTCCACCGCCGCGTCGTCGCCGACACGCGCGATCGCCTGCTCCAGCGCCTGCAGGCCGATGGCGCACCAGGGGCAGGACACGTCGGAGACGAAATCGATGCGGATCGGGGGGCGGGTACCGGCCATGGGGGACTTCCTCACTGGGATCACGTCCAGATGCGTCCTGCAGGCGGGTGAATCAAGCAGGACCGGTTGCGGGCGGCACCCGCAGGGACTGCGGGACCCAGGGTTTACCCGAGGCTCGGGCCTGCCCCGGGTTGTCGCGGCTCCATACGCATGGGTATCTGTTCAGGCACATATTCCCGATCAGGGGGCACCCATGAACTTCCGTGTCGATGCACAGGCCAGCGACCTGGCCACGCGCTACGGCGAAGTCGGCCAGCAGGACGCCACGGCCCCGCAGGCCGATGACCAGGACGCCACCACCGTCGCCCGCGACGCCCGGCCGGAACATTTCGAGCCGGCGCCACGCGAAACGCTCGACGGCGACGGCGCGCTCGCACGCCAGCAGCTCACCGGCCGTATCCGCGCCGACGCACGCGACCTGCGCCTGGCGACGTACACGCCCCTTGCGCAACCGCGCGCCGACCTCGCCCCCATGCGCACTGCGGCGCCGATGCTGTGGAGCGACTACTCGGTGTTCGTCACCCACGCCGCGGCGCAGCGCCAGGGCGTGCTGGATCCGGCGCAGTCGCAGCTGCACGGGCAGATCGCCAGCGTGCTCATGCAGTCGGCGCCTGCCAACGGGGTGCTGTCGCTGACCCCGTCCGGACTCGGCGCTCTGGCGTCGCTGGGCGGCAACCAGGCCTCCACCCTGCCGCACCCCTTGCTGGCCGGCGCCGCGCGCTACGTCAACACCTCGTCCGACGCGATCCAGCAGGCGCAGCGCCTGGCGCAATCGCTGGACACGCTGCAGGTCATGGCGCAGCCGGCGCCGCCACGGCTGACCGTGCAGGAAATGAAGGACCAGCTGTGGATGGCGCTGAAGATCCCGGACAAGGCCTTCAAGAAAATGGGTGAGGGCGAGATCCGGGCGAAGTACGACGAACTGATGGCGGCGATGGCCGGCCCGGCCGGCACCCACAAGACCAAGGTCGGCAAGTACAAGGTCGAGTTCAGCGTTGACGGCAACGGCAACGTCACCCACTGCAAGGTCAAGAAGAAGGGCTTCTTCGGCAGCCTGTTCTCGGGGATCGGCAGCTTCTTCGGCAAGTTCGGCAAGGCCATCCTCGGCGTGTGCAGCTTCATCCCGATCCCGTGGATCGCGATCCCGGCGCGCATCATCAGCGGCGTGATCGCGGTGGTCGAAGGGGTGAAGAACAAGAACATCCTGCAGGCCGTGGTCGGCGTGGCCGGCGCGGTCGCCGGCGGCGCGGGCGCACTCGCGGGCAAGGCGGTGTCGGGCGTCGCCGCGGGCGTGGCCAAGGTGGCGGGCGTCGTGAACAAGGCCGCGCAGGGCGTGCAGGCCGGCATGCAGGCGGTCAAGTCCGGCAACGTGATGGGCATCGTGTCCGCCGCCGCCTCGGCCGTGGGCGCTGTCGCCAACGTCGTCGGCGGCGCCGCGGACGCCGTGGCCAACACGGCCAACGCCGTCAAGGAATGGTCGAACCGGGTTCTGGTCGGCGAGCAGGTCTACGTCAGCATCAAGAACGGCGAGTTCGTCAGCGCCGCGAGCAAGGCGGCCGGACTGGTCGCCGATGTCGCCGGCGACATCCCGGGCGGCGGGCAGGTCGCGCAGGTCGCCGGCCAGGTGCAGGCGTACGCGGGCCACGTCGATGATGCGGTGGAGGTGGTCGACAGCCTGCGCCATGGCGACATCGCCGCTGCGCTCAACGGCGGCGCGCGGCTGTACACCACGCTCGATACCGCCTTCGGCGCCGGTTCGGCCGAGGGCCGCGAGAGCGAGGTCGCGCGCTACCTGCGCTACGGCGCCACCGCGGTCGAGGTCGGTACGCACGTGGCCCACGGCGAATACGAGGCTGCGTTCGAGCAGGCGTCCGGGCTGGCCGGCACGGTCGTGTCGCAGGAGTTCGACGCTTCCAGGCTCGACCCGGGCGCCTGGCCGTCGACCGTGCAGCAGTGGCTGGACCATGGCGCGAAGGTCGCCGGGCTGGTCGGCGACATCCGCGCCGGTCGCCTGGACGAGATGTTCGCCACCGCGCCGGGCGTGCTCAACGACATCGCCTGGGACTTCGCCAACTCCGGCCTGGTGCGCGCACCGGATGCCGGCGACACGCGCGACGACTGGGCGATCGGCCGCCAGATCGAGACCTGGAGCCGGCGCGGCGAGAACGCCTGGGAGATCGTCGGCCAGGTCCGCGACGGCGACTACGCCGGTGCCGCGCAGGGCGCGGTCACCTTGGGCGCCGACATCGCCGGCGACGCGGACGCGCACTGGACGGGCGTGGCCCGGCACGTGATCGACTACGCCGGACAGGGCGTGCAGGTCGGGCGCGACGTCGCCGCCGGCCGCATCGATGCCGCGCTGGACGGCACCGCGGTACTTGCCGCGCAGGTGGCGTCCGAACTGGCGCCGCCGGATTCGAAGGGCGCGCGCGTGCTGCAGGACATCGATATGTGGAGCGGCCGCGGCGCGGATGCCTGGCGCATCAGCCGCCAGGTCGCCGCGGGCGACTACGAAGGCGCCTCGCTGGCCGGCCTGGAGCTGGGCATCGACATCGGCGGCGGCCAGGGCGCGGGCTGGGGCGAGGACGTCCGCCTGCACGGCACCCGCCTGATCGAGGGCGGCTTCGACCTGGGCGAGGCGCTCGGTGAACGCGACGTGCTGCGGATCATCGACAGCGCGGGGGAACTCGGCGACGCCCTGCGCGACGCCCTGCGCCGCCTGCACGGCGGCAACGACGCCGAGCTGCCACGCGCGGCCTGACGCCGGCGGGCACGGCATGCGCGCGGCGTCCCACGGCGCCGCGCGGCTTAACGGGGGCACCACCGGATGCCGGGGCTTCATTGCCCGGCACCCGCCCGTGGAGGAAAATCGGGTCGGCTCCCGAACGAGGAGGCGACATGAAGCTTCGATTCCCCCTGCCCTGCCTGCTGGCCGCGCTGCTGGCCGTCGGCCTGCCGGCCCAGGCATCCAACGTCACCGATCCGGACGCGCCGCGCAGCCTGCCAGCCGAGGGGCCTGTCAGCGTGCAGTGGACGGACCCGGCGCAGTTCACCGAAATCCGCCAGAGCCGCAACCGGTGGGAGGCGCAGCGCGGCAACTGGGTGCGCGAGCTGGCCGAACACCTGCGCAAGCAGGCGGCCGCGCACCTGCCCGCGGGCGAGCGGCTCGACGTGACGATCACCGACATCAAGCGCGCCGGCGACTTCGAACCCTGGCAGGGCATGCGCACCGACCACGTCCGCTACATGCGCGACCTCTATCCGCCGCGCATCGCACTGGACTTCACCCTGACCGGTGCCGACGGCGGCGTGCTCGCGCAGGGCTCGCGCGAACTCACCGACATGGCCTACCTGCACGGTCGCCCGCGCGCGCGCGACAACGATCCGCTGCGCTACGACAAGCAGCTGCTCGACGACTGGCTGCGCAAGGAACTCGGCACGCCGGCCGGTTGACCTGCGGCAAGGCGCGGGCGCCACGCATTCGATACAGTGGCGCGGTTGTTGCCGCGCCCGACCTCGATGACGAGCGACCCTCCCGCCTCCACCACCAGCACGCACGCGACGATCCGGCGCCTGGCCCTGGGCAGCATCGCGGTGGGCATCGTGGTGCTGGGGCTGAAGTTCCTCGCGTGGAAACTGACCGGCAGCGTGGCGCTGTATTCGGACGCGCTGGAAAGCATCATCAACGTCGCCACCGCGATCGCGGCATTCATCGCGATCCGCGTCAGCGCGATGCCCGCCGACGACAACCATCCCTACGGCCACACCAAGGCCGAGTATTTCTCGGCCGTGCTCGAAGGCGTGCTGATCATCCTCGCCGCGCTGGCGATCCTGCGCGAGGCCTGGCAAGGCTTCATCGCGCCGGCGCCGATCGACGCGCCGCTGCTGGGCCTGGCGATCAGCGGCGGCGCCACGCTGATCAACCTGGCCTGGGGCACGCTGCTGATCCGCCGCGGCGGGCGGATGCGCTCGCCGGCGCTGGTCGCCGACGGCAGGCACCTGATGACCGACGTGTGGACCTCGGTCGGCGTGATCGCCGGCGTCGCGCTGGTGGCGCTGACCGGGTGGGCCAGGCTGGATCCGGCGATCGCCGCGCTGGTCGCGCTCAACATCCTGTGGGCGGGCTGGAAGATCATGCAGGACAGCGTTGCCGGGCTGATGGACGCGGCGCTGCCGCCGGAAGACATCGCCCGGATCGAGGCGATCATCGCCGCCACCCGCGGCCCGACCAACGACGTCCGCGACCTGCGCACGCGCCACGCCGGCCGCCTGACCTTCATCGACTTCACCCTGCGCGTGCCTGGTTCGATGAGCGTCGACGATTCGCACGCGGTCTGCGACGACCTGGAGGACGCGCTGCGGCGCGAGTTCCCCGATTCGTCGATCACCATCCACGTCGAACCGCGCGGGCACGCGCATTGAACGCACAACTCGCGGACACCATTCCATGGGGCACCGTGCGGTGACGGTCTACGTCGACGACGCCGTGACGCCCTGGCGCGGCCATCGCTGGGCACACCTGATGGCCGACACGCTGGACGAACTGCACGCGTTCGCCGCGCGGCTGGGCATCCCGCGGCGCGCGTTCCAGGACAAGACCAGCGGCGCCCACTACGACGTCACCGCGCAGCTGCGCGAGCGCGCGATCGCGCTGGGCGCGATGCCGATCTCGCGCCACGCCGACCGCGCACTGATGCGCCGCGTGATCGCCAACGCCCGTGCGCAGGGGCGGCGCGAAGTGCCCTGAGACGCCTCCGATGGCGGCCGCCCCGTGGGAACAGTCATGGCCGCGATTGGCTGCCGGCGATCCATCGCGGCCATGGCCGCTCCCACGGGGATCGCAGGCGTCTGTCTGCTGGATCAGGTGACGCGGAAGATCGGATCGGCATGCCCGTCGACGTAGTGGCGGTCGCTGCCGTAGCCACTGCTGTTGCCGTAACCGATGCCGAAATCGCGCTGGCGATGCAAGTGGCGTGCCGGCGCCGTGTTCAGGTGCGGGGCCACTGGCGGAACAGGCGCCGGCCCGGCGTGGCGACCGGCGGGAACGCGGGTGGACGGGGGGCTGCGGTACGTATTCATGGCTCGATCTTCGCTGGGGGAAACCGCGATGACAGACTGCGCCGATGCGCCATGGCGCGCGCGTGCCATGCGTCAGCCAACCTTCGGCACGGACCCACCCGTCCCGCCCTGCCCGCCCGTGTGCGGCAGCGTTTATGATCGCGGGCATCGTGTTCGCGGCCCCACGCCGCACGGAGACTTCGAGATGAGCGACACACCTCCCGACCGCCTGTCCAGCGACCCGCGCAGCCCCCACTACGACGCCGCCGCGATGGAACGCGGGGTCGGCGTGCGCTTCAACGGCGAGGAGAAGACCAACGTCGAGGAATACTGCGTCAGCGAGGGCTGGGTGCGGCTGCCGTTCGGCAAGTCGCTCGACCGCCGCGGCAATCCGATGACGGTCAAGGTCAAGGGCACCGTCGAGTCCTGGTTCAAGGACATCGACAACGACGCCGAGCCGCCTACGACTTGAGCTTCCAGCCGGTGCGGAAGATCCACCACACCGCGAGCAGGCACAGCGCCAGGAAGCCGAGGATCGCGGCCACGCTGATCGCCACGTTCACGTCCGACACGCCGTAGAAGCTCCAGCGGAAGCCGCTGATCAGGTACACGACCGGGTTGAACAGGGTGATCTTCTGCCACACCGGCGGCAGCATGCTGATCGAGTAGAACGCCCCGCCCAGGAAGGTCAGCGGCGTGACCACCATCAGCGGGATCACCTGCAGCTTCTGGAAGTCGTCCGCCCACAGCCCGATGATGAAGCCGAACAGGCTGAAGCTGACCGCGGTGAGCACCAGGAACGCCACCATCCACAGCGGGTGCGCGATCCCGTACGGCACGAAGATGCGCGCGGTCACCAGGATCAGCACGCCCAGGAGCACCGACTTGGTGGTCGCCGCGCCGACGTAGCCCAGCACCACCTCGACGAACGACACCGGCGCCGACAGCAGTTCGTAGATCGTGCCCGACCACTTGGGCATGTAGATGCCGAACGAGGCGTTGGAAATGCTCTCGTTGAGCAACGACAGCATGATCAGCCCGGGGATGATGAAGGCGCCGTAGCCGACGCCGTCGATGTCGCCCATGCGCGAGCCGATCGCCGCGCCGAACACCACGAAGTACAGCGAGGTCGACAGCACCGGCGATGCGATCGACTGGGTGATGGTGCGGAAGGTGCGCGCCATCTCGAAGCGATAGATGGCGCGGACGGCGTGCCAGTTCATCGCCTGCCCCCCTCGCTGCCGTGCACCAGGCCGACGAAGATCTCCTCCAGCGAACTCTCGCTGGAGTTGAGGTCCCTGAAGTCGATCCCGTGGGTGCCCAGGCGCCGCAGCAGGTCGGCAATGCCGGTTTCCTCGGTCTGGGTGTCGAAGGTGTAGACCAGCGACAGGTGGTCGCCGGACAGTTCCAGGGGCAGCCCGGACAACTCGTCGGGGATGCGTTCGAGCGGCGCCTGCAGCGCCAGGGTCAGCTGTTTCCTGCCGAGCCGGCGCATCAGTACGTCCTTGTCCTCCACCACCACCAGCTCGCCCTTGTTGATCACGCCGATGCGGTCGGCCATGTCTTCGGCCTCCTCGATGTAGTGCGTGGTCAGGATCACGGTCACGCCGCGCTCGCGCAGGCGGCGCACCATCTGCCACATGTCGTGGCGCAGCTCGACGTCGACGCCGGCGGTAGGTTCGTCGAGGAACAGGATCGTGGGTTCGTGCGACAGCGCCTTGGCAATCAGCACGCGTCGCTTCATGCCGCCGGACAGCGCCAGGATCTTGCTGTCGCGCTTGTCCCACAGCGACAGGTCGCGCAGCAGCCCCTCCAGGTAGGCATCGTCGCGCGGCCTACCGTACAGGCCGCGCGAGAAGCGCACCGTGGCCCACACGCTTTCGAACGCGTCGGTGGACAGTTCCTGCGGCACCAGCCCGATCTTCTGGCGCGCGGCGCGGTAGTCGCGGACGATGTCGTGGCCGTCGGCGACGACGCGGCCGCCGCTGGGCGTGACGATGCCGCAGACGATGCTGATCAGCGTGGTCTTGCCGGCGCCGTTGGGCCCGAGCAGGGCGAAGATCTCGCCGCGGCGGATGTCCAGGTCGACCGACTTCAGCGCGCGGAAGCCGGAGGCGTAGGTCTTTTCGAGCTGCTGGATGGAAACGGCGGGCTGCATGCGGAGTCCGGGGCGTGGGCCGGCTGCGTGCGCCGGCGGGGGATGCACAGCCTACGGGCAGGCGCGACGCGGATAAACCGCCCGCAAGCGGAAGGATCGTCCCGCTTGCGGGCCAATCGCGCTTCAGGCCTTCCCGCCGCCACGGAAATGGTGTCGCGTGGGTGCGAAGCCCTTCTCTGCGCAGGAGAAGGGCTCTGGTGCTGCGCGGCATGGCGGCACTTGACCCGCGTCGTCGCGGCGATGAACCTGTCGCCCCGCCCCGACGGACGCCCCGCATGCAATTCCTCGCCCTGGTCTACGTGGACAACGAGATGCTCGAGGCGCTGCCCGCGGGCGAACCCGACGCGATGATGCGCACCTGCCTGCAGCACGCCGACGCGCTCAAGGCCGACGGAAAACTGGTCGGCTTCCAGCAGCTGGAGGATGCCAGTACCGCGAAGTCGGTGCGCATCCGCAACGGCCGCACCCGCGTCGTCGACGGGCCGTTCGCGGAAACCAAGGAGATCCTCGGTGGTTTCAACGTGATCGAGGCCGCGGACATGGACGAGGCGGTGCGGATCGCGGCGGAGTTCCCGTGGGCACGCACCGGCTGCATCGAGGTGCGGGCGGTGCGCGACGTGGACGCGGTGCGGCGTCGGGTCGGCGCCTGAGCACAGGCCGCGACCGCGCGGCGCAACATGAACGTGGACTGATGCGTGGCGGCGATGCGCGCCTGCCGCGCCATGCGTCACGCGTCCTTTCCACGCGCGCCGCTAGCCTCGGGTCATGCCGGCTTTCGTCACGCCTGCCGTGCGCGTTCGCCGGTCCCGGACCCAGGAGGCACCATGAAAACCCGACACGTATTCATGGCCGATACGGTCGCCGACGCCACCGCCGCCATCGCCGCGGCAAAAGCCGCCGGCATCGATGAACAGGACATTTCCCTGGTCGCCGATTCGTCGATCGAGATGCAGGAAGTCCCCGACGCCCTGCGCAACGCCGGAACCGACTTCATGCCCGCCGCCAAGCGCGGCGCGATCACCGGCGGAACCGCCGGCCTGGTCGGCGGGCTGGTCGGCGTGGTCGTACCCCCGATCGGCCTGACCGTCGCCGGCGTGGCGATCACGACCCTGGTCGGCGCCGCCGTCGGCACCTGGGTGACGTCGCTGGTTGGCTCGATGGTGCCCGACGAGGTGCACCGCCGCTTCGAATCCGAGATCCGCGCCGGGCGCATCCTCATCGTCATCGACGCGGAGCCCGAGGTGATCGGCCCGGTGGAAGCCGCGCTGCGCGAAGCCGGCGCCGAACAGCTGCCATACGAAGCGACCAGCGCGCTGCAGCGCTAGCCGGCCGCCGCGGCACAGCGCCCGCAACCGCGCGTCGGGATTCCCCGGCCGCGTTCGCGGCGTTTCCCGACCCGGCCGCGCGGCCTCCCCCGACTGACCCGGCGCCGCTGCCACGGGACGATGGCAGCGTGATCCGGCCCACGGAGGGGACCATGCCGCGCCACCTGACCCGCCTGCTGTCGTCCGCGCTGCTCGCGCTGCTGCTGCCGTGCGCGCTGCTGCCGCATCCGGCCGCCGCTCAGGCGCCACCGCGGCTGATGCTCGCCACCGTCTATCACGCCGACGCCGACACCGGCGTTGCGCAGTACTGGGTGAGCGAGAAACTCGACGGCGTCCGCGGGCGCTGGGACGGTCACGCGCTGTGGACACGCGGCGGCATGCGCGTGCAGGCGCCGGACTGGTTCACGGAAGGCTGGCCGACGGTGCCCCTGGATGGCGAGCTGTGGCTCGGCCGCGGCCGCTTCGAGGACGCCAGCGGCACCGTGCGCGCCGGCGATGCCGCCGATCCCGCGTGGCGACGGATGCGCTTCATGGTCTTCGACCTGCCCGGCGACGGCGGCACGTTCGATACCCGCGTGCGGCACATGCGCGACCTGCTCGACGCGGCGGGCGTGGCGTGGCTGCGCCCGGTCGCGCAGTACCGCGTGCGCGATCGCGACGAACTCGACGCGCTGCTGGCCACCGTCGTCGAGGCCGGCGGCGAGGGCCTGATGCTGCACCACGAGGATGCGCGCTACCACGCCGGCCGCAGCGACGACCTGCTCAAGTACAAGCCCTACGACGATGCCGAAGCGCGCGTGGTCGCGCACACGCCGGGCAAGGGCAAGTACCGCGGCATGCTCGGCGCGCTGGTGGTCGAGCGCGCGGACGGCCTGCGCTTCCGCATCGGTTCGGGTTTCAGCGATGCCCAGCGCGCGGCGCCGCCGCCGGTCGGCAGTATGGTCACCTATCGCTACAACGGGCTGTCGAACAAGGGCGTGCCGCGCTTCGCCCGCTTCCTGCACGTGCGCCACGAGCTGCCGCCGCCGGACCCGCGCTGAGTGCGCGACCGGAGGCAAAGACCCCGGGAGATGAATGCGGTGAATGCGGCTGTGGGAGCGGCCATGGCCGCGATGCTGCGGGCGATCGCGGCCATGGCCGCTCCCACACCGCCCACACCGCCCACAACCCCCGCAGGGCAACGGGGCATTTCGCACCCGCCCGCGGGATACGCGATCATGCGGGCCTCCCCCGTTCCCGATGTCCATGACGATCGCACGCTACCGCTTCGGCGAATACGTCCTCGACCTGCCCAAGCACGAACTGCTGCACCGCGGTGACGTCGTTGCGCTGCCGGCGCGGGTGTTCGAGTGCCTGTGCTGCCTGATCGAGCACCGCGACCGCGCGGTCAGCCGCGACGAACTGGTGCAGGCGGTCTTCGCGCGTTCCAACGTCTCCGACGCGCAACTGGCGCAGGTGGTGCTGCGCAGCCGGCGCGCGGTGGGCGACGACGGCCAGGAGCAGCACACGATCCGCACCGTGCCACGCTACGGCTTCCGCTGGCTGGCGGAGGTGGCGGCAGAAACGGTGGTGGACGAGCCGGCTGCGCCGTCCACCGCGCCTGAGCCTCCCGCGAGGCCGCGCGAACCGGCGCCGCCGCAGGCGGCGGCCTTCGCAACGACGACGACCACACCGGCCATCGAGGAAGCTGTCGCGGACGCCGCCCCGCCGTCCACCGATCCCTCCCGTTCTCCCCGCCCACCCGGCAGGCGCGGGTGGCCCGCCGCCGCGGCCATCGTCCTGGTGGTCGCGGTGGCGGCGCTGGCCTGGTCGCAGCGCGTTCGCGACACCGCCCCCGCACCCGTGGCCAACGCGACCCCGGCCGACGCCCCACGCGCGCTGATGGTGCTGCCCACGCGGGTCGACGATCCCGGCGATGCCAGCTGGGCGCGGCTGGGACTGATGGACTTCATCGGCGACCGCCTGCACCGCAGCGGCCTGCCGGTGCTGCCCAGCGAGACCACGCTGGGCGTCCTGCACCGGCAGGACGGCGACGACCCGCGCCGGCTGCGCAGGGCCGCGCGTGCGAAATGGGTCGTCAACAGCGAAGCCACGCGCAGCGACGACGGCTGGGACGTGCGCCTGCAGGCCGGCGACGGCGACGGCGCGCGACACGAGGCGCATGCGCACGATGCCGACCTGCTGCAGGCGGCGCGCCAGGCCAGCGGGCGGCTGGCGGCCGTGCTCGGCGGCCACGCGATCGCCGGCGACGACGATCCGCCCGCGCTGGCCGAGCGCCTGCAGCGCGCCCGCGCAGCGATGCTGGCCAACCAGATCGAAACCGCGCGTCAAATCCTGCTCGACGCGCCCGAACTGCAGCGCCAGCGGCCGCGGCTGCAGTACCAACTGGCGCGCGTGGACTTCCGCGCCGGCGAGTACGCGCGCGGCCTTGCCACGCTCGACGCCCTGCTCGACGGGACCGCCACGCGCGACGACGCCCTGTTCCGCGCCAGGGTGCTCAACGCGCGCGGCGCGATGCTGATCCGGCTGGACAACGCAGACGAAGCCCGGCGCAGCTACGACGAAGCGATCGCCGCGCTGGGCGGCGGCACCCACCCGACCGAACGCGGCGTCGCGCTGAGCGGGCGCGCGGTGGCCAACGCGCTGCAGCAGCGCTTCGACCGCGCGCTGGCGGACTTCGGCCAGGCCCGCGTGCAGCTGGCCAGCGCGGGCGACGCGCTGGCAGTCGCACGGGTGGACGCCAACCTTGGCGTGCTCGAGGTCGATCGCGGCCACCCGGCGCAGGCGCTGCCGTACCTGGACCGCGCCGCGCGCGACTTCGAGGCGATGGGCGCGATCAACGAACTGTCGACGTTCCGCGACACGCGCGTACTCGCCCTGCTGCAGTTGCTGCGGCGCGACGAGGCGCTGGCCGAAAGCGAGCGCGCCTGGATGCTGCTGCCGCGGCTGCGCGCACCGACCCAGCGCGCGGAAGTCGTGCTCACCCGCGCCCGCGCACTGATCGAGGCGGGCCAGCTGCGCGAGGCCGCGCGCCTGCTGGCGATGCCCGAAGCGGGACAGTCGCAGCCGGCCGAGACCGGCACCCGCGAGCTGCTGCAGACGGAACTGGCCCTGGCCGGCGGCGAGCCGGCGCGGGCGGTCGCGATCGCGGACGCCGCGCTGCGCGACTGGCCGCCCCAGCGCGACGCGCGGCGCAAGGCCTGGCTGCGGCTGCGCCGCGAGCAGGCCGCGCTGGCCGCCGACCTGCCGGTCTCCGCCGTCGCCGACGCGTCCCTGGGCGATTCCCTGCCCGACCTGCTCGCCGGCGCCATCGCCCGGCGCGCGCGCGGCGACGTGGCCGGGGCCGATGCCGGCTACCGCAAGGCGCTGGCGCTGGCCGAGCAGCGCGGGATCCCGGCCGAGATCGCCGAGGTCGTGGTCGACCACGCCGGCTGGCTGCTCGAGCGTGGCCAGGCGGACGAGGCCAGCGCCCTGGTCGGCCGGGCCGCCCCCTGGGCCGGGCAGGACTTCGCGCTGGCGGCGCTGCAGGCCCGGCTGCTGCGGTCGCTCGAACAGGGCCCGCAGTCGCAGGCCGCGTATGCGCGGGCCCGCGAGCTGGCCGGCGAGCGCGCGTTGCCGCCGCCGGCCGGAACCGCGACGCAAGTCGCACCCCGGCCCTAGCCTTCCCGCGATCCTGCGGGTCACGCGGCGCCGCCCGGCACCGGTCATGCGTTCGTCAAACGATCGTTACCCGCTTGGAATGACGCCCCGTGGCACGTCCGCCGAAGTTCACGGGGCTGCCTGCGTCGCCATCTGGCGCCACGCCGCCGGGGCCCGCCCCGCACCGCGCCACGCCGTTCCCCCGCACGACCGGCGCGCCCTCCGAAAAAACAGAACCGTGACGCCCGTCGTCCGTCCTTCCTCTCAAGGAGCAAGCAACATGGCAACCAAGCTGCTCGCCAGCGCCCTCGCCGCCGCCATCGCCATGGCCGCCCCCATCCACGCGCAGGCCGCAGGCGACGCGCCGCTGTCGCTCTCGCTGGTGCGCGGCGGCGCGGTGGCCGCCGATCCGGTCGTCGCCGGCGACCGCGTCTACATCCCCACCGGCCGCGTGGTCGCGACCTGGGACTACGCCGACCCGGCCGCGCCGATCCGCGTGGCCACCAGTGCGCCGGCCGACGGCGCGATCAACGGTCTCGCCCGCCACGGCGACTACCTGTATGCCAGCTGGCGCGGCTACGACGGCAGCGCCGGCGTGACGACCTGGTCGCTGGCCGACCCCGACCATCCGGAACTGGTCGACCAGACCGAGGACTACCTCGACGCCGACAACAAGATCCTGCTCGGCCTGGCAGTCGCCAACGACCACCTGTACCTGTTCGACAACAACCACGGCGTGTTCGTCTCCGACCTGGCCGACCCGGCCGCGCCGGAGTTCGCCGCCACCGAGCTGACCAGCGCGGGGCAGTACAGCAAGATCACCAGCAGCGGCAACACGATCTTCGCCACCGGCCGCAACTGGTTCGGCAACACCGTGCTCGACGTCTTCGACACCAGCACGCCCGAGCTGCCGGTGCTCGCGGCCAGCAGCGCGGTCGACGGGCTGGACAACTTCAGCCTCAGCGCGGAGCCGGGCTTCGTGGTCGGCGCCGGCAACGAGCTCACCCTGTACGACCTGAACGACGCCGGCCAGCTGTCCAAGCGCGGCTGGCTCGACATCCCGCCTGCCTTCATCGGCGTGCACGTCGGCGACTACGCCTACACCTTCGGCTACGGCCAGGGCCTGGACGTGTGGGACATCGCCGACATCGACGCGCCGGCGCAATCCGAACACTTCGACCTCGAGGTTTTCTCCGCCCGCCGCGCCGTGCAGGCCGGCGACACCTTGCTGATCCCCACCGAGACCGACCTGATGCAGGCCGTCGACGTGTCCACGCCGGAACAGCCGCAACGCATCTCGACCTCGTGGCTGCCCGGCGGCGGCGCGGCGAAGGACATGGCGGTCCACGGCGGCAACCTGGTCCTGCTGCAGGCGAACTACGGCCTGACGGTCAACGACGCGCAGACGCTGGCGCCGACCGCCCGCTTCGAGGCCGATCTGCCCAAGAGCCTGGAGCAGCGCAGCTTCGAGGAGGTCGAGATGTCGGGCGACACCGCCTGGCTCGCGGCCTGGGGCTACGGCCTGATCGGCGTGGACCTGTCCGATCCGGCCGCGCCGGTGGAAGTGGGCAACGTGCCGTTCAAGTTCGCCGCGGTACTCGATATCGCCGGCCAGTATGCGTACGTCGCCAAGTGGACCAACGGCGGCCTGTTCGGCGTGGCCGACATCTCCGATCCGTCCGCGCCGACGCTGGTGTGGCAGGCCGGGCTGACGAACCAGCCCTACGCACTCAAAGTCGACGGCAGCCACGCCTACATGGCCGAGAGCAGCGAGTCGGGCACCGCCAGCGACGGCGGCCTGCGCGTGTACGACCTCGCCGACCCGGCGGCGCCGGTGGAGGTATCGCACCTCAACGACGGCTGCGGCAGCGGCTACGACCTGGCGATCGACAGCGGCGTCTCGCTGCTCTACCTCGCCTGCGGCAGCGGCGTGCAGGTGATCGACATCGCCGACCCGGCGGCGCCGGCGGTGGTCGGCCGCTACGACACCGGCGACGACGACCAGTACACCCACGTGGCCCAGCGCGGCGACCGCGCCTGGTTTGCCGACTCGGACGGCCTGCATGAGCTCGACGTCGCCGACCCGACCCAGCCGACGCAGGTGAAGCTGACGCCGATGGGCCACCAGGGCGTGCAGCGCCTGGCCGCGCTGGACGACGGCCGCCTGTTCGCGCTCGGCGGCATCACCGGCGTGCACGTGCTGTCGCCGGGCGACGACACCGGCCCGGAGGCCACGCCGCTGGAGAACAAGGTACCGGTCGGCGGCCTGTCCGGCGACGCCGGACAGGAACTGCTGTTCGCGATCGAAGTGCCGGAAGGCGCGGCGATGCTCAACATCCTGTCCTACGGCGGCAGCGGCGACATCAGCCTGTATGCCAGCCGCGATGCGGAACCGGCGCCCGGCGATGCCGACGCCCGCTCCGAGCGCCAGGGCAACAGCGAGACGATCCGCATCGCCAACCCGGCGGCCGGCACGTACTACATCAAAGTGGTCGGCGTGAAAGCGTTCGACCGGCTGACGCTGCAGGCGCGCTACTGATCCATTCCCGCCTGCACGATGCAGGCATCGGCGGAAAACCACGGCCCTTCCGCGTCATTCCCGCGGAGGGGCCGTTCGCATCGGGCGCCGCTGCTAACATCGGCCGCAGCCGGATGGGCTCACTTCGGGGAACACACCATGCGCCATCGCGCCATCGCCTCACTGCTTCCGCTCTCGATCACGCTGGCGCTGCTGCCGGCCTTCGCCGCCGCGCCGGCCGACGCGCCCACGTTCGACCCGCAGCGCCTGTCGGAGATGGTCAAGACGCTCTCGTCCGACGACTTCGAGGGCCGTGGCCCCGCCACCGCCGGCGAGAAGAAGACCATCGACTACGTCACCGCGCAGATGCAGGCCGCGGGCCTGCAGCCCGGCGGCGACGTGCAGGCCGACGGCACGCGCGCGTGGACCCAGGCGGTGCCGCTGCTGCGCTCGGACATCGCCGGCACGCCGGCGCTGTCGGTCACCGTGGACGGCAAGCCGCGCACGCTGGCACAGGGCGAACAGATCGCGGTGCGCGCGGCAATGGACGGCTCGAAGACGGTGGAGATCACCGATGCGCCGATCGTGTTCGTCGGCTACGGCGTCACCGCGCCCGAGCGCGACTGGGACGATTTCAAGGGCATCGACCTCAAGGGCAAGATCGCGCTGGTGCTGGTCAACGACCCGGACTACGAGACCGGCGAAGGTGATTTCGGCGGCAAGGCGATGACCTACTACGGCCGCTGGACCTACAAGTACGAGGAAGCCGCGCGCCAGGGCGCGACCGGGATGCTGGTGATCCACGAGACCGAGCCGGCCTCCTACGGCTGGGCGACGGTGAAGAATTCCAACACCAACACCATGTTCGACGTGGTGCGCGAGGACCCGTCCGATACGCACCCGAAACTTGAGGGCTGGGTCCAGCGCGACTTCGCGGTCGAGCTGTTCAAGGCGGCCGGGCTCGACTTCGATGTGCTGAAGAAACAGGCGCAATCGCGCGACTTCAAGCCGGTGGTACTCGAAGGCGAGACGTTCTCGGCGAAGTACGACGTCGATTCAGAAGTCATCACCTCCTACAACATCGTCGGCCGCATCGAGGGCAGCAAGCGCCCCGACGAGACGGTGATCTACAGCGGACACTGGGACCACCTGGGCATCGGCGCGCCGGACGCGAACGGCGACCGCATCTACAACGGCGCGGTCGACAACGCCACCGGCACCGCGGCGCTGATCGAGATGGGCCGCGCCTTCGTGCAGGCCGACGCGAAGCCGGAGCGCTCGATCGTGTTCCTCAATGTCACCGCCGAGGAGAAGGGCCTGCTCGGCTCCGAGTACTACGCTTCGAAACCGCTGTACCCGCTCGGAAAAACCGTCGCGGTGATCAACATGGACGCACTCGACCCGCACGGCCCGGCGCGCGACTTCAGCACCTCGGGCAGCGCCAGGCAGGATCTGCTCGACACACTGGTCGCCACGGCGAAGCGCTTCGACCTGCGCTATACCGCGGACTCCAAGCCCGAGGCCGGCTACTTCTTCCGCTCCGACCACTTCCCGTTCGCCAAGCGCGGCGTGCCGGCGGTGTCGTTCGGCTCCGGCGAGGACATGGTCGACGGCGGCCTCGCCGCGGGCCGCGAATTCTCCGAGGAGTACACCGCCAACCGCTACCACCAGCCGGCCGACGAGTGGGAGGCGGGCTGGACCTTCGGCGGCATGGCGCGCGACCTGCAGCTGCTCTACACGGTGGGCAGCGAGCTGGCCAACTCCGATCGCTGGCCGAACTGGAGCAGCGACTCCGAGTTCCGCGCCGCGCGCGACGCGAGCGCGGACGAGCGCAAGTAACCGCGCCTTCTGCAGGAGCGGCTTCAGCCGCGAGCTTTTTCCTGATGGCGTCGGATTCCGGAAAAGCTCGCGGCTGAAGCCGCTCCGACGGAACCTTGAAAAGGCGACACGGCTTCCGGCCGCGATAAGCTTGCCCGGTGCCGTCGCGGCACGCCGGCAACGAACACGGAGGTCAGATGCAGCGTCGCCATTTCCTGCGCAGTGCCGGGTTCGCCGCCGCCGCGCTGTCATCCGGCAGCATCCTCGCGCGCGAGGGTGCCCTGCCCGCCGCCAACGACGCCCTCGCCGCAGGCGTCCCCAAGCCACCCTTCGCGCCGCTCCCGCCGCTGGCGCCGATCCGCGCCAGCGCCGACCGCATCGTCGCGCTGGACGTATGCACGCGGCCGTTCCGCGCGCAGGGGCCGAGGATCGAGGCCGAGCGCGTCGGCCGCCACACCGTCATCCACCACTACGGCCACGGCGGCAGCGGCTGGTCGCTGTCGTGGGGCTCGGCCGAGCAGGCGTTGCGGCTGGTCGCGGCGGCGCGACCGCGGCGCGGGGAGCTGGCGGTGGTCGGCTGCGGCGCGATCGGCCTGACCACCGCGGTCGCCGCGCAGCGCGCCGGTTACCGCGTGCGCATCTACGCGAAGGAGCGGCTCCCGGACGTGCGCTCCTTCCTCGCCACCGGCGTGTGGTCGCCCTCCTCGCGCATCTGCACGACCCGGTTCGCCACGCCGGAATTCGAACGCCTCTGGGAGGCGATGGCGCGCACCTCGTTCCACACCTACCAGACCTTGCTCGGCCTGCCGGGCGAGCCGATCGAATGGCGCGACGGTTATTCGCTGTCGGACGTCCCGTTCAACCAGCCCAGCGGCGGCGGCGGCGAGGACGAAGAGCCCGACTACCCGCACCTCGAGGGGCGGCTGCTGCACGACATCGGCCCGCGCGCGGTGGCGCTGGCACCGTCGCAGCATCCATTCCCGGTGCCGTACGTGCGCCGCTATACGCAGATGACGTTCAACATCAGCGCGTACTCGCGGATGCTGATGGCCGACTTCGAACGCGCCGGCGGCCGGTTCGAGACGCGCGCGTTCGGCAACCTGCGCGAACTGGCCGACCTCGACGAGCGCGTGGTCGTCAACTGCACCGGCTACGGTGCGCGCGCCCTGCTCGGCGACGACAGCGTCATCCCGGTGCGCGGACAGACCGCGCGGCTGGTGCCGCAGCCGGAGGTCACCTACGGCCTGACGTGGCGCGGCCACAACCTCTACACCGTACCGCGCCGCGACGGCATCCTGGTGCAGGCGCAGGCACCGGGCGACTTCGGCAATTCCGATACCACGCCCGACCGCGCTGCGGCCGAGGCGATGGTGGCGCGGCTGGCGAGCCTGTTCCCGCAGGCCTGATGCATCTCCCCCGTCCACGCGCTTTTGCAAGCAACCGCGGCCGCGTCCATGCTATGCGGCCTTGCCGCGCACCCACCGCCAGACTTCCATGACGTCCCGCCCCGTCGCCGACCGCGGCTCCCCCGGCATCGCCTTCCACCATCCCCTCGCCTTCTGGGCCGGCTGCGCACTGATCCTCGCCGGCGTCGCCTCGCACATGCCGATGTTCATGATGGGCCGGCACACGCACTGGCAGATGGTGGGCATGCCGATGGACGCCTGGATGCTGTGGGGCATGGCAATGATCCCGGCCGGCGTGCTGCTGGCCGGCTACGGCTTGATGCCGCGGCTGGCGATGATGCGCGAGAGCGTGCACGGCGGCGGCCACCTGCACTTCCACGTTGCCGACGGCGTGCCGCTCAGCCGCGAGCACTGGAAGCTGGTGGCCGTGCTGGTCATCGCGCTCGCGGTGGACGTGATGAAGCCGGCCACGCTGGGCTTCGTCATGCCCGGCATGAGTTCGGAGTACTCGATCACCCGGCCCACCGCCAGCGTGCTGGCGCTGGTGGCGCTGATCGGCACCACGGTCGGCTCGATCGTGTGGGGCCGGCTGGCCGACGTGTTCGGGCGCCGCGCCGGCATCCTGCTGTCGGCGCTGATGTTCATCGGCACCGCGATCTGCGGTGCCATGCCGACGTTCGAATGGAACCTGGTGATGTGCTTCCTGATGGGCGCCTCGGCCGGCGGCATGCTGCCGATCGCCTTCACCCTGATGGCCGAAACCGTGCCCGCCGCCCACCGCGGCTGGCTACTGGTGGCGCTGGGCGGCGTCGGCACCTCGGCCGGCTACCTGCTGGCCGCCGGTGCGGCGGCGACGCTTGAACCGCTGTTCTCCTGGCGCGTGCTGTGGCTGCTGAACATGCCCACGGGCCTGGTGATCCTGATCCTCAACCGCTACATCCCCGAATCGCCGCGGTTCCTGTCCAATGCCGGCCTGGAATCGCAGGCGCGTGCGGTCCTGCGCAAGTTCTCCGGCAACGCGAGCACCGTCGAGGCCGACGACACCCGCCATCCCGGCGCGCCCGCGCTCGACGATCCGCACGTTGTCACCGGCATGCGTGCGCTGCTGCGCGGGCGCCATGCCAGCATCACCTGGGGCCTGGTCGTGTGCGGCGTGGCGTGGGGACTGGTGAACTTCGGCTTCGTGCTGTGGCTGCCGGCCAACCTCGGCCAGTTCGGCATCGACGAGGCGCGGGTGAACCGGCTGCTCGCGCAGTCGGCGCTGCTGGCGGTGCCGGGCATCGCGCTGGTGGTGTGGCTGTACCACCGCTGGAGCAGCGTGCGCACGCTGGTGCTGTTCATCGCGCTGACGACGCTGTCGCTGCTGGCGTTCTTCGCCATCGGCGTGGCGGGGCTGCGTTCGGAGACGGCAGTCACGATCGCCATCGTGGCGCTGCTGGTGAGCGTCAGCGGGGTGATCGCGACGATGATCCCGTACGCCGCCGAGATCTACCCGGTGCAGCTGCGCGGCACGGGTTCTGGCGTGATCGCGGCCAGCTCCAAGTTCGGCGGCATCCTCGGCGCAGCGGTGGGCGTGGCCGGGCTGTTCGAGCACTTCCAGCTGTCGGCGCTGGTGATCGCGCTGCCGATGGCCGCGTCGGCGGTGATGCTGCTGCGCAGCGGCATCGAGACCCGCGGCCAGGGGCTGGAGGACATCCAGGACGCGCTGGCGGGGCGCTGATCCCCGCCGCCGCCGTTTCCAGCGAGGGCTGTCCTTTCCGCAACCCCCGTCGCGTTTGTCCGTGGTATCCGCGCCCGTAATTCCACCCCCATGAAGATCGCAACGCCCGGCCCGGTGCCGGGATCGCAGCGCCTGGACCTGCTCGACGCGCTGCGCGGCTTTGCGCTGGCCGGCGTGCTGCTGGCCAACCTCGACGCCTTCAGCCTGTACTTCTTCCTGCCGCGCGAGGCCGCGCTTGCGCTGCCGACGGTCTCGATCGACCGCTGGCTCGACCCGTTCTACGGGATGCTGGTCGCCGGCAAGTTCATCACCCTGTTCTCGATCATGTTCGGCATCGGTTTTGCCCTGCAGATGCAGCGCATGGGCGAAGGCGGCCGCTGGCGCTACGCGCGCAGGCTGGCGGTGCTGTGGCTGCTGGGCATGGCGCATGTGTGGCTGTGGTGGGGCGACATCCTGCGCTGGTACGCCGTGCTCGGCCTGGTCCTGCTTCCGCTGGCATGGCTGCGCGTGCGGCCGCGGACGCTGGCGGTGCTCGGCGTGGCGCTGGTGTCGGTGCCGCACGCGCCGCTGTCGCTGTGGTGGCCCGGCGGCTGGCCGCTGGCGACGCAGGACGAAGCCTTCGCCCGCGCGCTGGCGGCATTCTCCAGCCACGATCCGCTTGCATGGCTGCGCACCAACGCGTGGTTCGCGCACTGGTGGACGCAATCACACTGGGGCATCGGCGTGGCGATCGCCGGACGCATGCTCATCGGCGCGGCGATCGGCTACAGCGGCGTGCTGGCCGATCCGGCGGCACACGCGCGCTTCTGGAAGCGCATGCTGCTGGCGCTGCCGGCCGGCCTGGCGCTGGTGTTCGCGATCGAGACGGTCGACTACGGCTGGGTCGCACTGCCCGCGGCCTGGCCCGACGGCGTCGCAGGCACGATGCTGCTGCGCGCGCTCGCCGAAGACGCCGCGCTGCTGCTGGGGCTGGGCTACGCAGCGCTGTTCGTGCACCTGTTCTGCCATCCGGCCTGGCACCGCTGGCTGCAGCCGCTGGCGCCGGTGGGACGGATGGCGCTGAGCAACTACCTCACCCACAGCGTGGTCGGTGTCGCGCTGTTCTACGGCGTGGCGCTCGGCATCGGGCCGCGCGGCGGCACCGTGGCGATCTGGCTGGCGTGGCTGGCGCTGTTCGGCGCGCAGATCGTGATCAGCCGCTGGTGGCTGGCGCGCTACCGGTTCGGGCCGATGGAATGGCTGTGGCGCAGCCTCACCTACGGCCGGCGCCAGCCGATGCGGCGGGAGGTCGTGGCCGGTGTCGTTGCCACGCATCCGTAGCGGCCGCGGGAACGCGTCAACACAAGCGTGATCCGGAACCCCGCTGCGGCGGGGTTCGGCGTGCCCGGGTACCCCATCGCACCCTTGCAGGCGCGCGATCGCGTCGCCGGTTGCGCGCAGCGGCGCTCAGCCGGCGGCCGCGCGTGCCGGGACGCGCGCATCGCGGCGCGCCCACGCGTACACCAGCAGCCCGATGACCGCGGTGGCGGCGCCGACGTAGCCGGTCGCGGTCCAGCCGAAGCCGGCGCTGATCGCCATGCCGCCCAGCCACGGACCGAGCGCGTTGGCGGCGTTGAACGCGGAATGGTTCGACGCGGCCGCCAGTGTCTGCGCACTGGCCGCGACCTCCATCAGGTGCGCCTGCAGGACCGTCGCCAGCGCCCCCATCGTGCCGACCGCGACCACCACCAGCAGCAGCGGCCACGTCGCGTGCGCCGCCACCGGGAACACCAGCAGCACCACCACCGACCATGCCAGCACCACCGCCACCGCGCGGAAGCGCAGCCGGTCGTACAGCAGGCCGCCGCCGAGGGTGCCGATGATGCTGCCCACGCCGAACGCGACCAGCCCGAACGGGATCCACGATTCCGGCAGACCGGTCACCTGGGTCATGGTCGGGGCGAGATAGCTGAAGACGCAGAACATCCCGGAGAAACCGATCGCACCGATCCCCAGCGCCAGCCACACCGGCTTGCGGTTGAAGTCGCGCAGTTCGCGGATCGGGTCCTGGTGCGGCTCGTCGGGATCGGGCGGCAGCGCGCGCGCGACCATCGCCACCGTCAGCAGCGCGATCAGCGCGACCAGGCCGAACGCGTGGCGCCATTCGAACACCTGCCCGAGCCAGGTCGCCAGCGGATTGCCGACCAGCAGCGCGATCGACAGGCCCAGCATCACCTGCCCCACCGCGCGCCCGCGCTGCCCAGGCGGACTGATCGACGCCGCCACCAGCGCCGCGACGCCGAAGTAGGCGCCGTGCGGCAGCCCGGCAATGAAGCGGAACAGCAGCATCGCGTGGTAACCGGGCGACAGCGCGCTGGCGAGGTTGCCCAGCGCGTAGAACGCCATCAGCGCCAGCAGCAGCGTGCGCCGCGGCAGGCGCGCACCGAGGATCGCCAGCAGCGGCGCGCCGACCACCACGCCCAGCGCATAGGCGCTGATCACGTGGCCGACCTGCGGCTCGCTGATGCCCAGCCCGCGCGAGATCTCCGGCATCAGCCCCATCACCGCGAACTCGCTGGTGCCGATCGCGAACCCGCCCACGCCCAGCGCGAACAGGACCAGCCTGACCACGCGCGGTGGCAGCACGCGCGTGGCAGGCGCGGCTGATGCCGCCGCGCCGGGGGAACCATGGGAAACCATGTGCATATTGTGCATTGCAACAAGAGCGGGCGCATGAAACCTTGCCCACCACCGCTGGAACACAGCGGAGCACCGCCTGGACGCCGGCCCGTTGCACGATGGTGCCGCGGCCGCGCACCGACGACATGGAGGCAACGCGCCGGGCCCCACAGTCGGACCCTCCCCCATCCCGGAGACCGCCATGCCACTGCGCGCATTCGGGCTCAACTGCACCCTCAAGGCCGGCCCCGCGCCGTCATCGACCCAGAAACTGCTCGACCAGGTGCTGCGTGCGCTCGGCAAGCACGGCGTCGAGACCTCGCACGCGCGGATCGCCGACTTCGACGTCAAGCCGGGCGTCAAGGCCGACGAGGGCGACGGCGACCAGTGGCCGGAACTGCGCAGGCAGGTCATGGATGCGCAGATCCTGGTGCTGGCGACGCCGATCTGGATGGGCCAGCCATCGAGCCTGGCCAAGCGCGTACTCGAACGCATGGACGCCTTCCTCGGCGAGATCGACAAGCAGGGCCGCTACCCCACCTTCGGCCGCGTCGCGGTGGCGGCGGTGGTCGGCAACGAGGACGGCGCGCACCATGTCTGCGCCGAGCTCTACCAGGCGCTGACCGACGTCGGCTTCACCATTCCGGGCGGCAGCCCGCCGTACTGGGTCGGCGAGGCGATGGGCAGCACCAACTACATCGACCTGGAGCGCACGCCGAAGAAGGTGGCGGACACGATCCGCACCATCGCCAGCAACGCCGCGCACCTGGCCGGGTTGTTGCAGTCCAGGCCCTACCCGGCGCCGTAGGTCGAATCGGAATTCAAGGCACGCCAATCGCAGTGCGGGACGATTCGCCGGAATCACCCGACGAATCAGTGCTCCGGATCGCCCTCCCCACCGCAATCGGCCGCACCGTATCCAGCAGGCTCACCAGCAGCTTGCCCGGCTCCTCCCACGGGATCATGTGCGCCGAACGCTCGAACCACACGCCGCGCTTGTAGGGCGCCTTCACGCGTTCCAGCCATTGCGCGGTGGGTTCGGACGGCGTGGTGTAGTCGTGGCGGCCCATGAACATCACCACCGGGATCGGGAATTCGCGCACGCCCTTGTAATCGACGTCGAGGAATTCCGGCAGGACCCTGCCGAGCGTGAACACGTTGCCGTCATCGATCGCCTTCGCGTCGGCGGCGTCGTATTCGGGCGACAGCAGCGCAGCGCCGAAGAAGTACTTCGCCGAACCGTCGCGATACGCGCTCATGCCGCCGTAGAACTGCGGCCACTTCCTGGCAATGATGATCCGCTCGCGGGTGATCGGCTGGTTGCCGGGATACGGCGCGATCGATTCGAGCTCGGCGATGGCTTCGGCGTTGCCGTGCGCCTTCGCCTGCGCCAGCCCGTAGTCGAAGCTGATCCGCTCGTTGTCGCGCACGTTGATGACCTGGCCGATGCCGACGTAGGCGTGGAACAGGTCCGGGCGCCTGAGCGCCGCGCCCATGCCGACCACCGTGCCCCAGCTGTGCGCCATCAGGATCAGCTTGTCCTTGCCGTAGCGCTTGCGGACGTATTCGGCGATCTCGATGGCGTCGTCGACGTAGCGGTCGATGTGCAAGGTGTCGGCGACCTGGTCCGGATCGTTGGCAAGGAAGGTCTTGCCGGCACCGCGCTGGTCGTAGTTGACGACGGTGAAGTATTCCTCGAGCGGACGCTGGAACTCCCACAGCGTCGGCGTCAGCGGCGACGCGGGGCCGCCGTGGATGAACAGGATCACCGGATTGTCCCGGTCCTGGCCGCGGACGTTGATCCACTGGTCGATGCCACCGATCCGCGCTTTGTAGCTTTCCTGGATGCCGCTCGGGGTGACGATGCGCTGCAGGTCGCGCACCACGTCGCGGGCCTTCTCGTAGCGGTCCTCGGCTGGCGCCTGCTCCTGCGCGTGCGCGGCGGGCAGCAGAGTGGCAAGGGAAAGAAGGATGGCGGCGATGGTTTTCATGCGTGGGGCCTCCATGGGCAATGGTCGCGCGCGCGTTGCCTGCGGCGATCCGTCAACCACGATCGTGCCAGCGAGAGTCTGTAGCGGGAGTGCCATTCGTCCCGCCAGCGCATCGCGCGCCGCGCGCAGTGCGGCGGCGCGCATCCGGCCGTCATCGCGACGACGGCTTCGCAATGTCCGGATCGCGCCTGCCGCGCACCCCCACGGCAAGCAATGCCAGCGCGACAAGCGCGATGCCCGCCGCTTCGGCCAGCGACGGCGCCTCGCCCAGCAGCAGCCACGCCAGTCCTGAAGCCAGCACCGCGTTGTAGGCGAGCGCGGCAACGAAGGACGCATTCCACTCGATCCCGCGCTCGTCGACGCAGGCCGCGACCACGACCAGTCCGATGCTGCCGACCAGCATCTGCCAGGCGGTCAATGACAGCAGGCCGGTCTCGCCGCGCTGGAACAGCCGCTTGCTCAGCACCATGCCGATCGCCCAGCACGCACCGCCACCGATCGCGAGCGCCGCGCTGCCCGGCACGCCCAGTCCGCGCCAGGGTTCGAGCACCAGCAGCAGGCCCACCAGCGCCACCGCGATGCTTGCCAGCTGCAGCCCCGTGGGCCGTTCCCGCAGCACCAGCCACGCCACCGGCACCGCCCAGAACGGCATCGTGTACGCCAGCAGCGCGGTCTTGCCCGCGCCGCCGTCGACCAGCGCCCATTGCACCAGCGCCTGGAACACCATCGTCTGCGACAGCCCGACCAGCAGCACCGGCAGCAGCGGCGGCGGCCGCAGCGACACCCCGCGCAGCCGCAGCGCGGCGAACAGCACCAGCGTGCCCAGCGCGTAGCGCCAGGCCGAGAATTCGAACGGCCCCGACCAGCGCAGCACCTGCTTCATCACGATCCAGTTGTAGCTCCAGATCGCGGCAAGCAGGAGCAGGGCGAGCACGGCGTTGCGCTGCACGGGTTTGGGCATCGGGATCCGGCTTCGGGGCGCGCGGTGGCCGCGCAGCACCATGATAGAACCGGGCGCGGGGGCAACTTCCGATCCGTTGTCGCGCGCCGTTCGCGATGCGACGATCGATGCAGGCGACGGCGTCGGCTCAGTGCGGCACGCCGACGAGTTCCGACCACGCGGTCGTGCCTGCCCCTTCGTCCGACAACTGGATGTGCACGCCCTGCACGGTCTCGACCAGGAAGACGCGTGGCAGCCCGTCGGCGACATCCACGTTGCGCAGCGTCCCGTCCCGCAGGTCGAACACGGCCAGCAAGGTCGCCGTTGGGGCACGCGACTCCCGCTCCGCGGCCGTCAGCCCTGTTTCGTCACCGGCCGCCGGCAGCTCGGACACGCCGAGCAGGCGCTGCGCATCGAGCCAGTACCACTGGCCGAAGCCGGTGGCGCCCGGCACGTCCGGATGCGTCGGCAGCGGCCTGGCCGCATCCAGGTCATCGACCGGCCGCACGCTGGAATTCGCGTCACCCGCGTACGTCACCACGCGCCGGCCGTCCGGGCTTGCGCGCAAGCCATACAGCGGCATCTCCCCCGGGGCGCGCCAGACTGCGTTGCCCGCGGCATCCACGATCCGTGCGTTCGTCCCGCGCCCGCGCATCACCAGTGGCGACGCGACGGCGGCCTGCGCAGCCTCGGCCGGAGGCGCCTCCGTCTCGCGCAGCGTGTAACCGGATGCATGGACCTGCGCGGCCTGCGCGGAGTCACGTGCGGCCGCTGCCGGTTCGTTCGTGGCCCCCGCCACCGCACAACCGGCAATCAGACAACCCAGGGACAGGCAGCGCACGCTTGCGGCGACCCGGAACGTCGTGGACATCACGCCGCCCACCGCCGCGCCATCACCACCGGCCGAAGTGCGCCGGCACGTCCGCGGCGGCGATCCTATTCGACTTCATAGATGCCCAGCGCCTGTTCCGGTGCACCGCCGAAATACTCCGCCGGCACCACGGCAGACAGCACCAGCCCTCCCTGCCGGGTCACACCTTCCAGCCGGACGACGGTCCCCGCGGGTGGCTCGGGAGCGTCCAACATGTACAGGTCGTCCACGTCCTCATCCAGCGGATACATGACAAGCAATGTCCTCGTCGGCAGGACATCCGTCTCGGGATATCGAGGTTGGCCATCCTCGTCCGAAACCTCGACCACGCCTACCAGGCTCGACGAGTCCTTCCACCGCCACATGGGCGCACCCGCACCTGGCACGTTGAATACGGGAACGGTGCGTACAAGGCCACCATTCGCGTCGTACACGGCATAACGTCCCGAGCCATGGTGCACGAGCCACTTCCCGTCGCCAGACGCCTCGACCCCGACCAGTGGCGCATCCGGTGCGCCGGCAATGACCTCCCGGCCCTGGCCATCCACGAGGACGCCGACTGATCCGCGACGCAACTGCCACCCGTCCGGCAGGGACGTTTCGCGCAATGGCGATTCCTGTCCGGCCCTTGCCAGATGTTTGGACGGCAGCGCGGAGGGCGCCACCACGACATCCTGGGGTCCCGTCTCCATGGCCTGCGACTGCCCCTCTTCCCGCGGGGCATGGAATGCCATGCATGACTGGCATGCAAGCAACACGAACACGGCAAGTGCGTAGCGATGAAGGTTCATGGGGCAGGCTGGTTCAGCAGGTCTTCGACAAGGGCATCGGCGAGCGCGCTGACGATCGTGTCCTGGTTG
>Ga0160437_1000176_pt1 | contig 36571 bp, 39 predicted proteins | sample HID1975I_E0MG_FD_108227 | JGI IMG/M metagenome (GOLD analysis project Ga0160437, IMG submission 108227) | Enriched soil microbial communities from UW Madison campus, WI, USA - HID1975I_E0 MG | ecosystem: Environmental > Terrestrial > Soil > Unclassified | place: USA: Madison, Wisconsin... | reverse complement strand
CTCAAGGGCGCGCGCTGGATCGCGATCGGCCGCCTGGACATCAACACCACCGGCCTGCTGCTGCTCACCACCGACGGCGAGCTGGCCAACGCGATGATGCATCCCTCGTTCGAGGTCGAGCGCGAATACGTCTGCCGCGTACGCGCACCCGAGGGCGAGGAGACCGTGTCGGAGAAGATCGTCGACCGCCTGCGCCGCGGCGTGGCGCTGGAGGACGGCCCGGCGAAGTTCGACGAGATCAAGCGCATCGGCGGCACCGATTCCAATGAATGGTTCCAGGTGACGGTCAAGGAAGGCCGCAACCGCGAGGTACGCCGCCTGTGGGAGTCGCAGGGCTGCCAGGTCTCGCGCCTCAAGCGCATCCGCTACGGCTCGATCGAGCTGCCGCAGCCGCTGCTGCGCGGCCACTCGCAGGAGCTGGCCGACGACAAGGTCGAGGCGCTGCGCAGCGAACTGAAACTCGAGGGAGGCCCGCCGCCGGCGCTCACGCTGCAGCCGGTGATCGGCCAGCGCAAGGCAAGCAAGTCGACGGTGCACGTCGGCGGCCAGCACCGATCCAATGGCTACGTCGGCGGGCACACCACGGCGGACGAAGGCCGCGAGCTGCGCCGCTTCGACCACGTGCGCGAGGACCGCGGCCGCCGCGGCAACCGCAAGCCGCACGGCGGACTCACGGTCAGCGGCGAAACCGCGGCCAAGCAGTCGCAGAAGCCGTTCAAGCAGCGCAAGCAGAAAGGCCAGCAGCCGCTGCCCGACGGCAACCCGGCCGCGTTCCGCACCTGGTACGTGCCCGATGGCGTGGACACCGGCCCCAGCGGCCACCGCAACGCCGATGGCCGTGGCCCGAAGAAGCCGTACGGCAAGAAGCCCGGCGCACGCGGCGCGGGCGGCAATCCGCGCGGCCCCGGCCAGAACCAGAACCGTTCTGCCAAGCCCTACGGCCACCCGGGCAACGCGCCCGTGTTCCCGTCCGACCACGCCACGCCCGGCGCCGCCGGCCACGACCGCCCGCGCGGCGCGCGTCCCGGCGGCAACAAGCGTCCCGGCGGACCGCGCGGGCCACGCCCGAACGGCCCGCGTCCCGGTGGCAGCCGCGGCCCGGGCGGGCATCGCGGCGGCAACCGCTGAGCCGCGCCGTGCGCATGCCCCGCATCGCAGGCGTCGTCGCACTGGCCGCGCTGCTGCTCGCGCCGGTCGCGCCGGCCGTCGCGCAGGAGATGGATTTCACCGCCGCCAAGGCGGCCGCGGATGCCGACGAGGCCTCGCTGGACGCCGCGGCGCGCACCGCGGCGCTGGAACAGCAGCGCGCCTTCCTCGACGCCAGCGTCGCCGCCTGCGCCGACCTGCAAAGCACCGAGCGACTGGAGGATTTCGTCGTGGTCGTCCGCCTGGACGACACCGGCACGGTCATGCAGACCTGGCGCCGCGGCGACTCGCCGCTGGCGCTGTGCATCGAGCGCCATTCGCGCGGCAAGGTCATGTTCGTGCCGCCCAGGGCGCCGTTCCACGCCTCGCTGGAAGTGACGTTCGAGCGCTGAGCCCGTCGCGGAAGGTCAGGCCGTCCCCAGCCTGCGGATGTCGACGATGCGGTCCAGCCACACGTAGTGCGCCTGTCCGGGGGTGGCGGCATCGTCGATGCGTACGAGCGCGTTCATGCCCTCGTTGCCGCTTTCGTCCATGAACACCTGCACGGTCGGCCGCGCGGTCACGAAGCCGTCGATGCGCGTGCCGTCGGCGAGCCGGATCTCGACCCTCTCCTCGTCGTCGAGCTGTTCGGCCCATGCTTCGATCCGCGCGATGTCGCGTTGTTCGGTGTAGACGTGTTCGGCACGCTGGCCCATGGCGGCGGGCTCCGGGTGGAAGGGACTCCCATGCTGCGCACCGGTACGTAACCGGCAGTGAGCAATGCGTTAACCGCCGCCACAGGCCACTGACTTCGCACAGGCTTCACCTGCGCGCCACGCTGCGCACGCGCGCTGCGGTCACGCTGGCCGCATGCATGACACACACGACGACAACGGCTGTTGGGACCTGGTGGTGGCCGGCGCCAGTTTCGCGGGTGCGGCCTGCGCGCTGGCTGCCGCAGGAGCGGGCCTGCGGGTCTGCGTGCTGGAACGCAAGCGCGACCCCGGCATCCGCCTGCACACCACCGGCATCGTGGTCCGCGAGGCCGCGGAAGGCACGCGGCTGGCGCGGATGCCGGAAGCACTTTCGCACCGCGTCGAGCGCGTCCGGCTGTACGCGCCCGGGCTGCGCAGCGTGGACCTGCGGTCGCCCGGCTACTACTTCCTCACCACCGACACGCCCAACGTGATGCGCTGGCTCGCCGACGAGATGCGCGCAGCCGGGGTGGAGCTGCGGCTGATGCAATCGTTCACCGGGGCTTGCCGCGAGGGCGACGGCTGGCGGGTGGAGGGCCTCGGACACGCGCGCTGGCTCGTCGGCGCCGACGGGGCGAAGTCGCGGGTGGCCGCGCGCACCGGCCTCGGCCGGGTCCGCGAGTTCCTGTACGGCGTCGAGCACGAGTACGCCGGTGCGCGGCTGGCCGAAGCCGATGCCCTGCACTGCTTCATCGACCGCCGGCTCGCTCCCGGCTACATCGGCTGGGCGGCGCAGTCGCCGACCGGCGTGCAGCTGGGGCTGGCTTTCCGCCACCGGCCATCCCGCACCGGCGTACCCGACATCGCGGCGCTGGTCGAACGCGTCGGCACGCGACTTGGACTGCCGGAAGGCGCGACGCCCAGCGGCGTGCGCGCGGGACTGATCCCCTGCGGCGGTCCGGTGTCGCCGATTGCGGGGAACGGCGCGATCCTGACCGGCGACGCGGCCGGCATCGTCTCGCCGGTGACGGCCGGCGGCATCCATTCGGCCTGGCAGCATGGCGAAGCCGTCGGCCGGGCGATTGCCGCACACGCACTGCACGGCGGCCCCTGCCCGATGCGCGTCGCGACGGCCGCCGCGCCACGCTTTCGCACCAAGCGCGCACTGCGCTGGCTGTTCGACCACGCGCAGATGGACTGGCCGTTCGACCTGCTGCTGGGCACGCCGCCGCTGCGCTGGGCGGCGCGGCAGGTGTATTTCCGCAGGCGGGCCACCGCGCCTGGGTTCTCCCGTCCCGCGTAGGAGCGGCGTAAGCCGCGACCGGGGCCGGGTTGCACCGGGTGTCGCGGCGTCCGCCGCTCCTGCAGGCAAAGCCAGGGCGGCAAGGCCGGTTACAGCAGGGTGAATCGGTCGCCGTCCAGCATCGCCGGGAAGCGTTCGCGGTGCGCCTGCAGTTCGGTGGCCAGCAGCGTGGTGGTGGTCACCACTTCCTCGTCGCTGCATTCGCTCAGCGGCTGGCCGAGGAAATCGAGCACCGCGCTGTCGCCCGAGTAATGCAGGCCGTTGCCGTCGGTGCCGACGCGGTTGAGACCGGCGACGAAGCACAGGTTCTCGATCGCGCGCGCGCGCAGCAGCGTCTTCCAGGCGTAGGCGCGCGCCGAAGGCCAGTTGGCGACGTACAGCTGCAGGTCGAAATCCAGTGCGCCGGGCCGCTCGGCGTCATGGCGGTTGCGCGCGAACACCGGGAAGCGCAGGTCGTAGCAGACCAGCGGATTGATCCGCCAGCCCTTCCACTCCACCACCAGCCGCTCGCGGCCGGCCGAATAGCGCTCGTGCTCGCGCGCGTAACGGAACAGGTGGCGCTTGTCGTAGTGGCGCACCTCGCCGTCGGGCGTGACCCAGAGCATGCGGTTGAACACGCCCGGCCCGTCCTTCGCTTCGGCCCGCAGCTGCAGGCTGCCGGTGACCGCTGCCCCGAGCGCCGCGGCCTGCTCGCGCATCCATGCCACGGTGGGGCCGTCCATGGTCTCGGCCCTGTCGATGGCGTCGTTGCTGAAGCCGCTGGTGAAGGTTTCCGGCAGCAGCACCAGGTCGGTGGTGCCATGCAGCGGCGCGACCAGTTCGCCGTAATAGTCGCGGTTTGCGGCCGGGTCGTGCCAGCGGGTGGCGCCCTGGACGAGGGAGATGCGCAGATCCTGCATGGTCGATGCCCCGGAAATCCTGTAGGAGCGGCTTCAGCCGCGAGCTTTTCGCCCGATTATCCGCATTCGGACGGGAAAAGCTCGCGGCTGAAGCCGCTCCTGCAGAAAAGTCGCTGCCGCCAACGGGCGCGGATCAGAGCTTTAACAGGCGATCGATGGCCGCGTCCATCGTCGCGTCGTTCTTGGCAAAGCACAGCCGCACCAGGCGCTGGTCCGGCGGCGGCGTTTCGTAGAAAGGCGAAAGCGGGATCGCGGTGACGCCCTTCTCGATCGTCAGCCAGCGGCAGAACTCGAAGTCGCCAAGGTCGCTGACGGCCGAATAGTCGGCCAGCTGGAAGTAGCCGCCCGGCACCGGCAGCGGCCTGAGCTTCGTGCCCAGCAGCTGGTCGTGGAAGCGGTCGCGCTTGGCCTGGTAGAAGGCGCCGAGTTGCTCGTAGTGCTCGGGCTCGGCGTCGAGCATCGCGGCAAACGCATGCTGCGCCGGCGCGAAGGTGCAGAACACGTTGTACTGGTGCACCTTGCGGAACTCGGCCGACAGTGCCGGCGGCGCGATGCAGTAGCCGATCTTCCAGCCGGTGCAGTGGTAGGTCTTGCCGAAGCTGGAGATGACGAACGCGCGCTCGCGCAGCTCCGGGTAGCGCAACGCCGACTCGTGGCGGGCGCCGTCGAAGACGATGTGCTCGTAGACCTCGTCCGACAGCAGGAAGATGCCGGTGTCGCGCAGCAGGCCGGCAACGGTTTCCATGTCCGCGGCCGACAGCATCGCACCGGACGGATTGTGCGGGCTGTTGATCATCAGCATCCGCGTCCGCGGCGAAATCGCGTCCTTCACCTTTTGCCAGTCGGGCGCGAACGTGGCCGGATCCAGCGGCACGTGCACCGCGCGCGCGCCGGCCAGGTCGATGGCCGGTTCGTAGCAGTCGTAGGCCGGGTCAAGCACGATCACCTCGTCGCCGGCACGCACGACGGCGTGGATGGCGTTGAAGATCGCCTCGGTCGCGCCGCTGGTGACGGTGATTTCCGCATCCGTGTCCGGCCGGTGGCCGTAAAGTCGTTCGGTCTTCGTTGCGATCGCGTTCCGCAGCGAAGGCACACCGGTCATCGGCGGGTACTGGTTGTGGCCTTCGCGCATGGCGCGGTCGAGTTCGTCCACCAGACGCCCGGGTACGGAAAAGTCGGGGAATCCCTGCCCGAGGTTGACCGCGCCGTGCCCGGCGGCGAGCTGCGACATGACGGTGAAGATGGTCGTCCCCACCTTCGGCAATTTGGTTTCGATCTGCGCCATACTCGCCTGACCCGCTCCAAAGAAAAAAGAACCCGCAAAACGCACTCGCGTCCGCGGCAGTGTACGGATGCAGGCAACCGGGATAAACCACGGCGATGACGACACCGCATGGCGACGCCGGACACCGCACACCCCTCGCCGAACTCGTGCGCGCCTACCTGGACGCGGTGTACCGCTGGCGGCACGACGACGACTGGCACGACCTGAGCATCGGCCTTCCGGCGCCGGCACTGGAACTGCTGTATCCCGAGGCCGACACCTTCGGGATGCTGTCCGCCTGGAATCCCCGATCGGTGGAACGCAGCGAAGCCGTCAACCGCGAAGCCGACGCCCGGCTTCACGAGGAACTGGCCGCGACCGGGCTGGCGTACCTGCCCGCGTTCGGCTCCGCCGCCGACCGCAGCTGGCGCGAGCCGGGATGGGTGGTGGTCGGCATGGCCCTGGACGACTTCGACGCGCTCTCGCGCCGGCATGGCCAGCTGGGCACGCTGTGGTGGACGCGCGGCAAGGCCGGCCGCCTGCGCGTCGATGCCGCGTGTCCGCCAGGTTTCGACATGGAGGAGCACATCGACTGGCTGCGCGAAGAAGACGACCGGTAGCGGCATGCATGGACGCTGCCGGTTGGATGCCAGGCATTCGAATCGGTAGCATGCGGCCTTCGCACGATTGCCGACCGGCGATCCGCCCCAGGCCGTCTGCATGCCCAGCACCACGCCCGCCCAGCCACCTTTGCTTGCCGTCCATGGCCTGTCGTTCGCGCGCAACGACGTGCCGGTGTTCGGTCCGCTGGACTTCGACGTCGCCGCGGGCGAGGCCCTGCTGGTGCAGGGCGGCAACGGCGCCGGCAAGACCACGCTGCTGCGGGTGCTCGCAGGCCTGCTGCGCGCCGACGCAGGCGGCATCGCCATCCGTGGCGAACTGACGACGCCCGCCACGCGCGCGGCCACCCTCGCCTACCTCGGCCACCTGCCGGCGCTGAAGGCCGACCTCACCGCGCTGGAAAACCTCGACTTCCTGTGCGGCCTGCACGGCCGCCGCGGCAGCCAGTCGCCCGAAGGCGCGATGGCCGTGGTCGGCCTGGCCGGCCACGAGGACACTTTGGCCCGGCAGCTGTCGGCCGGGCAGAAGAAGCGCCTCTCGCTGGCCCGCCTGTGGCTGTCCCCGGCCCCGCTGTGGCTGCTGGACGAGCCCTACGCCAACCTCGACCTGGACGGCATCGAACTGGTCAACCGCATGGTCCAGTCGCAGCTGCGCGACGGCGGCGCGGCCCTGGTCACGACCCACGGCGCCTACGCGGCCCCGCCGGTGCGCACGCGTCTGCTCGAACTGGGACGGGCGGCATGACCCGCAGGGAGCGCGCCGGACTTTGTGGGAGCGGCCAGGGCCGCGACGGGTTTTGCGGGGCAGGCCATCGCGGCCATGGCCGCTCCCACGGGGTTTCCGGCTGGAGCCGGCGCCCGTGATCTGGCCCGCTGCCAAGGCCCTCGTCGTCCGCGACCTGCGCCTGCTCTGGCGCCGCCGCGGCGATGCCCTGCAACCGGCGCTGTTCGCGCTGCTGGTGATCGTGCTGTTCGCGCTCGCACTGGGCAGCGAGCCGGCGACGCTGGCGAAGGTCGCGCCGGGCGTGCTGTGGGTGGCGGTGCTGCTGTCCGGCCTGCTGGCGCTGGACACCCTGTTCCGCGGCGATGCGGAGGATGGTTCGCTGGAACAGTGGATGCTGGCGCCCGTGCCGCTGGCCTGGCTGGTGCTGGTGCGCACGCTGACCCACTGGGCCACCACCGCGCTGCCGCTGATCGTGTTCGCGCCGCTGCTGGCCGAACTGCTGTACCTGCCGCGCGCGCAGCTGCCTGTGCTGCTGGCCACGCTGCTGCTGGGCACCCCGTTGCTGAGCCTGATCGGCGCGGTCGTCGCCGCGCTGACCGTGGGCATGCGCCGCTCCGGCATCCTCGTCGCGCTGCTGGCGCTGCCGCTGTACGTGCCGGTGCTGGTGTTCTGCGCCGGCAGCGTGGCGGCCAGCGCGCAGGGGCTGGATCCCTCGGGCGGCCTGCTCTACCTCGGCGCCGGGCTGGCGCTGGCGCTGGTACTGGCGCCGCTGGCCACCGCGGCCGCGCTGCGCATCGCCCACGCTTGAGGCAGGTCAAGGACGGCGGCAGGCGCACGGCCTAGGCTTGCCCCGTGGCCGTCGATCCTTCGCCGGCCTTCACGGCTGCGGCAGAGTGTAATTGATATTATTGCCTGCATCCGTAGTCCTCCTTCCACATCCACCGATCCCACGAGGTGCTTCCATGATCCGTAGATTCCTTGTCGCTGCCGCGTTCCTCGCGCTCGCCCCGTCCGCCTTCGCGGCCACCTGCTCGGCCGACATCGAGGGCAACGATGCGATGAAATACAACGTGTCGAACATCGACATCAGCAAGAGCTGCAAGACCTTCACCATCAACCTCAAGCACACCGGCAAGATGGCCAAGAACGTCATGGGTCACAACGTCGTCATCGCCAAGACCGACGACATGAAGGGCATTGACGCCGACGGCATGAAGGCCGGGCTCGCGGCCGACTACATCAAGCCCGACGACGCGCGCGTGGTCGCGCACAGCAAGGTGGTCGGCGGCGGCGAAAGCACCTCGTTCACCGTGCCGGTGGCCAAGCTGGGCGACGGTTATTCGTTCTTCTGCAGCTTCCCGGGCCATTCGGCGCTGATGAAGGGCACGATCACCCTGGTTCCCTGATCCGCCGTGGCGCGGACGTGCTTCGCGCCATGCCGCTCTTCCGCGCGCCGCCGCGCCCGTCCGCCGGGCACGGCGGCGTGTCTTCATACGGGGTGGCTGCTATCCTTGCGCGTTGCTGTCGCGACCGGTTTCGCCGGGAGCCGGGCACGCCCGCGGAGCCGCCGGCCGGCCCCGGCAGTGACTGCATCCCGCTGTCCGTTGCCGAGTTGAACCGTTTCCCATGAACCCCGTCGTCCGCTGGTTCCACCAACTCGGTTCGCCCCCCTATTTCGACCGCTTCGCCGCGCGCTGGGCGCCGTGGGCCTACGGGATCGGCCTGCTGGTGATGGCGTGGGGCATCTGGCAGGGCCTGTTCGTGGCCCCCGCCGACTACCAGCAGGGCGACAGCTTCCGCATCCTCTACGTGCACGTGCCCAGCGCGTGGATGAGCCTGGCGGTGTTCGGCCTGATGGCCGCGTACGCGGCGGCCGCGCTGGTGTGGCGGATCAAGCTGTGCGAGATCCTGGCCATGGCCTGCGCGCCGATCGGCGCCGGCTTCACCCTCATCACGCTCGCCACCGGCTCGATCTGGGGCAAGCCGATGTGGGGCACGTGGTGGGACTGGGATCCGCGCCTGACCACCGAGCTGATCCTGCTGTTCCTGTACCTGGGCGTGATCGGCCTGTACCACGCGATCGACGACCGTCGCGCCGCCGCGCGCGCCGCCGGCCTGCTGGCGATCGTCGGGGTGGCGCTGCTGCCGGTGATCCGCTACTCGGTGGACTGGTGGAACTCGCTGCACCAGGGCCAGACGATCAGCCTGCTGGGCGAATCGAAGATGGACCCGAGCATGCTGCCGCCGCTGTGGGCGATGGTGATCGGCACCCACGTGTGGTTCATCGGCTCGCTGCTGGCGCGCGCACGCGCCGACAACCTGTGGCGCGAATCCGGCAAGGACTGGGTGCGCAAACTCGGGCAGGTGCCGCAATGAGCTACCGCGACTACGTTACCGCCGCCTACGCGGTCTTCGCCGCGGTGCTGCTGTGGGACTACGTCGTCCCGCGCCTGCGCATCCGCCAGCTCCTGCGGTCCGCGCGCCTGCTGGCCGCGCGCCGGGCCGCTGCATCCTCCGCTTCCGAGGCGCCCGCGGGCGAACTGCCACGATGAATCCGATCCGCAAGCGCCGCCTCTGGATGATCGCCGCGCTGGTGGTCGCCTCCGCGATCGCCGTGACCCTGGTCGCGCTGGCCCTGCAGCGCAATGTCGCCTATCTGTACACGCCGGCCGAAGTGCTGGGCGGGCAGGCCGGCGAGGCGGTGTCGGCGGGCACGGCCAAGTTCCGGCTCGGCGGCATGGTGGCCGAGCATTCGTTCAAGCGCGAGGAAGGCTCGATGGAAGTGCGGTTCGCGGTCACCGACGGCGACGCGCAACTGCCGGTGAGCTACACCGGCATCCTCCCCGACCTGTTCCGCGAGAACCAGGCGGTGGTCGCGACCGGCCACATGCGCGGCGACACCTTCGTCGCCGAACAGGTGCTGGCCAAGCACGACGAAACCTACGTGCCCAAGGAAGTGGCCGACAAGATGGGTCTGGCGCACCAGAAGCACGGCGTGCAGACGCCTGCCGACGCGGCGGCGGACGCTCCCTGATGCTCCCCGAGATCGGACAGGTCGCGCTGGTCCTGGCGCTGCTGGTGTCGCTGCTGCAGGCAACGCTGCCGCTGGCCGGCGCGCAGCGCGGCAGGACGTCGTGGATGTCGGTGGCGCGCCCGGCGGCGTTCGCGCAGCTGCTGCTGGTGCTGTGCGCGTTCCTGGTCCTGACCGTGTCGTTCGTGATGCAGGACTTCTCGGTGCGCTACGTCGCGGAGAATTCGAACTCCCTGCTGCCGGTCATCTACCGCTACACCGCCGTGTGGGGATCGCACGAAGGCTCGCTGCTGCTGTGGGCGCTGATCCTGGCAGGCTGGACGGGCGCGGTGGCCGAGTTCTCGCGCAAGCTTCCCGACGAGGTCGTCGCGCGCGTGCTGGGGGTGATGGGGCTGGTGAGCGTGGGCTTTCTCTCGTTCCTGATCTTCACGTCCAACCCGTTCGCGCGCCTGCTGCCCGCGGTGGCCGAAGGCCGCGACCTCAACCCGCTGCTGCAGGACCCGGGGATGATCATCCATCCGCCGATGCTGTACCTGGGCTACGTGGGCTTCGTGGTCCCGTTCGCGTTCGCGGTCGCGGCGCTGATCGACGGCCGCATGGACGCGCGCTGGCTGCGCTGGACGCGGCCGTGGACCAACGTCGCCTGGGGGTTCCTGACGCTCGGCATCGCGATCGGCTCGTGGTGGGCGTACTACGAGCTGGGCTGGGGCGGCTGGTGGTTCTGGGACCCGGTCGAGAACGCCAGCTTCATGCCGTGGCTGGTGGGCGCGGCGCTGCTGCATTCGCAGGCGGTCACCGAGAAGCGCGGCAGCTTCCGCGGCTGGACGGTGCTGCTGGCGATCGCGGCGTTCTCGCTGTCGCTGCTGGGCACGTTCCTGGTGCGCTCGGGCGTGCTGACCAGCGTGCATGCGTTCGCGGCCGATCCCGCGCGCGGACTGTTCATCCTGATCTTCCTGGCGATCGTGGTCGGCGGCTCGCTGCTGCTGTATGCGCTGCGCGCGCCGCGCTTCGAGGAAGGCGCGCCGTTCGCCGCCAGCTCGCGCGAAACCCTGCTGCTGGCCAACAACCTGCTGCTGGTCAGCGCCTGCGGCATGGTGCTGCTGGGCACGCTGTACCCGCTGCTGGCCGATGCGCTGGACCTGGGCAAGATCTCGGTCGGCCCGCCCTACTTCGGTTTCCTGTTCGTGCTGCTGATGACGCCGCTGGTGCTGTTGCTGCCGTTCGGCCCGCTGACCAGGTGGCAGCGCGAGCAGCCGTCGAAGCCGCTGGCCATGCTGGCGCCATGGGCGATCCTCGCGCTGGTGCTGGGCGCGGTGGCGTACTTCACCGCGCCACAGGGGCCGCTTAAGACCGCCGCCGGCGTGGCGGGCTCGGCGTGGGCGCTGCTGGGCACGGCGCGCTTCGTGTGGACGCGATTCAAGGGCAATGGCCGCCGCTTCACGCCCGAAATGCTCGGCATGACGCTGGCGCACACCGGCATCGCCGTGTTCCTGGTCGGCGCGCTGCTGGTCGAGGCCCAGAACACGCAGCGCGAGCTGCCACTGGCGCCGGGACAGACGGTCGAGGTGGGCAAGTACGCCTTCCGCTTCGAGGGCGTCGAGGAAACCCAGGGCCCCAACTACGTCTCCGACCTCGGCCACGTGCAGGTGCTGCGCGACGGCAAGCCGGTGACGCTGCTGCATCCGGAAAAGCGCGCCTATGCCAGCGGTGGCCAGGTGATGACCGAGGCCGGCATCCATTCCGGCGTGTTCGGCGACGTCTACGTCGCGCTCGGCGAACCGCTGGGTGCGGCCGACGACCCGGACCGCGCCAACGGCGCGTGGGCGGTGCGCGTCCACATCAAGCCGTTCGTACGCTGGATCTGGCTGGGCGCGGCGCTGATGGCGCTGGGCGGCTTCGTCACCGCGCTCGACCGGCGCTTCCGCGCGAAGCCCGTGCAAGCCGCGACTACGGAGCAGCGCGCGTGAACGCGCCCTCCGCACCGCGCCGCTCCCGCGTTGGCCTGGTCATCGGCGCCGTGGTGTTCCTCGGTTTCCTGGCACTGATGTTCTACGGCGTGCAGCATTCCGACCGCGCCGACCGCGAGGCCCTGCCCTCGCCGCTGATCGGCAAGCCGGCGCCGGAATTCGCGCTGCCGCTGCTGCACGAAGCCGGGCACATGGTGACCTCGAAGGAATTGCTCGGCACGCCCTACGTGCTCAACGTCTGGGGCAGCTGGTGCCCCGAATGCCGCGTCGAACACCCGGTGCTGACCCGCTTCGCCCTGACCAAGCGCGTGCGCGTGATCGGCTACAACCTCAAGGACGAGCCCGAGGACGCCCTGCGCTGGCTGGAGCAGTTCGGCAACCCCTACATGCTGGTGCTGGCCGACCGCGATGGCCGCGCGGCCATCGACTGGGGCATCTACGGCGCGCCGGAAACATTCCTCGTCGACGCACGGGGCATCGTGCGCTGGAAGCACGTCGGCGCCGTGGACGACGCGATCATCGACGGCGAACTGGTGCCGCTGCTGGACCAGCTGGAGGCCGGCCAGTGAGCCGCGCCATGCTGGTCGCCGCGTGGACGCTGGCGCTCGGCATGCTGCTGGCACACGCCGGCCCGGCGTTCGCACAGGCCGCGGGCGATCCCACCCCGCTGCAGTTCAGCGACGCCGCCGAGGAAGCGCGCTTCCACGACCTGACCAGCGAGCTGCGCTGCGTGATGTGCCAGAACCAGTCGCTGGCCGATTCCAACGCCCAGATCGCGCACGACCTGCGCCGCGAGGTGCTGGACCTGATGCACCAGGGCAAGTCCGACGACGAGATCGTCGCCTTCCTGGTCGCGCGCTACGGCGAGTTCGTGCGCTACAAGCCGGCCGTGGAGCCCTCGACCTGGCTGCTGTGGTTCGGCCCCGCGCTGCTGCTGCTCGGCGGCGGCATCGTGGTGGCGCGCGTGGTGCGCGCGCGTTCGCGGCGCGAAGTCCCCGCCCCCGTTGAAGACCAGGAGTGGTGATGGCGCTGTTCGTTGCAATCGCCGCCGCGCTGACGATCGTCGTGCTTGCCGTCGTGCTGTGGCCGCTCTGGCGCGAATCGCGCGGCGTGGCGCTGGCGGGCGTGCTCGCGTTCGCGGTGGCGGCGCTGGGACTGTACCGGCTGGTCGGCACGCCGGCGGCGATCGACGCGCCCGCCGCGGCGCCCACGCCGCGGACGATGGAAGAGGCCGTGGCGCAGCTCGAAGATCAGCTGCAGCGCGATCCCGGCCGCGCCGACGGCTGGCAGCTGCTCGGACGCTCGTACGAAATGCTCGATCGCCGCGCCGAAGCGCGCGACGCCTACGCGCGTGCGCTCAAGCTCGATCCCGACAACCCCGACCTGCTGGTGCAGACGGCGCAGGCGCGCCTGTTCGCCGACAAGGACAAGCGCATCGACGACGAGGCCGTCGCGATGCTGCGCCACGCGCTCGAACTGCAGCCGGAGCACCAGCGCGCGCGCTGGTTCCTCGGCGTCTGGCAGCGGCAGGAAGGCCAGTCCGCCGAGGCGGCGGAAACCTGGGAACCGCTGCTCGCGCAGGTCGACCCGGCCACCGCCAACACCCTGCGCGTGCAGATCGACGCCGCGCGCAGGGACGCCGGGCTGGAGCCGCTGCCCGCGCCACCGCCCGGCGCGGCGGCACGATCGGCCAACGCGCTGACGGTGAAGGTCTCGCTCGACCCCGACTTCGCCTCGCGCGTGCGCCTGCGCGGCGACGCCAGCGTCTTCGTCATCGCCCGCATCCCGGACGGCCCGCCGATGCCGGTCGCCGCCGAGAAGCACCCGCTGCAGGACCTGCCGATGACGGTCACCCTCGACGACGACGACAGCCCGATGCCAACGCAGAAGCTGTCCGCGCTGCAGGAGGTCGAAGTGTTCGCGCGCCTGTCCAGCAGCGGCGAGGCAATGCGCCAGGACGGCGACCTCGAATCGAAGCCGGTGCGGGTGAAGCTGCCGGCGACCGAAACCATCGAACTCGTCATCGGCGGGAAATGAAACCCGCTCGTGCGCGAGCAGGTTCAGCCGCTCCTGCCAGGCCGCCCGCGGGGTCATCCGGAAACGCCGCCCCGCTACACTGGCGCGCATGACCGAATTCATCCCGCCCGGCACGCGCTGGATCGACCTGCCGTCCCCGTTCCCGATGAAACGCGGCGGCGACCTGCGCGACGCGCGCATCGCCTACGAGACCTGGGGAACGCCGAACGCGGCAGGCGACAACAGCATCCTGATCCTTCCCGGCCTGTCGCCCGACGCGCATGCGGCGTCAAGCCCGGACAATCCCGCACCCGGCTGGTGGGAGGCGATGCTCGGGCCGGGCAAGCCCATCGACACCGACCGCTGGCACGTGGTCTGCGTCAACGCGCTGGGTAGCTGCAAGGGCTCGACCGGCCCGGCCTCGATCGACCCGCGCAGCGGCGAGCCGTACCGGCTGGCATTTCCCGAATTGTCGGTCGAGGACGCGGCCGAAGCGGCGCACGCCGTCGTCCGCGCGCTCGGCATCGAGCGCCTGGCCTGCCTGATCGGCAACTCGATGGGCGGCATGAACGCGCTGGCCCTCCTCGCCCGCCACCCGGGCATCGCCCGCGCCCACGTCAACATCTCCGGCGCCGCCCGCGCGTTGCCGTTCTCGATCGCGATCCGTTCGCTGCAGCGCGAAGCCATCCGCCTCGATCCGGCATGGAACGAAGGCAACTACGATGACGACCGCTATCCCGAAAGCGGCATGCGCATGGCGCGCAAGCTGGGCGTGATCACCTACCGCTCGGCGCTGGAGTGGGACGGCCGCTTCGGCCGCGTGCGGCTGGATTCGGACCGCCGCGACGGAGAGGACCCGTTCGGGCTGGAGTTCGAGGTCGAAAGCTACCTCGAAGGCCACGCGCGCCGCTTCGTGCGCAACTTCGACCCCAATTGCTACCTGTACCTGAGTCGCTCGATGGACTGGTACGACATCGGTGAATCATGCTCATCGCAGCGGGGCGGCGGCACCACCGACCAGGGCCTGGCACGCATCCGGGTGGAGAAGGCGCTGGCGATCGGCGTGCACACCGACATCCTGTTCCCGCTGCAGCAGCAGCAGCAGATCGCCGACGGCCTGCGCGCGGGCGGTGCGGAGGCGCACTTCCTGCCGCTGGAGTCGCCGCAGGGCCATGACGCGTTCCTGGTCGACTTCGACCGCTTCGGCCCCGCCGTTTCCGGCTTCCTCGACGCGCTGTAGGCCACCCCGCACCAAGCCTGTCGCTGCAGTTGTGGGAGCGGCCATGGCCGCGATGAGGAAGTCCACCAGCCCATCGCGGCCATGGCCGCTCCCACACTCCACAGGCACAGGCACATGCAGGGTGGAATCCGCGGGAAACCGCCCCTCCGCACGCCCCGGAAGCGCCTCCTGGCGGGTTCCGCCACCCCGGCAGATCCACCGCGCTGGCACGCGCTAGAATGGCCGCGATGAACACTGCCGCCCTCCCCGACCTTGCCTTTCCCGGCCGCGACAAGCTGATCGCCGCCGTCGATGCCGCGATCGCGCAGGGCGACGAGCACGCGGTCACCGCCGCGCTGCGCAACAGCATGTGCGCGCTGATCCGCGACCGCGAAGTGCAGCTGCCCGACTCCGTGTTCGAGCCGATCGACGACCACTACGCCCGCCGCGAGCTCTACCGCAGCCCCGAACACGGCTACAGCGTGGTCGCAATGACCTGGGCGCCCGGCCAGGGCACGCCGATCCACGACCACTGCGGCCTGTGGTGCGTCGAGGGCGTGTGGGACGGCGAGCTGGAGATCACCCAGTACGAGTTGCTTGAAAGCGACGGCGAGCGCTTCCGCTTCCGCGCCGCCGGCGGCATGCACGCCGGCCCCGGCAGTGCCGGCAGCCTGATCCCGCCGCACGAGTACCACACCATCACCAATGCCAGCGGCGACACGGTCGCGATCTCGCTGCACATCTACAAGGCGGCAATGGAGTGCTGTTCGAAGTTCCAGCCGCACTCGGGCGAATGGTTCCTGCGCACGGACAGCGCGTTGAAGACCGACAACGCCCCCTCCTGACCACCGCCCCGCCGCGGTGGCGCGGCTCCCACCCGCGCAACGACCCTGCCCCGATGTCCAAAACCGCCGTTCCACCGTCCCCGTCGCCCAGGCGGACGCCGGCCCCGTTCCGCACGCAGCCCGACGTCGAGCTGTGCAAGCGCGGCGAACTGCGCACCGAGCGTTTCCTCGACGCCGCGACCGACGCCTTCATCGAAAAGGGCTACCGCCGCGCCTCGCTGGGCGAGATCGTCGGCCGCGCGGGCGGCTCGCTGTCCACGCTCTACCGCGTGTTCGGCGACAAGGAAGGCCTGGCGCACGCGATCATCGAACGCCACATGGCCGTGGTCACCGCGCGCCTGCAGGACCTGAGCCTGTCGGGCCTGCCGCCCGAGGCCGCGCTGCTGCAGGTCGGCGAAAGCATCCTGGAGGCCAGCGTCAGCCGCGAGTCGCTGCTGCTGCACCGCATCGTGATCGGTGAAGGCAAGGACTTCCCCGAGCTGCGCGACTGGTTCTTCAGCCACGCGGTGATGCCCGCGCAGGGGATCCTCACCGACTACCTGGAAAACGAGATTGCCGCAGGCCGCCTGTCGCTGCGCGCACCGGCGATCGCGTCCAGCCAGTTCTTCATGATGATCTTCGGCGAGCTGATGATCCGCGTGGCCAGCGGCAACCTGGCCAACCCGGACATCGCCGTCGCCCGCGAGGAAGCGCGCGCAGCCGTCGATCTGTTCCTGCACGGCGCACTGCCGCGCTGACAGCGCCCGTTTCCCGCGTTACCCGCTTTGTCCGCGCCTGCCGGGGTTGACGCGGCTGGCCGGGCCGTGCAACCTCCACGTAACGAGGATTACGCCCTGCGGCAAGCCAGCAATCGGCCAGCCAGGCGCATGGGGACGGAGCGATGCGGATCTTCCTGTTGATTGGCGTAGCCACGGCCGGCGTTCTTGCGGTCGCGGCTTCATTCGCGCCCATATCCGCCTCGGCACTGGCGCAGGACACCGCAGGCACCGCAGCGCAGGACCCGGCCAATCCCTACCACCTGCCGCCGACCCACTTCGGCAGCGAAAACCCGCAGGCCGTGCACGCATTCGTCGATGCACCCGGCTTCGCCGACGCGCCGCTGGCACGCAACCCGCAGGCGCCCGACGCCAAGCCCGTCGGGCAGCAGGTCTGCACCGCCTGCCACAGCCGCGAAAGCGACACCTTCGCCCACACCACGCATGCGCTTGGCATGCAGGTGGCCTTCACCGCCAATCCCGACACCCCCACCTGCGAGGCCTGCCACGGCCCCGGTTCGGTGCACGCGCAGGCACCTGAGCAGCCCGGCGCGATCATCGCATTCACCCACGACGGCGGCACCCCGGTCGAAACCCAGGCGGGTGCCTGCATGGGCTGCCACGCAGGCGGCCCACGCGACCACTGGCTGGGTTCGATCCACCAGCGCAACCAGCTTTCATGCAGCGATTGCCACAACCCGATGGCGCAGTTCTCGGCCGAGGGGTTGCAGGCGCAGGATTCGATCAACCAGACCTGCGCGACCTGCCACAAGGACATCCGCCAGCAGTTCAACCGCCGCTCGCACATGCCGCTGCCTGAAGGCCAGATGGCCTGCGTGGATTGCCACAACCCGCACGGCACCATCAACACCGCCCTGCTCAAGACCGACACCGTCAACGAGACCTGCTACCAGTGCCACGCCGAGAAGCGCGGGCCGTTCCTGTTCGAACACGCGCCGGTGCGCGAGAACTGCCTGAACTGCCACACCCCGCACGGCTCCAACCAGCACGCGCTGCTGGTCGCGCCGGTGCCGATGCTGTGCCAGCAGTGCCATTCGCATACGCGCCATCCCAACGACATGTTCAACGAGCAGATGCTCGCCAACGGCATGGCACCGGACGAACGCCTGATGGGCCGCGGCTGCCTGACCTGCCATTCGCAGATCCACGGCTCCAACAACCCGGCAGGCCCGCGGTTCCACAAGTAGGGAGGCACGGCGATGCGCAAGCGCGAACGCAAGACCGTCCTGCAGCTGTCGCTGCTGTCCGCGGCGCTGCTCGCGGCACCGGCGGCACTCGCCCAGGACTCGGGCCTGGGAACCGACCTGCAGTTCGGCAACGCGCTGGATCCCAGCGGCGGCACGGCCGTGCTCGGCTGCGATCCCGACGGCGCCACCTGGCTCACCGCGCAGCGCAAGCGCATGCCCACCGGCTTCCTCTATCGCTGCCCGCCGGCGTGGCCGGCGTTTTCCGGCGACGGCGACTGGCGCCACCGCGGCTCGGTCACGCTCGGCTACATCGGCGTGTGGGGCGACGAGAACAACATGGACTGGCGCCGCTTCTCCAACTGGGACGACGGCATCCATGTCGGCGCCGACCTGCGCTTCGAAAAGGCCGCCGACGGCAGCTACTTCGACCTGCGCGCCAGCCACATCGCCGATGACAGCCAGTACGTGCGCGCCGTGTTCGGCCGCGCCGGGAAATACCGGGTGCAGGCATTCGCGCGCAGCCAGCCGAACATCACCAGCGGCAACGCACGCTCGATCTGGAACGGCGTCGGCAGCAACCATCTCACGCTGAAGGACGGCCTTGTCCCGGCCGGCAGCACGTCGGCGCAGGTCGCCGCGGTCTCGGCCGCGCAGCCCGAGCGACTGCTGACCGTGGTGCGCCAGAAGCAGGGCGTCGGCATCACCTACATGTTCGACCGCCGCTGGACCGCCTACGCCAACGCCAGCCACGAAAGCCGCGAAGGCGCGCGTGCGTTCGGCGGGCCGTTCTTCTTCAACTACCCCTTTGCCAACAACGGCGGCGTCTACGAGATCCCGCGCCCGGTCGACGACAGCACGCTCAACTTCAACGGCGGCATGCGCTTTGCCGGCAACGTGTGGCGGATGGATTTCAGCTATTCGGGTTCGTTCTTCCGCCACGCCAACGGGGCGTTCGACTACGAGGTGCCGTTCGGCCTGTCGCCGGTGGTGCCCGGGCTGGTGTCGCCCGCGCTCACCCTGGGCCAGTTCTCGTACGAGCCGGACAACGACTACCACCACCTGCGCGCGAGCTTCAGCCGCAAGATCGCCTGGAACGGCGACTTCTCGCTCACCGCCAGCGGTGGCCGGATGAGCCAGAACGACCACATCGTTGCGCCCATGACCTGCCAGGGCCAGTTCGGCATCGCCGGCATCCCCGGCGCGCTGTTCGACTGCGCCAACTGGAACACCCCGGCTGCGCTCTCGCGCCAGCGCGCAGACCTGGGCATCGACTCGCAGATGGTCGACGCGCGCGTGGTGCTGCAGCCGACGGCCGCCGTCACCTGGCGCGCGAACGCGAAGTACCAGCGCGAGGACTACGACGGCACCTACTGGATGTACAACCCGCTCACGGGCCAGTGGGGCTATCCGGCCGAGAACGGTTCGCAGGGCAGCGTGGTGCCCGGCGAGGCCGGCATCTGGGATCCGGTGTTCAGCCCCGGCGCGCCGACCCGCATCCGCAACCTGCCGCTGGACCGCGAGCTGCACCAACTGTCGTTCGGCGGCGACTGGCGCCTGGGCGAGAAGAACACGCTCGGCGCGACCTACACCTTCGAGCGCACCGAGCGCACCCATCGCGAGGTCGCGACCACCCGCGACAATTCGATCAAGCTCAGCTGGCACAACCGCGCGCTCGACTGGCTGACCTTCCGCGCCAACTACACCCTCCTCAAGCGCACCGGCAGCGAATACGACTACGACCCGTACGAATTCACCTTCTCCGCCGCGCTGCCCGGCTACACCGGCGAGGAAGTCGCGCACACCGTCTCGGCGCTGCGCAAGTACGACGTCGGCCGCCGCACGCAGAACAAGGTCGACCTGATGGCGACCTTCATCCTGCCGCGCGAGATGACGGTCTACGCCTCGGTGCGCGGCGACTGGAACGACTACTACGCCACCCTCGGCAGGCGCGGCTACGACACCGTCGGCGGCAGCCTGCAGTGGGAGTGGCAGCCCTCGCCCGCCACCGTCACCAGCGCCTGGTACGGCTACGACCGCTCCGACCTCGACATCGCCAACGTCAATGACCTGGCACTGGAAGCCGATCCCACGCTCGGCGGCCCCACCTACCCCGAGGCCAACCGCTGGTGGATCGACGACCGCCAGCGCAACCACTACGCCGGCGCCAACCTGACCCAGCGCCTGGGCAGGTTCACCCTGGATGCGGCCTGGGACTGGAGCTATTCGCGCGGCACCACCGGCTACCGCTACAACTCGGACGGCGCCCTGACACTGCCGGCGCTGGACCCGCTGCTGACAGGGCAGTTCCAGCCGATGATCTACCGCACCAATGCACTCACCGTCGGCCTGACGATCCCGCTCCATCGTCGCGTGACGCTGCGCCTGTTCGACCGCTACCAGCGCGGGCGCCTGTTCGACTGGCACTACGTCGGCTTCGAGGACGGCCAGGTCTACGACCACCGCGTCTACACCGACGGCGGACCGGAGAACTACAGCGTCAACATGGTCGGCGCCCTGCTGGAGATGCAGCTATGACGGGCGCACGCCAACTGCTTGCCGTCCTTGCCGCCTGCACCGTCAGCGTCTTCGCCATCGCGCTTGCGCAGGAGGCGCCGGCACCGGCCGACGCGGAGGCCGCGCAGGTCCAGGACGCGCAGGTCCAGGAACAGGTCGCGGAAACCGAAACGGCAACCGGGCCGGAAGCGGAAGACGCGCCGGCCGCAAAGGCCGACAACGACTACGTCGACCTGCGTCGCGCCCGGCCGATCACCGGCAACGTCGCGGCCGGCCAGGCCAAGGCCGAAGTCTGCGCCGCCTGCCACGGCCCGCAGGGCATCTCGATCGCACCCGCCTTTCCCAATCTCGCCGGCCAGCACGCGGACTTCCTGTACTGGCAGCTGGTGGAATTCAAGCGCTCGCCGGATTCGCCGATGTCCCCGCTGGTCGCCGACCTGAGCGATGAGGACATGCGCGACCTGGCGGTCTACTACGCCGGCCTGGCGCCGACGCCCGCGCCCGCCGATCCCGACGCTGAAGCCGAACCGGCCGATCCCGCCCTGCTGCAGCGCGGCGAACAGCTCTACCTCACCGGCGACCCGGCCAAGGGCATCCCGCCCTGCCAGGGCTGCCACGGCGTCGACGCACGCGGCCACGCAGACGCGCGGCGCGCCGACAGCAGCGGCCACACCCCCTACGCCGCATGGCCTGCGCTGCGCGGACAGCAGGCGATGTACCTGCAGACCAAGCTCGGCGAATACCGCGACGGCGCGATGGACGACTCGACCACGGACTTCATCATGACCGGCATCGGCCACCGGCTGGACGACGACAGCATCCAGGCGCTGGCCGCGTGGCTGTCGTCGCTGCCGCCCGCGCACTGAAGCGACGACCGCGGGCGATGTCCGGCCAGCCCGCATTCGATCAATCACGCGGTCGCGGAAGCTACCCCCTGAATCGGGGACCCAGCAGAAGGGACCACGGACGATGGCCAGCCCCGCGGGTTTCCGCATTCGCCGGAATAACAATCAAGCGCACGTTTTCCGGGGCTACCGCGCCCATCGCTCCGCCTGAATACCGGATCGGGGGCATGCAGTGACTTGCGGCACCTCGCCGCGCACGTGTGCGTTGCTAACCTCGCCACTCCCCCCGACGCGAGCGACGCCCATGCTCACCGATCTCTCCCTCGCGGCCCTGCACCACGTCCTGGTCTTCGGCCTGGTCTCAATGCTCGTCACCCAGTCCGTGCTGCTCCGCGGCCGCATGGATGCCGGCGTGCTGGCAAAACTGGGCGGCATCGATCGCGGCTACGGCGCCGTCGCCGTCCTGCTGCTCGTGGTCGGCCTGCTGCGCGTCTTCCACGGCATCAAGGGTGAGGACTTCTACCTGCACAACCCGTGGTTCCACGCCAAGCTGGGTGCCTACCTGCTTGCCGGCGTACTCTCGATCTGGCCCACCCTGCGCTTCCTGCGCTGGCGCAAGGCACTGAAGGCCGACCCCGGCTTCCTGCCCACGACGGTCGAGGTCTGCGGCCTGCACCGCATCGTCCGCTTCGAACTGGCCCTGGTGGGCGTGATCTTCCTCCTCGCCGCCGCCATGGCCCGTTACGGCGGATTCTGAGCTCCGGCCATCCGCTATAATTCGCGCCCCGCGCCGGAGTGGCGGAATCGGTAGACGCAGCGGACTCAAAATCCGCCGCCCTTAAAAGCGTGTGGGTTCGAGTCCCACCTCCGGCACCACGACAAGCCGCGCCCATGCGCGGCTTTTTCGTGCGCCAATGCCGCTACCCGAACTGCGCCTCGGTCATGCTCACCGTGTCGTCCACGTAGACCGTCAGCGCGCTCGGGATGCCGGTCCAGTGGTAGAGCGCGTAGGCCTTGACTTCGCCGATGGCCACGGCGCCCTCGCGGGTATGGAACCATTCGATCGCGTGGTCGCCGTCGAGCAGCACCCAACCGCCGCGGTCGGGCCTGACGCTGAGCAAGTGGCGTTCCATCTCACACTCCATGCGCTGAAGAAGGTGCCCCGGCCCGGCGTCACGACTTGCTCAGGGTCGCGCCCGTGTTCCGTTGCAGAGCAGCATCCAATGCCATCGCATGGGCGGGCCGCCGGGGCACTACAAGCTTGGCGCGGGCGGCAGGCCGAAACAGTCGGGCAATGCCCCCGGTTCGTGTAGGGAAATCCCTACACGGCATTGCCGGGACGGACCCGACCCCCGGCCCGCGGGCGATGCGGGGTCTAGCGCAGCTCTTGGATGTCCACGACGCGGCCATTGCGGATCTCGAAATTGACCTGCTTGTCGTCGAGGGAGTACTCCCAGCGTTCGCCCACCGCCGCGCCGCGGCGGTTTTCCAGCCGCACGATGCGGTCCGGTTGGCGTCCCGCCTTGCGGATCACGGTAGCGGGACTGTCGCCCGTCGCCACCACCGCATTGCCGAAGCGGAATGAAAAGTCGGCCGCTGCCGGCAGCGTCGCCAGTCCCAGCGCCGCCGCAAGCAGGCATGCAATCGGTCGTTCCATGTCGTTCTCCTTTACGGACGCGGCACTGCCGCGGCCACATGACAACGCGCCGGCGTCGCCGCGCGTTGACGTGGCAATCGAAACCGCATCTGGAAACGACACACCGCCGCATGCCCGCCACCACACCGGCTGTCGCGAATACACCGCATGTACGGTCGCAGCGAAACCGGTCAAGGAAGGGTCCCGCAGGCAATCCGGCAGGACCGCATCGAAAAGTCCGCGGCCGTGCGACCCCGCGCTTCAGCCGCCCAGCCGGTCCAGCACCGCCACCAGCTCCGGCGCCAGTGGCGCATTGAGCACGTAGGGCGTGCGCCCGTCGTCAAGCGCGAACTCCAGCGATGCGGCGTGCAGGAACAAACGCTTGAGCCCGACCTGCTCGCGCAGGCGCCGGTTGACGTCCGGATCACCATACTTGTCGTCGCCGGCCACCGGATGGCCGATGTGCTGCGCGTGCACGCGGATCTGGTGGGTGCGGCCGGTCTCGATCCGCACCTCGCAGTAGGAATGCCCGCCGCGGCGCTCCAGCACCCGGAAATGGCTCAGCGATACCTTGCCTGCATCGTTGACCTGCACGTGGCGCTCGCCGCCCTGGCGCAGGCCGACGTGCAGCGGCGCATCGACGCTCATCACGCCGTCGGGCATCCGCCCGGACAGCAGCGCCAGGTAGCGCTTGCGCAAGCCGGCGCCGTGGTCCTCGCGCATCAGCGCCTGCAGTTCGGTCAGCGCCGAGCGCTTCTTGGCCACCACCATCAGGCCGGAGGTGTCGCGGTCGAGGCGATGCACCAGTTCAAGCGACTGCTGCGGCCGCAGCGCGCGCAAGGTCTCGATCACGCCGAAGCTGATCCCGCTGCCGCCGTGGCTGGCCACGCCGGAAGGCTTGCAGATCGCCAGCAACCGCGCATCCTCGAACACGATGCTAGCGGCCATCGCATCGAGCAGCCCCTTGCTTGGCGTACCGGCGTCGCCCGGCTGCGTGAGACGCACGGGCGGAATGCGGACCTCGTCGCCACCCGCCAGCCGCGTCTCGGCCTTCGCCCGGCCGCCGTTCACGCGCACCTGGCCGCTGCGCACGATCTTGTAGACCAGCGACCGGGGCGCGCCCTTGAGCTGGCCGAGCAGGAAGTTGTCCAGCCGCTGGCCGGCGCGGTCGTCCGGCACGCGCACCAGGCGCACGCCGCCGCCGGCATCGCCCTGCGCTCGGCCCGGACCGGACCGGGAATCTGAATGGGCCATCGGCTCTCTTGGTCTGATACACTCGCGATGCGAGGTAAGGTTCTGATTTCGCGGGGAGTTACCGCCGCCTGCCGGTTATCCGGCAGGCGACACACCGGGCCGAAAGCCCACCTTCCCACGGATAGGTCCGCGCGGCACCACTGCCCCCGGGGCATTGATGTTAACAGCGACGGCCCATCGGCCCCGAACCAAGCCCGGCCAGTCAGAAGCCGGTTGCTGAACATGTCCCGCGTGGCGCCGCGTGCCCTGCCCCAGGCAGGTCCGGGGCTGCCGCCGGCCCGCAACACATTCGAACAGAACAAGCGCTCCCGCGGCCTGCCGTGGTGTCGTAGCGCTGGAAAACCAGGCCGGGGGCCGCAAACGCGCGGCCTTCGGCACGAAGTCTCCAGGCGAAACGCCCCGGCGTTCCGCGCGCCTGCCGTATTGGCGGGATGAAGCGCGCAAGGAACGACCATGAAACGCATGTTGATCAACGCGACGCAGGCAGAAGAACTGCGCGTGGCCATCGTCGACGGACAGACGCTATACGACATCGATATCGAGCAGCCGTCGAAGGAACAGAAGAAGTCCAACATCTACAAGGGCCGCATCACCCGGCTCGAGCCCTCGCTGGAAGCGGCCTTCGTCGAATACGGCGCCGAGCGCCACGGCTTCCTGCCACTGAAGGAAATCTCCCGCGACTACTTCCAGTCCGGCGTCGACCACAACAAGGCGACGATCAAGGAGCTGCTGCGCGAGGGCCAGGAAGTGGTGGTCCAGGTCGACAAAGACGAGCGCGGCAACAAGGGCGCCGCCCTGACCACGTTCATTTCCCTTGCCGGCCGCTACATGGTGCTGATGCCCAACTCGCCCACCGCCGGCGGCGTCTCGCGCCGGATCGAGGGCGACGACCGCGCCGAGCTGAAGAAGGCGATGGACGCGCTCGAGATCCCCGACGACATGGGCGTGATCATCCGCACCGCCGGCGTCGGTCGCGACGCCGAAGAACTGCAGTGGGACCTGGACTACCTGCTGAGCATCTGGCGCGCCATCGCCGGAGCCGCCCTGAAGAAGGCGTCGCCGTTCCTGATCTACCAGGAGTCGCGCCTGATCATCCGCGCCCTGCGCGACTACATGCGCGCCGACATCGGCGAGATCCTCGTCGATACGCCGGAGATGTACGAGGAGGCGAAGGAGTTCGTCGAGCAGGTCATGCCGCACAACCTGCGCAAGCTCAAGCACTACGTCGACGACACGCCGCTGTTCAACCGCTTCCAGATCGAGTCGCAGATCGAAAGCGCCTATGAGCGCACCGTGCGGCTGCCGTCCGGCGGCGCGCTGGTGATCGACCAGACCGAGGCGCTGACCGCGATCGACGTCAACTCCGCGCGTGCCACCAAGGGCGGCGACATCGAGGAGACCGCGTTCAACACCAACCTGGAGGCGGCCGAGGAAGTCGCCCGCCAGATGCGCATCCGCGACCTCGGCGGCCTGGTGGTGATCGACTTCATCGACATGTCGAGCAACAAGCACCAGCGCGAAGTCGAAAACCGCCTGCAGGGCGCGCTGAAGTTCGACCGCGCGCGCGTGCAGCTGGGGCGCATCTCACGCTTCGGCCTGCTCGAACTCTCGCGCCAGCGCCTGCGCGCCAGCCTGGGCGAGTCCAGCCAGATCGTGTGCCCGCGCTGCGAAGGCCACGGCCGCATGCGCAGCATCGAATCGCTGTCGCTGTCGATCGTCCGCGTCGCTGAAGAGCACGCGATGAAGGAGAACACTGGGCAGGTGCTGGTACAGGCCCCGGTGGACATCGCCAACTACCTGCTCAACGAGAAGCGCAGCGCGCTGCGCGAGATCGAACAGCGCCACGACGCCCCGATCGTGATCGTCGCCGACGAGCAGCTGCACACCCCGCACTACGAGGTCACGCGCCTGCGCGAGAACGAACTGGGCGAGGAATCGAGCAAGCCCAGCTATCGCCGCGGCTCACCGCGCAAGGTGGCGACCATCGCCCTGACCAAGGCCAACCTCAACGTCCCGCCGCCGGCCGCCGTCACCAACGTGCGCCCGGCCAATCCCGCGCCGACCCGCGAGCCCCGTCCGGAGCCGGCTCCGGCGCCGGCCGCCCCGAAGCCGGTCGCGGCACCGGTTCCGGTCGCTACCGGCGGCGTGCTTGGCTGGCTGAAGAGCCTGTTCGGCGCCACCGAGGCGCCTGCACAGGCCGGCACCCCGGCACCCGAACGCCCCCAGGGCGAACGCGGCAACCGCGGCGAGCGCAGTGATCGCAGCGAACGCGGTGGCGAACGCAACGGCCAGCGCCGCGGCGGCAAGCAGGGCCAGGGCGGACGCGACCGCAATCGTCGCGACGAATCCCGCGGCGAAAGCCCGCGCCAGCAGGCGCAGGACGGCCAGGGCAGCAAGTCGTCCCGGGGCAAGTCGCGGCAGAAGAAGCAGGGCCAGCAGCAGGGCGCGGACGCAAAGCCGGCCACCGACGCGCAGGCGAACGCCGCGCAGGACACCGCGTCGCAGCCCCAGGCCCGCAGGCCGGCGGCGAAGCCGGAGAAGAAGGCCCCGGTTGTTGATGAAGCCACGCAGGCCGAAACCGCGACTGCCGCTACCGCAGCAGCGGCCGCTGCGACCGGCGCTGCCGCTATCGTGAAAGACGCGGCTTCCACGCCGCAGGCCGAGGCCCGCAAGGACGAGGCGAAAGAGCCGGCGCAGGCAGCTGCCGGCGACCAGCAGGAAGAAGCCAAACAGGGCGAGACGGGCGAAGGCACCGGCCGCCGCCGTCGCGGACGCCGCGGTGGTCGCCGCCGTCGCCGCAACAATGGCGACGCCGTCGCCGCTGCGCCGATCGACGACGAGCAGGCCGATGGCGAAAGCGGTACGCAGGTCGCGGACCGCTCGCAGCCGGAGTTCGATTTCGACGATGCTCCGTCCACGAAGCCCGCCCCCGCCGCCCGGCAGTCCGACGCAACGGCACCCGCCGCCATCCCGGTGAACGAAGCCACGTCTCCAGCCGGATCGCAGGCGGCGCCTGCCCCGGCAGCGAAAGCCGAGTCGGCCGAGGCCGCGGTTGCCAGTGTTGCCGCAACGCAGTCGCCGGCCCCGGCGGCACCGGCGGAAGTCGCAGCGACGGCACCAGCCGCGCAGCAGCAGGCCGACACCCGCAGGCCCGAAGCAACCGGACCCGTCGCGCAGACCCCGCGTGATACGCACCCGGCCGCGCCCGAAACCGAAGCCACGCCCGGCCCGTCTGCCGGCACGGCCGCGGACAGCACCACGCCCGCGGACGATGCGGCAACGGCACAGGCCGACGTGGCCCCCGCCCCGCAAACCGCGGCGGTGGAACCGGAAGAACCGCAAGCGCCTGCCGCCCCGGCAGCGGCTCCCGATCCGACGCCGGATGCCACGCCGGTCGCCACCCAGCCGGCGGACGACGGCAACCGCATGCCCGGGCTGTTCGACCAGAACACCCCGGAGCCGCCCACCCCGGCGGATGTCGCCGCGACGACGGCCGCAGAGTCCGCGGAAGCGGACGACGAGGCCGACGGGCAGCAGCAGGACAGGACCGCCTCGCACGGCGCCTGACCGGAAACCGCCGGGGCGGCATGCCCGCCCCGGTGAGTCGCCGACAACACAGGTAGAAATCGCGGCACGCATGCCAACATGCGTGCCGCTTCCCGTTGCGGGAATGCCGCGCGTGGGCGGCCCGGATAAGCTGCCAGCGTCGCCGTGTCAGCCGGGAAGCGCCTGCCCCGGATCGACCATGCCGTACTGCTGGGCTAGGCGCGCGAGCGACATGCCGTCCTCGATGCCCAGCTTGATGAACAACCGGGACTTGTGCGTGTTGACCGTCTTCGAGCTCAGGCTCAGGCGCTTGGCAATCTCTTCCTGGCGCAAGCCCTGCAGCAGCAGCATCGCGACTTCCAGCTCGCGCCGCGTCAGGTCGTCGAACGGCGTGCTGCCGCCGCCGATGCTCGACAGCGCCAGGTTCTGCGCCACCCCGCTGCCCAGGTAGCGCTTGCCGCGCGAAGCCTCGCGCACCGCCTCGATGAGTTCAGCCGGGTCGCCGCCCTTGCCGACATAGGCCGTGGCGCCGGCGGCGATCACCCGCTTCGGGATCGGACCGTCCTCGAGCACCGACACGATCACCACGTGCGTGCCGTAGTTGCCCTTGACCAGCCGCTCGGTGACTTCCAGCCCGCTGATCCCCGGCAGGTGCATGTCGCAGACAACCACGTCCGGCCGCAATTCGCGGATGCGCGGCAGCGCCTCCTCGCCGGATTCGGCTTCGCCCACGATCTCGATGTCCACCGCGTTGCCGAGGATCATCCGCAGGCCCGTTCGCACCAGCGCATGGTCGTCGACCAGAAACGTCCTTATCGTCATTGCCCTCTCCTTTTCCGCTCCCAGCGGATGCGACTCAGACTAAGCGCCGCCCCATACCCGGACAAGCGTGGTTCGCCGCGATTTCGGGTCAGGATTTCCTGATTCGCGATCCATGCGGGGTCGTGGCGGAGAGAGTGGGATTCGAACCCACGGAAGGTTTGACCCTTCGCCGGTTTTCAAGTGCGATCAATGGGTTACGGGTGATTGTTGAGTTCTTTTGTGGTCAATGGGTTAGGTGTTGGCACCTGCTGCCCATTACCGGGAATTTTTTCCGGCACTGTCCCAAAAGTGTCCCGCGCGGCGTACGTTGTTCATCTTGAGCCGATGGGGGGACGGAATGTTTAGCTTTGACCCGAATGATCTTCGCACAATCGATCTTATGGATTGCCCTCCTGGATCCTTCTTCTGGTACTGCGAAGGCAATCCAGGATCTCTTGGACTGAGCATCAAATTGCGCGACCCAGTAGAGGGCGCGTACCAAGTTGTTGATCTCGACGGGGATCGCAAATTTCGATTGCTCCAAGGAAGACTCCAGCCTCGCGGCCAGCATCAGGTGATCACTGCATTCGCAGGCCCTATTCGCATTGAACTCGCTGCAGAGAATGTTGGATTCTCCGAACAAGCCGGCGCGATTCAAATCACGAATGAGGGGCCGGTTCTTGTGCTTGCTTCCGCGGATCGAAACGGCTTCAACGATGAGGCATATGTGTCGTTGAAAGACTGGAGCGTTAGCTTCGAGCGCATTCGTACTCAGTCGACGTTCCTTAGGTGGCGCTTCTTGGCTCAGTGCATACCAGAAGGCGATTGGCTACCCATTCACACCGAAGGCGCCTGGTAACTAGGCGGATGTGCCCTCCGGCTACCGCAGGTCAGTAGGCGGGTACTTCTTCCACCAGTCCTTGCGCCCCCTGCCCTTGCGCCTGGCGTTCTCCTTGCGCTGCGCCGCTTCGCGCTCTTCAGGGGTGCGTGGGTCCGGCCCGGGGATCAGGTGCCCGAATGGATCATGGGCAGGCGTCTGGTGGCGGCTGGGTTTGTCGTCGTCGTTGGCCATGCCCCCAGCGTACCGGCGACGGTCTCACGGGCTGCGCCTCAGCTTCCTTCTGGCATCTCGCCCAAGTCGATCGTCTGGATGAAGTCGCGCGTGAGGGTGGTCTTTAAGATTCGGCCGCCGAACGCAACGTCAGGGTGAGTCGCTCGTCCGTAGATGGCCTGCCGGGACATGAAGAGAGGAAGCTGCTCGTCGAAATCAGGCTGCGTCGCGATCATGTAGCCGGCTTGCCGCTCTTCCTCGGTCGCACAAGGCGACAGGAACACACCGGATCCGCTCTGGTCCTTTTCATAAGCGCCGCCATGCTGGAAGAGATATCGATGAACTTGCATCCCCTCCGCAGCGTCACTCCATCCGACGACGAACAGTTCGAGCGTGAGGTCTACGCCTGGTATCGAGGGGGTGAGGTTGGCATTCGCCGAGAGCGTCTCCAGCATCCCGGGCAGCCTCTCCATCGCATCGTCGAACGTTGACGCCTGGCTGGAAAGTGCGAAGTGCAGCGCCGCGAAGTGAAACATCTGGCCGCGGCACGCCAAAGCCATGCGGGCGTGCGGCACTGGAAGAATCTTGCTTCGGTGCCCAAGCAATCCCTCAGGCTGAGATCGGATGGCCGTGTCGACAGCGATCAGAGCGGCATCACCACCGGTCCAGACGTTGCACAAGCTCATCGCAGCGTTCCGAGAATAAGGCGCCCGCGTAGCGCCGGCAGGGCCACCGTATCACCTGCGGCGCCGCCTGCTTCGAATCCGAAGTCCCCGGCATAGGTGTAGGTGCCACCACTCCAGGAGCCGTTCGATCCACCTCCGAGTATCGAAGAGAGGAAGCCGCCAAAGAGGCCACCTCCGCTCTGACCTTGCTGCCCGAATAGTGCCTGCGTGACCTGGTTGCTCAGCGCCCGGACGGATTGCCGGTACAACTCGTCGAAGAAGTCAGCGACCGCTTCCTTCGCCGACTTGCTCCTGTCTGCGATGCTGGCCAACCCATCGGCAAACGATCGGCGGAAGTCGTCAACCGCCTCGGTCGCCTTTGCCTGGTCTTCCAGCTTTTGGTTCAGGGCCAGGATCTCGGCAGCCTCTGCCTGCGTGGCCGGCACCGCCAGGTGCGCCAGATCGATGGCCGTCTGGGCCTCTGCGTTCGTCAGCTGGCGCAGCCGGAGCTGTTCCCGCAGGTGGTCAATCAGCTGCGCCGCGGGGTTCAGCTGGGCCTCGAGCGCTTCCTTCTCGGCTTCGAACGCTTGGCTCAGATTGGCTTGCGCCCGAGCCAGGGAGTCCGCATCGATGGCGCCGGCCTTGGCCAGCTCGTTGAGCTTCGCTTGCTCCTCCTGATAGCGGTACTGCGCGGCTGCCAGCGGGCCATCCAGCGTGGCCGCCATGGCGTTGAACTGGTCGCGTGCCCGGGCCTCCGTCTCCAGTAGCCGCTCCAGCTCCTTCTGGGCATCCTTGGCGAAGTCAGGCAGGGCCTTCTGCTTGCCGCCGGACTTGCCGCCAGAAGCCTTTTCCTCGGCCTCAGCGCGCATCTGAGCGGCCCGCAAGCGAAGCTTGTCAGCAGAGATGCCGGCAGCCTGCCCGTCCGCGATCATCTGCAGGATGCTTTGCTCCAACTGCTCGCGCTTGGAGCCATAGCTCAAGCCGTCTTCGAAGAACTTCTTCTGCGCCTTCTCCCGATCCTCCAGCGCCTTGATCGCAGCGCGGGCCCTTTCGGAATCCACGACCGGCCCGGCGTTGACGTTGGAGAAGTCCGCTTTCGCGCCCTCTCGGCCCTTGTCCAACACCCAGCCGAACGTACCACCGGCAAAAGGCATTGCCCGCAGCGCGCGCTCCAGGGCGATGCTAGCGCGGGTGCCTTCTCTGCCGAACTGCAGCATCGTGTCGATCGTTTCGGAGATCCCTTTCTTGATCCCGCGCCATGCCTGCTCCACGGTGCCAAGGCTGGCGACCACCTCGCCGGCGCGGCCAGTCTGGACGTCGTAGTAGATCCGGAACGCCTCCGTAACAGCAGCCGCCTCTCGCCCTTGCGCCTTCAGCGTGCGGATGTTGTCGAGCTGCGCCTGCGTCAGGAACCGCTGCTTCTCGTTGAACTCCAGCAGCGCCTTGACCGGGTCGCCCTTGATCTTTGCAAACTCTTGGATCGTCTGCTGGATGCTCTTTCCGGTCGCCGATCGCATGAGCTCCGCGGCGGTCGCCACCTGCTTGAACTGCTCTTCGGTGAACTCCCCGGAAGCCACGACTTGGGTCAGTGCCGCCGCGGCACTGTGCTGAGTCACCCCGGCGAGGTTGTCCATTTCCTCCGCCAACACGGCCACTTCCTTGGCGGTAGTGTTAGCCAAGTTGCCTGTCAGGATCAGTGCTTTGTTGAACCCGACGGCTTCTTCACTGCCCTTCTTCCACGCAAGGAAAAGCACTCCGGCAGCCACGGCGCCCGCAGTCAGAATGCTAAACGCGGCAGTGGCGGCAGCCGCACGCGTTGCGTTCTGAGCCAGAAGGCGGTTGAACTCGTCCAGCAGCGGGCCGGACAGCTTCAGCTGCGAGTTGAACTCGGCCTGCCTGGCCTTGTTCAGGACCAGACCGCGGGCCTGTTCTAGCAGCCCATCGACGCGCTTCTTCTCCGCGGTCGCCAGCTGGTTGTACTGCTGCTGCGCGCTCTTGCTGAAGTCGTCAACACTGCGCCCCATGCGCTTGACGGTGGCTTCTGCCTTCTCGGAATCGACGACAACGTCAATTCTTGCAGTGCCGATGCTGGTGTCTGCCACGAAACGCCTCCTTCTAAGCCGTTTCCGGCGATTTCATGCCGATCTAGGTGAAATCGGATTCTTGCCCACAAGTTTGATTTCAGAAGCTATTCAAATGCTGCCGTAATGCCGTTTTCTAGGGGTTTTTGCGCGATTCGGCCATTTGCTGATTAACTCGATTCCCAAAGTTTCTCGCGCGTGAGAAGGCAGCCGGTCTGGGAAATTGGGACCGGGGGGCTTTGACCATACCCTTCGGCCTCCATCCGTATGGTTGAACGCGCCATCCATTGCCAGGTCACGAGGGCAGAAGCGGGCTTGGGTTGGCGATCAACCCGCGCCCGGCCGCCACGCGGCTTGGCCCTCGCCCTGGCTGCCGTGGTTGTTTCGAAGACACCGGACACTCACGGCTTGTCCGTTGGATCAGGTGCTGACCGGCGCCGCGTTCAGGTCGAACTTGTAGACCGCGAAGGTGTCGATCACCTCGAGGCCAGCTCGCAGCTCCCCGAGAATGGCGACCAGGTTGCGGGTGAAGAAGTCCGCGTGGCTGTTGCTGACCTGCACCGTCGTCTGCTCCCGGTCCAGCACGGTGACCCAGGACGTATCCAGCGTCATGCCGGTGCCTTCCGGGATCGAAGGCGTGGTCACGATTGGCGCATTCCAGAGAGACTTGGGCACCGGGACGGTGGGTGAGCCGAAGACGTACTCGTCGTCGGTGGCGTTCTTGCGGGTCAGCTGGATGCGGAACCAGTCCCGGGGATTGAGCAGAATCAGGTTGGGCGTATAGCCGGCGTCGGCCTGCGCCATCATCGATTCCCCGACCCTGTCGGCCGGCGTCTCGCTGATACTCGGCACCAGGGTCGCCGCCTGGTGCAGCAGGCCATCGATCCGACCGTCGCCGCCAGGGCCGTTGATCAGCTGGTGCTCCAGGCGTGCCAGGACCTTGTACCGGATCACCCGGTTGATTTGCTGGGAGAGACCGGAGACGTCGGCCAGCACCTGCTTAGAGGCTGGTGTCCATCCGGCGATCGTGACGATGTTGGCGCGCTCGGCTTGGCCGGAGAACTGGAGCTCAGACTTCTCGTCGCCTTCCTTCAGCTGTTCCTGCGCATCGCCAGATGCGGAGAGCTTCACGAACTCGACTGCATCCGTGCTCACGGGGCGGCTCGGGAGTGCTTGGAGCAGGCTGAGTGGACGCTGCACCGGGCCGAAGATGCCGGCGCGCTCGGGCTGCGTAGGCATGGTGGTATCGCTGCTGTCGCCGTACCCTTCATTCACCAGCGCGGCATGGATGCCACCTTCCAGGTTCACCGATGCACCGAACTTGCCGGGCTTCATGCCTCGAGCCGCTGCGTCTGCCGCCGCTTGGAAAGCGGAATCATCCGCTAAGGATGAAGCGGCCTGGCTGCCCATGCTGGGGCCGGAGAAGCTGCCACGGATCCGGACGCCGTCGGTGTCCATCATGGCGACCCGCTGCTGCACGTCCTGCAGCTCTGCACGCAACGCGCCGAAGTCACCTCCGCCGCTGGCGTGGGACTTCTTGAAGTCGCCCCACGCGTTGAGCATCTCGCTCTGGATTTCGCGGGTTTCTGCCAGGGAGTTGGCGATTGCGACCATCGTGTCCTGCGGCGACGCTGCTGCCGCTTGCAGGAACGCCTTTCGATCTTGGGGAGAAACCGGCATTGCGGGAGCCTCGTTGGTTGGATGACGCCAGCATCCCAATCCCGATGGCAAAACAGAATCCTTTCGTTACGCCATTTCGCGGGGTTCGTAACGCAATCTTTCAGTTGTCCCGGCGCGCGCTGGACACCTGAAATCCAACATGCGCCAACGCCTTGAACCTCTCACCATTCCGAATCTGCAGCTCCGCTCTGGGATCGCTCCCGTTGACGACGAAGGCGACCTGCAAGCTCAAGCCGTCTGCGTAGCCTTTCGCGATCTCCGCGGTACTGACGGGATCGAACTCCTGCAGGTCGGTGAGCATGCGGTCGCCAAGGGCTTGCGCCGCGGCCAGGAAGGCTTGTTCCAGTTCTCGAGTCGTGCTCATGTTGGCTCCGTGTCGGTTGTTGAAGTCGTTCTTGCAGTGCTTCTATTTTCGCCAGCAGCTTCTGGTCGAACTTGCGGCGCCGGTGCGCCTTCGCCCGGCATGCGTCGCTGCAGTATTTGCGAGGCCTGCAGTTTGGCCTTATGCAGATCGGCTTTCGGCAGACCTCGCACTGTGCAGTGCCTACTACATGCTGGCGCGCCGCTTCGCTCAATTCAGGCTCGGCATCCGCCCGGGAATCGTCCAGAGAATCTTTGCGCGCTCGTAGTCGTCAACCGTTCGAAACACGATGGTCGAGCTACTCGTCTCGAACTGGACGAGTAGCTCCAACCGCTCGCCGGCCTCGAGCGCTTGACCGGCCTTCGCCAAAATATCCGGTGAGATCGTCTGGAGCTTGACCAGCAAAGTGTTGTTCAGAAGCGTTGCCGTTTCCCTGAACGCCTTCGCGGCCAAGTCGACGGCTTGGTCGATCTCATCCATGCCGAGCCCTCCAAGCGAGGCGCATCCGGCGCCAGAGCGGCAACAGTGCCCGCATGGTGGAAGGCTGCAGCGTGGACACTGCGCGCATGGCGTCACGCTTGGAACCGCCGGCGCGAATGATCGACTCTTCGAACTCGCGCTTGGTCAATGTGGTGCGCAGCGATGGGCGTCTCGGAATTTCGTTTCTCATGGGTTCCTCAGTGAGTCGTCAGTGAAGGGGCTTCCATAACCCAGGGGTTTCCGCTGGGTTTCGTGCACGGTTCGACGAACGTTCGACGAATGGTTCGTGTCCACTTCGAATGCGGACGTTTTGCGGACAAGAGGCTGCTCATGTCACGCGTGACAGGTTGTGCCGCGGCGTGATGTCTGCTGCCAGCATGGATTTCGATGCTGCTAGCAGTGCTCCCAGCAATTCGAGATGGCCGCCGTGGTGCCAGGGCGTTGAATCAAGGGCAGGAGAACAACAGCTGAGCGCCCTACCGTCTGGTAGATCTCTATAAGGGCCGCTCGTTATGAGCGGAAAACTATTGGCTGAATGCGGCGTTTTACGCTCACTGCGAGCGGATAACCTGTTGTGGCGGCCGTGATGATCGGAGTTATCCGCTCGTTTTGAACGGTGTTTCCGCTCATTTCTGACGGTCTGATTCTGTTTTCCACCAGTGGCAAGCGACCCGTTCCGACGCGACCTCCAGTCCCTTCCCGTCGCAGTCATCCACCGGTAGCCAAGTGACCGCGAACAGGAAGCAGCGTCGCTTGTGGCCGTGCCGAGTGACGCGGATGAACCGGGCTTCCAGCAGCTCGTCACGGGCGCGCCTTGCCGTGGCCTCGCTGGCCCAGCCAGCCTTCGCGATATCCACCCAAGCCATGCTGAAGTCGCCGTTGTTGCGACCGTTGAACTGCGCGACCAGGAACAGCAACAGCTTGACGGCATTGCCGCTGAGCTTGTTGAACTCTGCCGATCGCAGGATGTCGTGGCGTAGCTGCAGGAACGAATGGCCCTTGCCGCGGCCGGTGAACTTCGCTCGCTTGTGCTCCGGAATACGCCGCTGCTCATGCGTCTTCACCGCCTGCCCTCGCCGCTGCTCCAGGGCTACAGGTTCCGGAAAGGCACTCGGCCTGTCCTGAAACGGCACTTTCAGTCGACGGCTCGCCTTCCTTCATGAGCGCTTCCCGATAGGCCAGGAGCAACCGCCGTGCGCCATCCAAGTTCCAAGCCAGCCGCTCAGCCGCATCGGCCCGCGGTCGCGCGTGCAGCTCCGCCAGTTGATTGCAGAGGCCGGTGGAGAGATTGGGCAGCTGCCGGCGCAGGTCTTCGGCGCTGGGGCCGTACAGGAGGATCCTCGTGTCTGGCGCGCTCATCGCTTCTCTCCCGGCTTAAGCCCCAGCGCGTGCTCGATACGCGCGATGTACGCCGGGTCGCCGCGATGCTCGCGCATCCAGCACAACGCCTTGTATAGCTGCCAACAGCCTTCGTCTGTCCACGAAATAAGCTGGAGATCTAGCCACGACAACTGCGTAGGGATATTGAGTGGGGTCAAGCGGCTCTTGGCACTCATGCCTGCAGCTCCGACTTGCCGTCGAGCACGCTCGCGTAACGCGCCAGCAGCTCGTCGAGGGCGAACAGCTGTTGCTTCGCGTGCTCCGCATATTCGTCGCGCTGGCGCTGCAGGCCAGTTCGCTGTTCGGTCAGCAGCCTCCGGCCGACAGGCATCTTGGCAACGGCTTGGAGGCGCTCCAGGGCCAGATTCTCATTATCCGGAAGGGCGACGGGAGGGAGGCCGCTCATGCGGTTGCCCCACGCTGCTGCGCGGTCAGCCAACGATCGAAAGCATCGGTATCGATGTAAACGCGACGGCCGATCCGAATGACCGCGCCGACGGGCCTGTCCAAGATTTTGTGTAACCGGGTACCCGGCAGGAGACTGTCGATCTACCCGGAGACACCATGAGCACACGCAAACACGAGGTTCCCGATGCGCTACTGGAT
>Ga0160437_1000175_pt1 | contig 36725 bp, 35 predicted proteins | sample HID1975I_E0MG_FD_108227 | JGI IMG/M metagenome (GOLD analysis project Ga0160437, IMG submission 108227) | Enriched soil microbial communities from UW Madison campus, WI, USA - HID1975I_E0 MG | ecosystem: Environmental > Terrestrial > Soil > Unclassified | place: USA: Madison, Wisconsin... | reverse complement strand
CTCCCGCTTCGTGCGCGAGCGCCTTATTCCCAATGAGGAACTGGTGGCCGAGACCGACGAGATTCCAGAGGACATCGTCGCCGACATGAAGACCATGGGCCTGTTCGGCCTGACCATACCCGAACGCTTTGGCGGACTCGACCTGACCATGGAAGAAGAAGTGCTGGTCGTGCTTGAGCTATGCCGCGCCGCGCCTGTGTTTCGCTCACTGATCGGCACGACGGTCGGCATCGGTTCGCAGGGCATCCTGTTCGACGGGACGCCCGAGCAGCAGGAAAAATACCTGCCCCGCTTGGCGACGGGAGAGTTGCTTGCCTCATTCGCGCTGACCGAGCCGGAAGCGGGATCCGATGCCGCATCGCTGCGCACCACCGCCATCAAGGACGGCGACGTCTATGTAGTCAACGGTACCAAGCGCTTCATTACCAATGCCCCCCAGGCAGGCATGTTCACCTTGATGGCGCGCACGAATCCGGCCGACAAGGGCGCGAGCGGCGTCTCGGCGTTCATCGTTGACGCGGGCACGCCTGGCATCAGCTTCGGTAAGCGCGACAAGAAAATGGGCCAGAAGGGGGCGCACACCTGCGATGTGATCTTCGAGAATGTGCGTGTGCCCGCCGCCAACCTGATCGGTCTGAAAGAGGGACAGGGATTCAAGACAGCGATGAAGGTGCTGGAAAAGGGCCGCATCCATATCGCCGCCGTGTGCGTGGCCGTGGCCGAACGCATGTTGGACATGGCGCTGCACTACGCCGCCGAGCGCAAGCAGTTCGGCCAGGCCATAGCCAACTTCCAGCTAGTGCAGGCGATGCTTGCCGATAGCAAGGCCGAGATCTATGCCGCGCGCTGCATGGTGCTGGATGCCGCCCGCCGCCGTGACGACAAACTGCCCAACGCAACCGAAGCCTCGTGCGCCAAGATGTTCGCCTCTGAAATGTGCGGGCGCGTGGCCGATCGCGCGGTGCAGATTTTCGGTGGCGCGGGCTACATGAGCGAATATGCCATCGAGCGCTTCTACCGCGACGTCCGGCTGTTCCGCATCTACGAGGGCACGACGCAAATTCAGCAGACCGTGATCGCCCGCAACATGCTGCGCGCCTTGTAGGCCATTCCGAAATCGGGGCCTGATGAAAGAGAAAACCCTAATCGACTTGGCCCTCGCTTTGCAATCTAATGAATGTTAGTTAGCCGAATAATCTGATTACGTAGGCTATGACATGCAATATTTGCCGCCCTCGCCCCCTCCCGGCGTCACGGCGACCGGCCAGCGACGCCCGGTCGTGGCGCCATTTGCCCGTGCATTGTCCATCCTCGCCGCCTTCATGGCGGGCGATCGCTGGCTGAGCAACAGCGAACTGGCCTGCCGCACCGGTCTGCCCGCATCCACGGTGACACGCATGACTCGCACCCTGGTTGCCCTGGGCTACCTGCGCGGCGCAACGGACGCGCGCGGGTACTGCCTGTGCCCCTCGACGCTCGCGTTGGGATACCAGGCCGCAACCGATGCAGGCATGGACAGCGCCACGCATCAACGCATGCGCCTGTTCGCCGAGCATCACAAGGTACATGTGCATTTGAGCGTGCGCGACCGGCTGGACCTGGTTGTGGTCGACAGTTGCTGCACCAGCGCCATCCCGGCCTCGTTGCAACTCGGTGTCGGCGCCCGTTTGGGCCTGGCGTCCACTGCCGCGGGCTGGGCGCTGCTGGCAAGCCTGCCGGACGCCGAGCGCAGCTATCTGCTGCGCAGCGCCGAACTTCGTCCCGCCGTCGGGACGGCCGAAAAGCGGGGGCAGATTCAACGGCGTTCCAGCGAGGCGATCGGACAGGTCCGCGAGGATGGATTCTGCGTGGCGCTGGGTGAATCCGGCCGCCCCATGACCATGGTGGCGGCCCCTGTGCAATGGCCGGGAGAGGCGCCTTTGGCCGTAAGCTGCATGGGCCCATCCATGCTGATAGGCCGGTCAAGAAGCGTACGCGAACTGGGGCCCGCCCTGGTTCGCATGGCGCAGGACATCCAGCACGCCAGGAGGCAGCCATGAGAATCGCCACGGCGGACACGCCAGGGAATTCCACGCTCATGACCGTGGAGCGGGGGCTGGAGGTGCTGCGCGCGTTTCGTTCAGACCGTACGCCCTTGAGCAATGCCGAACTCGTCAAACGTACGGGCTTGCCGAAGGCGACGGTGTCGCGGCTTACCTCCACGCTGCTGCAAGTGGGCTTTCTGCGGCTGGTCCCCGGCAGGCGTGAATTTGAATTGTCGGCGGGAGCCTTGTGCATCGGCCATGCCTACCTGTCCACCAACGAACTGCTGCAGGCCGCGCAGCCGCTCATGCAGGAACTTGCGGATCGTCTCGATGTATCGGTGGCAATCGGCATCCGGGATGGCATCGATATGCTCTATGTCGGCTACCGCGTGAGCCGCAGCGTAGCCACCTTGCGCCTGGGCGTGGGTTCCGTGCTGCCGATGGGCACCACGTCCATCGGCCGAGCCTATCTGTGGGGACTCGCGCCCGAGGACCGCAGTGAACTCATTGCCGAGCACAAGCGCAGGGCGGAGCTGAACGGCGCCGAGTTGGAGCAGTCCATCCACGCATCCTTCGCTGAACTCGAATCCGTGGGTACGTGCGCCGTACTGGGGGGATTCCAGCGCAATACCTTTGGCGTGGCGCTCCCGCTACGCATCGGCCGCGAGGCCACGCTTGTCGGTCTGAGCTGCGGAAAGGCCGGGGTCGAACTGGACTTGCCGTCCGAGCGCGACCGGATCGCGCCTGCCCTGAAGGATACGGCCGAGCGGCTGCGGATGCTGCTGGCGGAGTCTGATAGTCGCCTTTAGGGCTTGATGCGTGGTTCAAGCTGCGCCGCGGCGCGTCCGTGGACAGCGCCAGCGGCCGCCATCAATTCCGCGCCATCAGTCCCGCGCCTTCAGTCCCGCCAGATCCACCAGGCGCTTTGCCTTGTCGAACTCTTTCGCGGCCGATGCCTTGAGTTCGGCCGGGCCTTGAATGGCCACGTCCAGGCCTTGCGCCTGACAGAGGTCCTTGAATTCGGGCTGGGCCGCCGCTTCAGTGAGCGCGGCGCCTATGGCGTCGATGGTGGGCTGGGGCGTGCCGGAACGCACCAGCGCAAGGATAGGCGTGACGAAATCGTAGCCCTTCAGACCCGACTCATCCAGGGTCGGGACCTGCGGCAAGGTCGCGGAGCGCTTGATGCTGCTGACGGCCAGGATACGGATCTTTCCCGCGTGCAGCAGGGGCATCGCCACGCCGGTGCCGTTAAAGCCCACCTGCACCTGGCCCGATGCCACTTCCAATGCGGCCAACGATGCCGATTTGTAGGGCACATGCAGCATTTGGATTCCCGCCTGATTGGTCATCATGACCGCCGCCAGATGCGACGAGGTACCGGCGCCCGGCGACGCATAGCTGATGTCGTTGGGGGCCTTGATCGACGCATTGATCACATCCTGCACGGTCTTGAAGGGCGAGTCTGCGGGAACGAACATCACAATGGGCGCGGATGCGACCGAAGCTACCGGGACAAAGTCGGCTTTGGCATCGAACGTCAGCTTTTCGTACAGCGCCGGGAAGCTGAAATGCGCGCCGGTGGTGAACAGGATGCTATAGCCGTCTGGCGCGGCCTTGGCCACAAAATCCGTGCCCAGCGTGCCGCCCGCCCCCGCCTTGTTCTCGACGACAACCGGCGCGCCCCACTTCTTTGCGATCTGGTTCGCAAGGAAACGAGCCGTGATGTCGGTACCCGTGCCGGGTGCATTGCTCACGATGGCTCGAACGGGCTGCTCGGGGTAGGGAGCGGCCGGAACGGGAAACGGAAGAAACAGCGCGGTCGCCCCGGTGAGTATCGTGCTTGCGCCAATGGACTTCAGGACTGCCGGAAGGCGGAACGTCTTTAGCATGCTTGTCTCCTTGTCTGGATCGCGGTCAGCGCCGCGATCTGCTTATGTGTCGATGCATCGAGCCGCACGGGCCTCAGGTCTTGTCGGCGAACGCCTGGACCCCCGCCTCCAGTGAGGCCGACTGCGTACGGTAGCGGTGCTGCATCCATCGCTCGTGGCGTAGCCCTTCGGACAAGGGCAACTCCATGGACCGCCGCGCCATCTCTTTCATGGAGGCCAGCGCCATGGCATCAGCCCGGGCAATTTCTTGCGCCAGTTCCAGCGTCGCTTGCTCTAGCATCGCGGCGGGCACCGCTTGCGCGGCCAGCCCCAGCGCCACGGCCTCGCGCCCTGTCATGCGTCTGCCCGTGACCAGGTAGAACATGGCACGCTGAAGGCCCAGCTTTCGCGGCAGCCGCTGGGAGCTGCCGCCGCTGGGCAGCAGATTGCGGCGTATGTGCTCATCGCCGAGCTGCGCCTCCTCGTCGGCAATGATCAAGTCACACGCCAATGCGAGCTCGAACCCGCCCGCGACGGCGTATCCATTGACACTGGCCAGTACGATCTGCGGCCCGGACTCCAACCGTTCGAAGGTGTCTTGCATCAAGTCCTGATGCCGCATGTGGACAGCGCGGTCGGCCAGTACGCCGCTGGCGAGCCACTTAAGATCATTGCCGGCACAGAACGCGCGGCCATTGCCTCGGACGATCAGCACCTTGATCTCATCGCCAGCCTTGGCGCATGCGCATACCGCATCGTTAAGGGCCTGCAACGTGGGCCCGTCCAGCGCATTCATGCGTTCAGGTCGATCCAGCGTAAGACGGCGCACGTAGGGCGCGGGGTTATCGATAAGCAGCGACACGGTGACTCCTGGATAGGTAAAGGGATGGGGCCGGCACGGCTCGGGCTGAATGCCTTCAGGCGAACCGCATGACGTCGTCGATGCTCACCCGCGTCGTCCGAAACTGGTTGGCGGGATGATCGGGATCAGCCAAACCAAACGAGATGCCGCAAACCATCTGCTGCGTCTCGGGAATATCGAAGTACCCGCGGACGAAGCGCGCATGCCGAGCCAGCGCTCCCTGCGGGGTAGTGGCGACACCGTGCGCCTGCGCGGCCAGCAGGAAGGAAGCAATGAATCCGCCCACATCCACGAGCGCGTATGGCCCCAACTCCGCCGGCACCGTGACGATGGCGACATGTGGCGCATCGAACATGCGGAAATTGCGCAGCGCTTGTTCAGCGGCACGCTCGGTGTCCTTCCGGCCTATCCCCAACGCGGAATACAGGGCAATTCCCGCGCCGCGCCGCCGTTCGCCATACACCCCCTCGTAGCCGGGCGGAAAGGGTAGGTCCGACGCCGCTTCCTGTTGGCTGGTGGCGCGCTCCATCAGCGCCTGGCGAAAGCGCTCGGTGCTCTCCAGCGTTTCGGTGATCACCAGTTGCCAGGGCTGCACATTGCACCAGGAGGCCGAGCGGCCCGCCATCTCGACAATGCGGCGGATCAACGCCGCATCCAAAGCCTTGTGCTGGTAGGCGCGACACGTGAATCGGGCTGCCGTGAGACGGTCCAGTGTGGACAGGTCGGTAGAGGTCGATGTCATTCAGATAGGCTCCGTTTTCTCCGCCTTAGTCGTTGCCCAAGGGGGGCTCGGCAGGAATGGGGGAGAAATGGTGATCAACGATGCGCCAGCGGTCCGGTTCGCGGTTCAGCACCAGGGTCGCTCGCAGTTGAGACTGCGTCTGCCTGCTTCCCGCCAGCGTGAACTCAAAGTGCGCCATGCCCTGGAACAGGAGGCATCCGCTGCCCAGCTCGCGAACCACCATTCCGGACATCCGCATCGATCCCGAGAGGATCACACCGTCATAGGAAGCGAAGTATTCCCGGATAGAGGCGCGGCCGACGAAGTGACCGGGGCGGCCGCCAAACAGCATGCCGTCCTCGGAATACGTCGCGGCGATACCCGTGGCATCCCATGAAGCGCTGGCGACATTCCAATCGGCAATGACCTGGTCAAGCGCGGCCTGGGCATCGGCGGGGTGGCTGGTGACCATGCTTGGCTCCTTACTCGGCCTTTGCGCCGGCGACGCTCATGAGCTTGCGCCACTTCTCCAGTTCGCCGGGGCCCGCGGCCTTGGCGACGGCAGCGGTCTGTGTATCCACCTCCAGGCCCTGGTTGAGGCAAAGATCCTTGAACCCCTGCGACTGCGCCTGGCGCACCACGGCCTCGGAGAGGCGAGCGACGATCGCCGCGGGGGTGCCGCGTGGCGCGAAGATCCAGATGGGCGAAGCGGCCTCGTATCCGGGATAGCCTAGCTCCGCCACGGTGGGGACATCGGGCAGGCTTTGCGAGCGCTGGGCGGTAGTCACCGCGAGCGGGCGCAGGCGCCCGCCTTTTATAAGTGGCAATGCCGAAGACATGCCATTGAAGCTCAGGTCGATCTGCCCGGCGGCCGCGTCCAGAGCAACCTGGCCCGGCGCTTTGTAGGGCACGTGGTTGAGCTTTACGCCCGCCATGTACTCGAACAACGCCGCAGCCAAGTGCGAGGTCGTTCCGTTCCCGGATGAACCGTAGGTAATCATGCCAGGCTGCTTCTTGGCGGCCTCGATAACGTCCTTCAGCGTTTTGTAGGGCGAGCCGGTGGCCACCGAGATGACCAGCGCCGAATTGGCGACGCGAGCAATGGGCTCGAAATCCTGGACGGCATCGTATGGTGTTTTCTGCACCAGCTGATTGGTGTAGTGCTGGGCGTAGGTGCTTAGCAGGGTGTGGCCGTCCGGCGCCGCCTTGGCCACGAAGTCGGTGCCGATCACGCCGCCTGCGCCCGTCTTGTTCTCGACGATGACCGCCGTATCCAGGTCCTTGCCCAAGCCCGCGGAAATCTGCCGGGCGGTAAGGTCGGAACCCGAACCCACGCCTGTCGCGACAATGATGCGGATGGGCTCGCCATCCGGAAACGCCGCGGCCGTGGCGGGGGTGGCCCATGCCGCCAGGGCGCCCAGCGCGACAGCGCCTGCGACTGCGCGTATGTTCTTCATGCTTGTCTCCTTGATCTTTCTTATATGAAAGTTTCTTGTGCCTGGTAGGCATGGATGCGCGCGTCGGGCAGCCATTCCCGCAGCGCCGCAACCGCGTTATCCGTGCTCAATGGCGCTGGCGGCTCGGGGCGTGCCGCGGGCGTGCGCGAGAAACGCGGCCCCGGGGCGGCATGGGTCACACCGTCCAGATCGATCAGCGTGCCTCGGGCTCTGATGTGCTCGTGCAGCGGCGCTTCGTCAAAATCCAGCACGGGCGCAAAACACACGTCCAGATGGCCAAGCATCCGCGACCAGGCATCGCGGGTTCGCTCCTTGAACTTGGCGGCCAGCACCTGCTTGGCCTCGGGCCAGGCACCACGGTCCATCTGCCTTTGCAGCAACGGATGATCCTGCAACTCCAGTTGACTGAGCAGCAGCTTGTAGAACTTGCCTTCGATTGGCGCCACGGAAACGTACTTTCCGTCGGCGCATTCGTACACCTCGTAGAAAGGCGCGCCGGTATCGAGCAGATTCGTGCCGCGTTCCTTGCTCTGCATGCCGGCCGCGTGCAGGCCCATGATCACCGTCATGATCGAGGCCACGCCGTCCACCATGGCGGCGTCGACCACCTGCCCCCTGCCCGAGCCGCGCGCCTCCAGAATCCCGGCCAGCAAGCCAAACGCAAGATACAGCGAGCCTCCGGCGTAGTCGCCCAGCACATTGAGCGGCGGCGTGGGCGCCTGCCCCGCACGGCCCATGGCGTGCAGCGCTCCCGTAATGGAGATGTAGTTGAGGTCATGGCCGGCCACCTGGGCCAGCGGCCCGTCCTGGCCCCAGCCCGTGATCCGGCCGTAGACCAGGCGCGGATTGCGGTCGAGGCACGTATCGGGCCCCAGTCCCAGGCGCTCCATGACGCCCGGACGAAACCCCTCGATCAACGCGTCGGCTTGGCCGATCAGCTCCAGCACCATTTCCACCGCGCCCGGTTCCTTCAGGTCCACGCGTATGGACTTGCGGTTACGCAGCCCCAGATCGCAATGCACGGGCCGCGGGGCGCCCAGGCCCGAGGGCTCCTTGCGGTCGACCCGGATGACGGTGGCGCCCAAGTCCGCAAGAAACATGGCCGCCAGCGGCCCCGGGCCAATGCCGGCAATTTCGACGACTTTGATGCCCGCAAGCGGACCCTGGCGAGGTGCGGCGTTCGTGGCCATGATCAGATCACCCCGTCATCGCGCAATTGCTGTAGTTGCTCCGCCGACAGCTTGAGCAGATCGCGATAGATCTCATCATTCGAGGCGCCGAGTTCCTGCGCGGGCTGATCGAATTGAACAGGCGTCTTGGACAGTTTGATGGGCAATCCCATGCCCATGGCGTCCACGTTGGCCAGCCCCGGATGATTCAACTTGACCACCGCCCCGCGCTCCTGGAGAACCGGGTCCTTCAGGACGTCGAGTGGCGAGCGCACCGGCGCTGCCGGTACGCCGCGCTTTTCCTGTAGCTCATGAATGACCTCGGCAGTCGTATGCCGCCGCGTCCATTCCTCGATCATGGCGTTGATTTCAGCGGCGTACTTCATGCGCGGGCCACGGGTGGCGTAACGCGGGTCCCGGGCCATTTCCGGCCTGCCGATGGCCTCCATCAGGTTCGCGAACCAGTCGGGCTGGAACGCCACCATGGCCACGTTGCCGTCGCTGGTGCCGTAGACGCCGAAGGGCACCAGCCTATCCTGGAAATTACCCGAGCGTTTGGGATAACCGTGGGCCAGAAAGACATCGAAGTGTTCTTCGGCCACCAGCGATGCCAGGCAGTCCAGCATGGACACCTGCACCAATTGCCCTTCTCCCGTCCTGCCACGGTGGATGAGCGCCGCCAGGATTCCGTTGACCGCGTAAAGCGGAGCGATCATGTCAGCCATGGGCAAGCCGCTGCGCGTGGGCGGCCCATCGGCGAACCCGGTTACGTCCATGATGCCCGAGAGCGCCTGGACGATGATGTCCATGCCCTTGAGCCGCGGATACGGGCTGGGTTCGCCAAATGCCTTGATCGAGGCGTAGACGATCTTGGGGTTGGCGCTACGCACGCTTTCGTAGTCCACGCCCAACCTCGCGGTCGACCCCTCGCTCATGTTCTCGATGAGCACGTCGCACTCTTTGGCCAGTGCCATGAAGATCTTCCGGCCGGCCTCGGATTTCAGATCCAGCGTGATGCTCTTCTTGTTGCGCGCACGATTAAGAATCGTGAGCGACACCTCGTCGTCGCGCCTGACCCCGAAATGCATGCCTTCCGCGCCCACGTAGGGCGGATTGTTGCGTGCGATGTCGCCGCCGCCGGGTGTCTCGACGCGGATCACCTCCGCGCCGAGCCCGCCGAGCAGCAGCGAGCCGTAGGGCCCGGCCAGTGCGACGGTCAGATCAAGAACGCGGATGCCTTCTAAGGGCTTTGTCGCGGACATGCTTGTCTCCTAACACCTTTGCACGGCGCGAGGCCGTACTTTTCTAATACGACTTGGGCAGGCCGAGCTTGCGCTCGGCGATGTTCGACAGAATAAGTTGCGGCGTGACGGGTGCGATATAGCCGATCCAGGCTTCGCGCATGAAGCGCTCCACGTGATACTCCTTTGCGTAACCGAATCCGCCATGCGTCAGCATCGACGTCTGGCAGGCCTGCATGCAGGCTTCGGACGCCAGCAGCTTGGCCGCATTCGCCTCCGACCCGCAAGGCAGCCCCTTGTCGTACAAATCAGCCGCCGCGAAGATCATATGGTTCGCCGCCTCAAGTTCCGCCCAGTTGCGAGCCAGCGGATGCTGCACCCCCTGATTCTTGCCGATCGGCCGGCCGAACACCACGCGCTCCTTGGCGTATTGCGTGGCAAGATTAAGCACCGCACGGCCGATCCCGATCTGTTCCGCGGCCACCAGCACCCGTTCGGCGTTCATGCCGTGGAAGATGTAGGAAAGGCCCTTGCCCTCCTCCCCGATCAGGGCATCCTTCGACACGGGTAGATCGTCGATGAACAACTCATTGGTATCCACTGCCCCGCGACCCAGCTTGTCGATCTCCCGAATCTGAACGTAGTTGCGGTCGAGCTTGGTGTAGAACAGGCTCAGGCCCTCGCTGTGCTTCTTGACCTCTTCGATCGGGGTCGTGCGAGCCAGGATCAGCATGTGGTCAGCCACCTGCGCGGTCGAGATGAAGACCTTCTTGCCCGAGATCACATAGCTGCCATCGGCCTGTTTCTTGGCCGTGACCTTGAGCTTGGTCGTGTCCAGGCCCGTATCGGGTTCCGTTACCGCGAAACATGCCTTGTTCTCGCCACGCGCAAAGGGCGGCAGCCAGGCTTTCTTCTGCGCTTCCGTGCCGAAGTGCACAACCGGCTGCAACCCGAAGATGTTCATGTGGATGGTGGATGCGGCCGCCTGTCCGCCGCACTCGGCAACCGTGCGCACGAAGAGCGCCGCCTCGGTCACGCCCAGGTTCGCGCCGCCCACGTCCTCGGGCATGCAAATGCCCAGCCAGCCGCCCTCGGCCACGGCCTTGAAGAACTCGTGCGGGAACTCGTGGCTCTTGTCCTTGTTGCGCCAATACTCAAGCGGAAAGTCGTCACAGATCTGCTGTGCCGCATCCACAATGGCCTGCTGATCGGTGCTGAGTTGATATTCCATCGCTAACTCCTGCAGTAAGGTTCAGGCCTTGTCCGTGGGACGCAGCATCATGAGGCCGGTGCGAACCGCCGTGCACACGATCTCGTCGCGCTGGTTCTTGGCAACATGCTTGAAGGTGACGATGCCCGAATCCTTGCGGCTCTTGGACAGACGCGTTTCCAGGATCTCGGTTTCGACGCGGATGGTGTCGCCGTGGAACGTGGGCTTGGGAAAGGCGATTTCGCCAAATCCCAGATTGCCCAGCGTGGTGCCCAACGTGGTTTCGTAGACGGTGATGCCGGCTACCAGCGCCAGCAGGAACATGCTGTTGACCAGGCGTTGGCCATAGATGGTGTTGGCGCTGTATTCAGCGTCGATGTGCAGCGGCGCGCAGTTGTAGGTCATCGCGGAGAACAACACGTTGTCGGTCTCGGTCACCGTGCGGCGGATGGCGTGTTCGACCACCATGCCGGGCTTGAATTCTTCGAAGTAAAGGCCTGCCATTTCGGTATCTCCAGGGGAATGGGCGATCAGTTGTTGAAGGACTGAGAGAGCGCGATAATTTCGCGCGCGGTCTTGACGTGGGCGATGTCGATGTGTTCGCCGTCATAGATGCACGACGCACGGCCCTCGGTCTGGGCCTTGTCCAACGCGTCGATCATTCCCTGGTAGAAGGCCACCTCTTCTTCAGTGGGGCTGTAGGTCTTGTTGACGATCTCGACGTTGGAAGGGTGCAGCACCAGCTCGCCGCTCATGCCCAATTGGCGGTCGTTGGCGGACGACACCTTGAGCCCTTCCAGGTCATGCACTTGCTGCCATACGCCGCCGATGGGCAGCTTGCCTGCCGCGCGCGCCGCCATCACGATGCGCGACTTCAGGTACTGGGTCTCGCGCCCGTCGAGCGACCAGACGGTCTTCAGGGCACGGGCCACATCGGCATTTTTCGCCGTGGCGCCGACGATGGCGGGAACGCGCTCGTGCTGGGCGATCTCATAGGCCAACTGAAGCGAACGCGCGGTCTCCAGCAAGGGAATGACCTGGGTATGACCCACGGTCATGCCGGCGCGGTACTCGGCTTCGGCCAGCATGGACGAAACCGTATGAATGTCCTCGGGGCCGCAGGGCTTGGAGATCACGATGCCCTCAACCACGGGGCTCACGATGGCCAGGATATCGTCGAAGTCGTACAGGTGCGCACTGCGGTTGATGCGCACCCAAGTGCGCTGCTTTTGCTCGGCCAACCAGCCGAGCTTGGACTTGACGATCTCGCGGGCCTCGGCTTTCTGGGCCGGCGGCACGCTGTCCTCCAGATCAAGAATCAGCGCGTCGGCCTTGGAGTTGATGGATTTCTCGATCCAGGTCGGCTTGTTGCCCGGAACAAAGAGGAATGAGCGTATCGGTTTCATCTGCGCGGTCATGAGGGGTCTCGGCCTGTGAAGGATTACCTTACCGTCGTTAGGCATTTACCTAACAAGTGATAGTTAGTTTAAGCATCAAGCCGAGTCTTTGCACTGGGGTTTACGCTTATTCGACGAGACGGCCGAGGGAAAACCTGCGCGCTTGCCGTGCCTCCAGCTCGTCCCCAAAAAAAGAATTCCTGGGTTTCAAAGGCAACGGACGAACAAAAAAAGAGTGCCTGTTTCGGGCATGAAACAGGCACTCTTTTTACGGGGACGGCAGGGAAAAACGAATCAGCCTCCGTGCGGACTGACTCCGTCGAAGAACAGATCGCAGAGCTGGTCTGCGACTTTTTCCAACGTCCCCTTGTGCGGATTGAACCAGGACTGCGTGGAATTGATGCTGCCCAGGATGAGGATACGCGCCAGATGAATGTCGACGTTGCTACGCAAACGCCCTTCCGCGCGCAGATCCTCCAGCAACCCGTTCCAGAGCTTCTGATGGCGCTCGCGTCGCTTGATCTGCCGTTCACGCACTTTATCGGGAAGCTGCCCCAGCAAACGGCTGTTGGCCAGGGCAAAGTCGCCGTGCTTGACCAAGCCGGTCATCTGGCCGAACACGGCAGCGCGGAAACGTTGTTCGGCCGTGGCGTCAGGACCCAGCAGGCTCATGTGCTCGTTCAAGTGATGGACGATGCGGTCAGCCCCCTGCTCCATGACTTCATCCACCAGCTCCTCTTTGGAGGCGAAGTGGTAGTAGATGCTGGCAGCCTCGATCCCCGCCTGCTCGGCGATGTTGCGCATCGTCGTCGCCGAGTAGCCTTGCAGGCCGAACGTACGGGCCGCGAGCTTGAGCAGATTCTCACGCGTTTCACCCGCATTCGCGGAGGTGGTCTTCTGTCTTTTTGCCATATTGCTTTGACGCCCATGTGCACGGAATGGGGCCATTCTAACGATTAGTAGGTTGAAGCCGGGGAGTTTAATGTAATGACGCGCGGACCATCAAGCGTCCGGCAGCCGGTGCCCGCGCCACGCCACAAGCCACGACCTCGCCCTATCAACATCCCCCCCGAATCACCTTCCCACTCCGCGCCCCGGTGCCTTCACCTCCCCGCCAAGCCACGTTCCCATTGACCAGCACGTAGTCAATCCCTTCAGCCTGGCGGGTTGGCGATGCCCACGTGGCCTTATCGGCAATGGTGTCGGCGTCGAAGACGACGAGGTCGGCGGCATGGCCTGCCGCGATGTGGCCGCGCCGTGGCAGGCGGAAATACGAGGCAGGCTTGCCGGTCATCTTGTGCACCGCCTGTTCCAACGTGAACAGTCCGATGTCGCGGCAGTAGTGGCCCAGCACGCGCGGGAAGGTGCCCCACAGGCGTGGGTGCGGTGCGGGGTCGTGCGGCATACCGTCAGAGCCGATCATCGTGCCGGGATACGCCAGTATGCGTTCCACATCGGCTTCATCCATGATGAAGTAGATGGCGCCGGCCGGTTGCAAGGCGTCCACGGCGTCTTCCGGGCTCATCCCCATGTCTTGCGCGATGTCGTCCAAATCGCGCCCGGCGTACTGCGGATACGGCACGGATTTGGTCACGATGACGCGGCTGGACACCGCCAGCCGGTCCTTGCGCAAAATGGTCGAGCCGGCCACATAGGGGTAGCAGTCCAACGCCACTTCCTGGCGCTGGCCAATCTGGCTGATGTGCGCCAGCGTCTCGACCGACCGGCCATGATTGCGGGGGCCAATCAGCTTGTGGTGCGAGATAAGCACCGGCGCGTCGCCGGCCGCCCCCACGGCAAAGGCTTCGTCCAACGCCGCGAAGATGCGGTCGCCTTCATCGCGGATGTGGCTGGCGTACACGCCACCGTACTCGCGCAGCACGCTGGCCACCGCGATCAGTTCGTCCAGCGTTGCGGGCATGGCCGCCGGGTAAGCCGTGCCGGTGGACAGACCAATCGCTCCGCTTTGCATGGCCTCGCGCAGCAGGTCCTGCATATGCGCGACTTCGCTGGCGGTGGCGGGTCGATTCAAGTCGTCCATGGCGGCGGCGCGCAGCGAGGTATGCCCCACCAGGCAGGCCGCGTTGACGGCGGGCGGGTCGCGTTCCAGGTTATCCAGGTACGCGCCGAAGGTTTCATACGGAAAGTCGGCAACCTCGTTACCCAGCAGGTTGACGGGCGCCGGCACGTCGCTACGCCAGCCCGAACGCCACGGCGCCAGGCTGATACCGCAGTTCCCGGTCACGACGGTGGTCACTCCCTGGCTCAGCTTGGCGGGCATGCCGGGGGCTATGGACAGGTAGCGGTCGTCGTGCGTGTGGGTGTCGATGAAGCCGGGCGCGACGATGCGCCCGGCGGCGTCCAGTTCCACGTCGGCACGAGCACCGTGCAAGTCGCCGACCGCGGCGATGTGGCCGTCGCGCACGCCCACATCGGCGCGAACACGGTCCGCGCCCGTGCCATCAATCACAGTACCGGCACGGATCAGCACGTCGTAGCGTTCGTGGTTCATGGGCATCAGTCGATTTTCACGTTGGCTTGCTTGATGACCTGTGCCCACACCGGGCGTTCGGCGTGCGCGCGGTCAAACAACTGCTGGCGCGGGCCGATGTTCGGCACATAGGCCAGGCTCTTGAGCTTTTCCTGAACATCGGGCGATTGCAGCGCCTTGTTCATGGCGGCGTTCAGGTAATCCAGCACCTTGGGGTCCGTGCCCGCGGGCGCCACATAACCGGTCCAGGCCACGGCGCGATAGCCCTTCAAGCCTTGTTCATCCAGCGTGGCCAGTTGCGGCATGGAAGGATCGCGTTGCAGATCGGTCACGGCCAGCGGCACGACCTTGCCCTGATCCACGAACGAGGCGATGGACGAGATGTTGTCGAACACCAGGTCGGCCTCGCCGCGCAGCACTGCCAGGTCCGCCTCGACGCCGCCCTTGTACGGCACGTGCATGAATTCCACGCCCGCCATGGAGCTGAACATCGCGGCGCTCAGATGGCCCGTGGTGCCGTTGCCGCCCGAGGCCACAACGAGTTTGCCCGGCTCTTTCTTGGCCAGCGCGATCAGGTCGGCAACGCTCTTGACGTTCAAGCCCGGGCGCACGGCCAGGATGTTCTGCACGGAGCCGGTCAATGCCACGGGCGCCAATTGCTTGTCGGCGTCGTATTGCAGCTTGGCGTACAGGCCCTGGTTGATTGCCAGCGTGGCCACGTTGGCGAACCCGATCGTGTAGCCGTCGGGTGTGGCGTTGGCCACCGCTTGCGTGCCGATGATGCCGGAGGCGCCGGTGCGGTTCTGCACCACGAAGTTGCCGCCGGTCTGCTTGGCCATTTCAGCGGCCAGCAAGCGCGACACGATGTCGGGAGTGGTGCCGGTATTGAACGGCACGACGATGGTGACGGCATGCTCGGGATAGGCAGCCTGGGCGGCGCAGGCGGCCGTCAGGGTTAGCGCGGCGCTTGCAGCGGCAAGCCAGCGCCTGGCGCTACGGTGGTACGTGGACATGGTTTTCTTCCTTGGACTGTTATGGGTTTATCCACGCCAGCTCTGCGTCCGGCGCGGGTACTGCGGGTACTGCGGATAGTGCTGGGTACTGCGAGGTACTGCATGGCAAGGCCTGGCGGCCCCGCCGGCATGAACTCAGGCGCGAACGCCTAGTCCAGCGCAAGCTGACGCAACAAGGGCAAATCGATATTTCCGCCTGACAGGACGATGATGGCGTCGCGGCCGTCTGCCGAGATATGGCCCGCCAGCAACGCCGCCAACGCCACCGCGCCCCCGGGTTCCACGACCAGGCGCAGCTCCTCGAGCGCGAAGCGAATGGCGGCGGCGACCTCGGCGTCGCTGACGGAGACCGCCGCGCTCAGGCTGCGGCTGTTGATGGCGTAGGGCAGTTCGGCGGGCGTCGCCGCCTGCAAGGCATCGCAAATGGTTTTGGCGCCAGGCGGATTGCTTTCCCGCTTGCCAGAGGCCAGGGATCGCACCGTGTCGTCGTACTCGCGAGGCTCCACCGCCACCATGCGGGCCTGGGGCGCCAGTTCGCGCAACACCAGCGAACACCCCGCCGCCATGCCGCCCCCGCCGCAAGGCGTGGCGAACAGGCCCAGGTTGCCGCGCGCGGCGGCAGGCAGATCCTGCACGGCTTCCAGCGCCAGCGTGCCTTGCGCCGCCAGCACGTCGGGATGATCGCCCGGCGGCAACAAGGTTGCGCCGGTTTCGGCCAGCAGCCGCATGCCGATTTCCTCGCGGCTTTCGCGCAGCCGGTCATAGCGCACCACCTTCGCGCCGTAGCGCAGCGCCTTCTCGACCTTGTTCTCCGGCGCATCCACCGGCATAACGATGGTGGCGGGCACGCCCAGGCAACGGCTGGCCCAGGCCACCGCCTGCCCATGGTTGCCGGTCGAGTACGCCACGACGCCGCGCTCGCGTTGCGCGGCGTCCATGTTGAGCAGCGCATTGAACGCGCCGCGCGCCTTGAACGAGCCGGTGACTTGCAGGTTTTCCAGCTTCAGCCAGATGGGCGCCCGCGCCCGCTCATCCAGCGCGGGCGAGCGCAGCAGCATGGTGCGGCGCACGTAGGGCGCCAGGCGCTCGGCGGCGGCGGTCACGTCGGCGTAGCCGGGCACGCGCATCGTGCCAAGCATTTCATGTTCGATGGTCGGAGGCAGAAGCGTCGCGGTCATGAGGCAAGGTCAATCCAGGTGATAAGTCGACGGGGGCACGTCAGACGGAAGGCGTCCACACCGCCGGGGCCACGCTGCCGGTCTGTTCGACCAGACGGGCATAGGCTTCGGGACGGCGGTGCTTGGCGAAGTTGAAGATCGTGTTGCGGCCCAGCTCGCATAGGTCCAGGTTGCAGTCGGCGACGATCAGTTCGTCGTCCCAGGTAGCGGCCATGGCGATGATTTCGCCTTGCGGATTGACGATGATGGAATGGCCCAGCAATTCGTGGCCATCTTCGGTGCCGGCCTTGGCGACGGCGGCGGCGAAGGTGGCGTTCTGGTAGCAGCCCGCCTGAATCGACAGATGCGAATGCAGCACGCGCAGGTGATGCGCTTCGAAGCCACGGTTGTCTTGATTTCGGCTGGGCGTGTTGTAGCCCAGCATGACCAGTTCCACCTGTTGCAAACCCAGCACGCGCCACGCTTCCGGCCAACGCCGGTCATTGCAGATCAGCATGCCAAGATTGGCATCCACACCCGGTGCGACGGGTGCGCGCACGACCGGAAAGCCCAGATTGCCCACTTCGAAATAGCGCTTTTCCAGATGCTGCACCTGGCGGTGTTCCGCAAATTCCGCGTGGCCCGGAAGATGGACTTTGCGGTACTTCAGCACGATCTCGCCATTGGGCGCGATGACGACCGACGTATTGAAGCGGCGCTTGCGCACGATGCCCTGCTCGTCCGGTTCCCACGCCAGCTCGGCATAGCCCAGATACACCATCACGCCATAGCGCTTGATGGCGTCAAACAGCGGCTGCGTGGCGGGCGAAGGCAGGCTGGGTTCGAACCAGGCATCGGCCTCGTCCAGGTCTTCGCAGTACCAGCGTGGAAAAAACGTTGTCAGCGCCAGCTCGGGAAACACCACGACTTGGGCGCCACGCTGGTGGGCGCGCTCCAACAGGCGGAGCATGCGGCCAATCGCCACCTCGCGCCCTTCCGAACGTTGAATGGGACCCAACTGGGCGGCGGCGACAGTGACGATGCGGGACATGGGGCGATCCTGGGTTAGGGAAAGGAGGTTGCTGCAAGCATGCCGCGCGGAGCGCGCTCCGGGAAGCCGTCCCATCATGCGAATAATCGCGCCAGGAGCATGTCCAAACCGGCTCGCAAGCCCCGAAAACAAACACTTTCCTCGCGCAGCGAGCGGAACGACAAGGCCTCGGGACTGTGCATTTTGTTATAGGTGGCGCGCAAAAGGTCATGGTGCGGCTGTTGCCGTCTCGCCATAGCGGTCATCCGGCCCGCCTTGGCCATAAAATGACGCACACCCAATCCCTATGCGGACGTCCCCCTATCCATGGCCGGCCCCCTCCCCTCGGCGCCCGGAGCGCTGACACTTCGCCAGATCGAGGTATTTCACGCGGTGATGTTGACCGGCTCGCTTAGCGAGGCGGGGCGCATGCTGTCCGTGACGCAACCGGCCGTGAGCCGCCTGCTGGCCTCGGCCGAAAACCGCTTGCGCTACCGGCTGTTCGAACGCGTCAAGGGGCGGCTGCACCCCACACCCGAGGCGCGGCGCCTGTTCGCCGAGGCCGAAGAGATTTTCGGCCGCGTCAATCGCTTCAACGCCCTGGCCGGCGCGCTGGGCGCGGGCTCGGCAGGCACCGTCAGCCTGGTGTCCAGCCCCAGCTTCAGTGAATGGCTGGTTCCCCATGCCATTCGCAAGTTTCGTGAGCGCCACCCCGACACCCCGATCCGCTATCGACCCCTGGCCTTCGACACGCTATTGCCGCATCTGCTGCTGGGTCAGGCGGACTTCGGCATCGCGTCGATGCCGCCGCCCGCCAACGCCAATATCGTCAGCGAGGAAATTGGCCAGGGCTGGCTGGGCTGCGCGGTGCCGCGCGGGCATCCGCTGGCGGTGCGCAACCGCCTGCGAGCTGAAGACCTGCAAGGGCATTTGTTGATCGGGTATGGCGCCGACACGCCTTTCGGACGGCTGGCCAGCCGCTTCCTGAATTCCGGCCCCGCGCCCGTGCAACCGCAGATCGAAATCCGCTCCACGCCCGAGGCGCTGGCGTTGGTGCGCCAAGGCGTCGGCGTGGCGCTGATCGAATCGTTCGGCTATCACCCGAGTTTTGGCAGGGACTTTGTGTTGCTGCCCACCGACCCGCCGCTAAGCCACGCCATCCATTTACTGCACGCTGCCAGCAGCCCGTTGTCCAGCACCGCAAAGCGCTTTGCCAGCGTACTGAAGGCGCTGATCAAGCAGGCTCAAAAGATCCCGCCCTACTGATACCCGGGCGGTTCACACCCCGCATCAGATGCTTGCCAACAGGCCGCCGTCGACCCGGATGACAGACCCGGTCATGTAAGACGCGCGCGCGCTCGCCAGAAAGGTGACGACATCCGCATACTCTTGCGGCTCGCCATAGCGGCCCAGCGGAATCGATGCCGCGCTTTCGGCGGACACCTCGTCCACGGCGCGATTCTCTCTTTTGGCCTTTTGCGTATCGATGAATTGCGTACGCGCCGTCGCAATGCGACCGGGCAAGACAATGTTGGAGGTCACGCCGGCCGGGGCCACTTCCCTTGCCAAGGTCTTCGACCAGCCGAGCAAGCTGGCCCGAAGCGCATTCGACAGGCCAAGGTTGGGGATGGGCGCCACCACACCCGAGGACGTGCTGGTAATGACGCGGCCGAATCCTCGCTCTTTCATTCCGGGTAGCACAGCGTCCGTAATCGCGATGACGGACAAAACCATGCTTTGAAAGTGCTTCAGCCACAGGTCCAACGCTTGGCCAGCTACCGGGGTCGGGGGTGGCCCGCCCGTGTTGTTGACCAGGATGTCGACAGGGCCCAAGGCCTTCTCGACCGCCGCGATCTTTTCCCCGATGACGTTGAGGTCACCAAGATCCCAAGACAACGCGATCGCTTTCCCGCCGTTGGCATTGATGGTGCCGGCGCTTTGTTCGGCCGCCTCTCCGTTGATGTCCGCCAGCACCACTCGCGCGCCCTCTGCCGCAAGGCTCGCGGCAATGGCCCCGCCCAGCCCTCCACCGGCACCAAATACCAGCGCTGTCTTATTGGAAATTCCAAGGTCCATGATTTCACCACCTATCGAAGGTTGCTAAATGAGCTTGCCCGGATTCATGATCTGGTTCGGGTCTATGGATTGCTTGACCAGCAACATCAGCCCGAACTCCGTCTCTGATTTGTAATGGCGCAGCTCGTCTCTGCGAAGCTGGCCGACGCCGTGCTCCGCGCTGATACTGCCACCCGCGGCGCTGACCAGGTCATGCACCGCGCGATTCATGCGTTGAATCAACGGATGGAACTCCGCGTCCGGCGTGTCCAGAGGCACCAGCACGTTGAAATGCAGGTTGCCATCGCCCATATGACCAAAATTGATCACACGGGCGTCCGCCTTCACCTGATGAACCGCCGCCAAGGCATCGTCAACGAACTGCGGCAAGCGCGATATTGGCAAGGCAATGTCGTGCTTGATCGCCTTTCCCGCGCGCACCTGCGCTTGCGAAATGCCTTCACGCACTTTCCAAAACGCTTGCCGCTGCGTTAGGTTTGCGCCGATGGCGGCGTCGCGCACCAGACCGTCCTCCATTGCCGCTTCAAGCGTGGTCTCCAACAACGATCCCAGCTCGCCCTCTCTGGTATCCGCAAGTTCGACAAGCGCGTGATATCGATGGCTGCCTGCCAGGGGACGCCGAACGTCGGTGACGTGTTCCAGCACCAGTTGCAGCGACTCCTCGGTGAGCATTTCAAAGGCAACCAGCCGATCACCGCAATCATTGCGCACGCGGGATAGCACCTCCAGCAGGCCCTGCATGTCGTCGCAGCCCAGCCAGGCGGAGACACGCGCGATCGGTTTCGGAAAGATCTTGAGAACGGCCGCGGTTACGACGCCAAGCGTGCCTTCCGACCCGATAAAGAGATCGCGCAACGAATATCCCGTATTGTCCTTTCGGAGCGCGCGCAGGCCATTCCAGATTTTTCCGTTCGGCAGGACCACCTCGACACCCAGAACCAAGTCGCGGGTGTTGCCGTATCTCAGCACCGCAATACCGCCCGCGTTGGTCGCAAGGTTGCCGCCGATGGTGCAGCTACCTTCGGATCCGAGACTCAATGGAAAGTACCGATTCACCTCGTCAGCCGCGCGTTGGGCGTGCGCCAACAGGACGCCGGCCTCCACGGTCATGGTGTTGTTGAGCGGATCAACATCGCGGACCCGCGTGAGCCTCGTGGTGCACAGAACCAATTGCGCGCCGCTGTCATCAGGCGTCGCGCCACCGCTCATGCCGGTATTGCCCCCCTGAGTCACCACCGGGGTGCGCGTCTCGTGGCACAGTCGCATCACGGCAGCCACCTCAGCGGTGTTGGCGGGCCGAACGACGGCGCTGCTAAGCCCCTTCCATTTTCCTAGCCAGTCGATGTCGTGGCTTTGCTTTAGCTGCTCGTCTTGCACCAGCCCGGCATCGCCGACGATGGCATGCAGTTTTTGCAGGAACGCTGTGCTCAACGAGGGGGCTTGCGTCGACATGCTTACCATCCCAGCCGCAATCGACCCAACGCCATGGCGACCGTCGCCTGGCTGGGTTCGACCACCGGCAGCCCAACGGCGTCCTGAAGCGCGTCGCGATATCGGGCCATTCCCGCGCAACCCATCACCAGCACGTCGGCCAGGTGGCGATCGCGCAGCTCTTTGCCCGCGGAGATCATCGCGGACAGCGTGGCGTCGGCGTCAGACAATTCGGCCACCGTTCGGCCGATCGCGACCTCGCCGGCGACGCGCGTTGCAATGCCCATTGCCGACCATGCTCGCAGGTGACGAGGTATTGATCCTTTCAGAATCGCGATGACCCCAAAGGTGTTTCCCAACGTCATCGCGGTCAGCGCGGCGCCTTCGCTGATACCCATGGCGAGCACGCCGGGTATCTCCCTGAGAGAATGCAAACCCGGATCGCTGAAGCACGCGGTCACGAATCCCGCGGCATCGTCACGGTGCTTTTCCGCAAAATCCCGCACCAGCACCGCCGCTCGATCGACATCCTGCTGGCTCTGGATCCCGGGAGGACCGTCGGACAGGGTCACGCATTCGATTCTCTGCGCGTCGTGCTGGCGAAATACGGCCATGGCCGCGTCGATGCCTGCCGTCACCGCCGTGTTGGAGTTGGGGTTGATGACGTAGAGTGTCTTTGCCATGGCCGACCTATCCTTGGGTGTCTTGATTTAGTTGCGAAGGGCGGCGTCTTGCCGCTGAATCAAGCGGGTGAGTTCCTCGTGGTCAACGCTGTCGAGCACCGGACCGGGCTTACGCACAAACGCGGAACGAATGGCGCCTCGGCGACGCAGTGTTTCTTTACGAAGGGCCAGCCCGATACCGTATTGAAATTCGTGCCGCAGGAGCGGCAAGTAAATGTTGAACAAGTCCTCCGCCGCTTCGGCCTGCCCTTCGGAAAACAGCTTGCACACCTGCACCAACATCTCGGGGTAAGCAAAGCCGGTCATGGCGCCATCGGCGCCGCGGAGCATTTCCTGCGGCAAGAAAAGCCCGCCGTTGCCAACCAGGATGCTGATGCGCCGGCGCCCCGCGTCTTCGCTCTGCTGGCGCACCTGGCTGAGCTTTCGCATACCCGGAAAATCTTCGTGCTTGAGCATGACGATCTGGGGAAACTCGTCAATCAGGCGATTGATGACAGCCACCGACGTATGCACGCCGGTGGCTTGGGGAAAGTCTTGCAGGCAAATAGGAATGTCCTTACCTAGCAGCGTCGCAACGCCTGCGTAATAACCATAGACCTGGTCATCGGTTTTGAGATTGGCGGCGGGCGCAATCATGACCCCAGCCGCGCCAAGGTCCATCGCCTGCTTCGACAGGCGCTCCACATTGCGATTTGACGGGTTGCTCACGCCAACGACCACGGGTGCCTTGCCTGACACACGCTTAAGGATCCGGTCCATGACCAGCGTGGTCTCTTCCTCGGTGAGCTTGGGCGCCTCGCCCATCATGCCCAGGATGGTAAAGCCGGTGACGCCCTTCTCCAGATAGAAATCGGTCAGGCTGTCAACGCTATACAGATCCACTTCGCCATCGTCGGCAAACGGCGTCGCCGCGATGATGTAAACGCCTTTTGCTTCCTCGTTGAGAAGCAGAGTTTGATTGGTGGCCATGCTGGAAAACTCCAAAGGAAGATAAAGGTTGCCCAGGTTCCGGGCGAAGCTTCGCCAGGCGAGCGCGCGCCCGCGCCAAGCGTGTCAGTGCGTTCAACTACCGAATGCGTTTATGTTCAAGGCGGCCCAGCCAACGCGTCAGCGGCCACAGAAGAACCAGATACATGATGGCGGCGAGCACAATAGGAGATGGGTTGTAGACCAGCGCCTGGGCATCGCGGGCAGCGCGCAGCAGCTCCGGCAGCGCGACCACGCTGGCAATCGTGGTGAGCTTCACGACCTCGATGCTGTTGCCGACAAGGTCGGGCAGAACATTCCTGACGGCTTGCGGAATGACGATGTATAGCAGCGCTTGCCAGCGCACCAGCCCCGTCGACCGGGCCGCTTCCATCTGGCCCTTTGCCACGCCCTCCAGGCCGGCTCGAAACACTTCCGCGTAGTAGCTCGCGTTGTTCAGGACAAAGGCAATGACGACCGCCGTGAGCTTGTCCAGTTCAACGCCAAGAAACGGCCACCCGAAGTACACAAGGATCAGGAGCACGAGCGGCGGGAACGCTCTAAAGAAATCGATGTACCCAATGACGGCCCAGCGCACGGCCCTGCTTTGCACCTGGGTGATCGTGACCGCCAGGCCCAGCCCCGCCAGCGCACCAAGCGGTATCACTATCGCCGACAGCCACACAGTCGTCCACAGACCTCTGAGGAGGTGCGGGAAGACGTCCGCATAAACCTGAACATTGAAGAAATTGTGGATGAGGTTTTCCATCGTTCGCCCTTTAACCTCGCACCCAGTTTTTCTCAAGCCAACGAGAGAACACCACCAATGGCAAGAAGATGATCACGTATGACATGGCCGCCATCATTAACGGTGTGGGATTGCCCGACATGCTGCTGGCGCCCTGGGCCGCGTTCAGCAGCTCGTTCAGGGACACCACCGATCCCAGAGCGGTGTTCTTGGTAATGGAGATAATCCGATTCGTGAGCGTCGGCACGGCCCTGCGCACCGCTTGAGGCAGGATCACCCATCGCATCGCGGACCACCACGCCAGCCCCGTCGATCGCGCGGCTTCCATCTGGCCCGCCGGCAACGACGATATGCCCGCCCAGATGCTCTCCTCGGCGTAGGCAGCTAGCGCCAGTGACAGCGAGATCCAGGTCACCAGGAACGCCGACAGCGGCAAGCCGATTTCCGGAAGTCCGAAGTAGAGAACGATCAGGATCACAAGCGGCGGCAAGGACCGCAAAATGTCGGCAAACGCCACGATCGCCATCGTTAAGGGACGCACGTCCAGGGCCCGGAGTATGGCCAGTAGCAAGCCCAAAAGCGTGCCGGTCACAACGACCGCCGCGCCTGTCCCGAGCGTGATCAGCGCCCCCGCTCCCAGAGCGGGGGCATACTGCGCGGCAATCTCCAGGTTGAAGAAGGTATAGAAGAACCCGCTGTTACCGTCCATCAGTGGGCCAACCTGCTCGAATAGCGCGACACGAAGCTCTTGGTCCGCGTCTGTTGGGGGTTCTCGAAGATCTGCTTTGCCGTTCCGTGCTCGATGACGACACCGCCATCCATGAACACGACATGGTCCGCCACGGCATGCGCGAACGCCATCTCGTGCGTCACCACGAGCATGGTCATGCCGCTTTCGCGAAGCTCTCGCATGACAGCCAGCACATCATCGACCAACTCGGGATCCAGGGCGCTGGTCGGCTCATCGAACAAGATGATTTGCGGCTGCAAGGCAATAGCCCTTGCGATACCGACCCGCTGCTGCTGCCCGCCAGACAGTTGCGAAGGCATCGCCTCGGCCTTATGCCCCAGCCCCACGCGCTCCAACGAGGCCATGGCCAGTTGCCGCGCTTCGGCTGGCTTGCGCTTCTGGACCTTGCACAGTGCCAGCGAGACATTCTCTACCGCCGTCAGATGCGGATAGAGATTGAACTGCTGGAACACCATTCCAACATCCTGCCGCATCCGGTTGATGTCTGTTTTAGGGTCCATCACATCGTGGCCATTCGCAAGAATCGTCCCTGATGTGGGCATCTCCAGCAGATTGCAGCAGCGAAGCATGGTGCTCTTTCCGGACCCCGATGGTCCGATCACGCACACGAGCTCGCCCCGCTTCACACTCAAATTCACGCCGCACAGCACCTCGGTCTGTCCGTACTGTTTACGCAGCTCGGAAATGCTCAGAATTGGGTTGGCTTCCATCATCAGCCTCGCGCTCGTCTAGAGGTTCAGGCGCACTTGGGCGTCACGGGGGTGGCGTCATATCCGTCCATATCGGGCACGCCGGTACCCGGCGCGATACGAACTGCCGAGGTGTCCGCCCCAGGCGTGAAGCCGAACCAATTCTTCGCCAGCTTGGCGATGGTTCCATCTTGCTTCATGCATTTCAGAACGTTGGACACCTGCTGCCGTCCGTCGGTGTCGTCCTTGCGGAACGCAAGCGCCCAGACCAGGCCCGTCTTGATCGTATAGCTGGTTGCCAGACGCGGATTCTGCTTTGCCGCCCAGGCCACCACGGTCGTGCCAGCCAGGTTGTAGTCCGCGCGCGATGCCTGAACGGCCTGTACGGCGTCCGCGTTTCCGCCATACACGTCGTAGCGAAATCCGTACTTGCCGGCGTTGTCTTTCGCCCAGGATTCGTAGCTTGAACCTTTATTGACGGCCAGCACTTTGCCCTTCAACTGTTCAAGGTTCTCAAGCGCCGGTGCATCCTTTCGACCGAGGAACGTGTAATCCGTATCCAGATAGCCCTCGGTAAAAAGCATCGCTCGAGCGCGCTCGGGCGTGACCGTCACCGGGGCGATCAAGAAGTCATAGCGGCGGCTGTTCAAGCCGGGAACCAAGCCAGAGAACTCCGCCGGCTCGATAGTGATTTCGCGGCCCAGCCGCTTCGCGATCTCTCGACCCAGGTCAACGTTGAACCCTTGGACCCCTCCGTCAAGCTTCATCATCGCGTGTGGCGCGAACGTGGAATCGACGGCGGTTCGCAACGGGGCGCTTTGCGCCAGAGCTTGTCCGAAACATCCGGCCAGGACGGCGCTCGACACCACGCAACCGCGGAAAAACGGCTTAAGAACTTTCATGAATTTCCCCTTGCTTTATATGCAGGCGCCGATGTTGGCGTCGTTGTTTACTTGCTGAGCGCTGCTGACTTCAATCCAATGAATTCACCGAACACTTTTCGAGCTTCCGACGGCGCGGCTCTTTTCACGACGGGGTCGGGACGCAACCGCGCGATGAACTGGCCGCTGCCCCGTTCAACGTGCAACGCGTTGTCTTTGACCACGCATCGGCCACGGCTGTACACCTCGACCGGCCAGCCTTGAAGCTCACGCCCCTCGTACGGGGTGTATCCCACGGCGTCATGCAGCATTTCGGCGGATACCGTCGTCCGACGGTCGATATCCCAGATCACGACATCGGCGTCCGCGCCCACTTGAATCGCGCCCTTTCGAGGCGCCAGGCCATACATGCGCGCATGATTCGTTGCCGTAATCGCCACGAATTCCTCGACGCTGATGCGCCCCTTCATCACACCCTCAGAGAACAACAGCGGCAGACGCAGCTCGATGCCCGGCACGCCGTTGGCCATTTCCTTGAAGGTGGTCGCGTCCCCTTTGGGTAGCTTTCCCGATTCATCAAACCGATAAGGCGCATGGTCAGAGGAATAAACGCCCAGCGTGCCGTCTTTGAAGCCGGCCCAGACGGCTTCTTGTGAAGCCTTGTCGCCAGGCGGAGGGCTGCAGCAGAACTTCGCGCCTTCCAGGCCCGCCAGATCGGAATCTTTGGCTTCAAGGAACAAGTATTGAGGGCAACTTTCGGCATAGACCTGAGCGCCTAGTTGTTGTGCCTTGCGAATGATGTCCACCGTTTCCGTGCCGGCGACGTGCACGATCAGGACGGGAACATTGATCAGTCGTGACAGCGCGATCGCCCGATGGGTTGCCTCGGACTCGACCAAGGGGTCATGCGAGACGGCGTGGAACTTCGGGGATTGATGGCCACGTTCGAGCAAGCGGCGCGCGACCCACCTGATCATGTCGTGATTTTCGGCGTGCAGCATGACCATCGCCCCGTGTTCGCCCGCCACGGCCAGCACGTCAAGAAGCTGGTAGTCATCCAGCTTGAGCTTGTCGTACGTCATGTAGACCTTGAGCGACGTAATGCCGCTTTCGATCACGGCGGGCAAATCATGCTGGAGGGCTTGTTCGTCGGGATTCGCCAAAATCAGATGGAAGCCGTAGTCGATGACGGCCTTCTCGCGTGCTCGACGTGAATAGTCGGCAAGCACATCGGGAATCCGGTCGTTGCGGTGCTGGGCCGCAAACGAAATGATGGTGGTCGTTCCTCCAAAGGCGGCCGATACGGTACCGGAATAGAAGTCGTCGGCACACATCACGCCCATGCCCGAGAGCTGCTCGATGTGGGTGTGGCTGTCAATCCCGCCAGGTAGAACCCACTTGCCAGAGGCGTCCACATCTTTCGCGCCAGGCGGCAAGTTCTCACCGATCTCGACGATTACGCCGTCTTGCACACCTATGTCCGCCACAAAAGACCGGTCGGCATTTGAGATACGGCCGTTTCGAATGGTCAGATCAAAAGGGAAGGACGCTTTCTCTGCTGCTTGCATGGGCGATGGCTCAAGGGTCAGGGGTGAGGAAATTATTGACCCTGCATTTCTTGATGCCTATTGATTCTTTAGACCCCTCCCTTAACATTGGGTTAAGGACTTTGCCCGGCGTCGCGACAGAAACCTAGGGACAACCCTTGGTATCTAAGGGAAATTTGCCGAATCAAGCGTCCGCCCCACCCTGCCACTCGGCATAAGTGTTATCCCTAATGCACTCCCTGTGCCGCAGCCAGACCCTCTGGAACTTCCCCAATGAAGCTGAATATCCGTCAAATTGAAGTCTTCCGCGCGGTGATGATCACCGGCACGATCCGCGGGGCTTCGGAGCTTCTGTTCGTTTCCCAACCGGCCGTCAGCCGGCTGCTGTCACATACCGAAGAACGCATCGGCTTCCCGCTTTTTCAACGCATACGCGGCCGCCTGCACGCCACCCTTGAGGCGAAGAAGCTCTTTCATGAAGTCGAGATCGTGTATGACGGCGTGCAGCGCATCAACGAGATGGCACGAGAGCTTTTCGAACACCAGGAAGGCATCCTCAACCTGGTTGCCAGCCCTAGCGTGGGTCAGATGCTGATCCCCACGGCGATGGCCAGCTATCGGCATACACACCCGAACGTGAAACTGACGTTCCATTATCTGAATCACATCCCGCTGACAGAGCGACTGCTCAAGCGTCAGGCGGACATGGCGATCACGATCCTGCCGATCAATCACCCCAATCTGGAGCAGGAGGAGCTTGCCGCGGCAAGCTTGGTGTGCATCTGCCCCTACAACCATCCGCTATCCCGCAGAGCCGTACTGCAGATCAAGGATCTGCTGGCCTACCCTTTCATTTCGTACGAAAAGAACTCGCCGTTTGGGGTGATGGTTCAATCCATGTTTGAAGAAAGTGGCGAGACGCTGCGTCCGGTCATCGAGGTGGGCTCGCCTCAAAACGCATGCGCGCTTGTGCAGGCCGGCGCGGGCATTGCGCTGGTGGATCAGTTCTCTGCTCGCAGTTGGTCCGCAAGCCGATTCGTGACCCGCCCCATCGAGACAGGCCCGCCCCTGAAGGCGTATTTGGTTCGACTGCGCGACGAGCCGATGTCGCAGATATCGCAGTCATTCGTGGATACGCTGAAGGAAGTCATTCTTAAAGACGGGCAATCCGGTGTCGGCATGACGGCATGACGAGCGGCCGACACGACCCGCCTTCACAAGCCCTAACGCGCCCTAACGACTACTGGCCAGGCGTATCCCCAAGCCCACCAACGCCACGCCCATCAAGGCATCAACCACGCGGCTCATGCGCGCATAGACGGATCGAACGCTGCCCACGGAAAAGAACGCCGCCAGCGCGCCGAGCCACGCGGCCGTTATCAGGCCGACCAGCGCAACCACGCTGACATACACCCAGGTGGGTGCGCCGACCGGCAGCACGGTCACGAACAGCGTGGCGAAGAACGTTGCCGTTTTCGGATTGGTGATGCCCACCATGAAGCCCTGGCGCCAGGCTTGCAGCGCCCCGACTCGCGCAACACCTTGAATGCGTGGCTCGCCGCTCTTGGCCTTGAACGCAGCCATCAACATCCGCGCGCCCAGGTAGATCAAGTACGCCGCGCCGGCCAGGCGGATGGCCTCGTAGAGCCAGAAGAGTTCCTTGATCAGCAGGCCGAAGCCCAGAATGGCCAGGGTGGCCCAGACCACCACCGCGCAAGCGATGCCCAGGCCGACGAACATGCCGGATCGCCGGTCATTCAAGGCATTGGACGTCACGGCAACGAAGTCCGGCCCAGGGCTGGCGCATGCCAGAAGAACGATGCCGGAAAGCGTGAGCAACTGAGGCAGGTAGTCCATGTATCAAAGTCCAGGGGGATTGATCGGGGTGCGGCGCGGTGCCAGCCGGTGTGGCTGGCACTTTAGCATCGCGATAAATCCGCCTCGCCGAAAGACGCAAATGCATATTAGAATCAATAACTTTTTGTTATTTGTCCAAGCGCTTCCTCATGTCCCACCCTCCCAAGGCCAGGAAAGACTGGCTCGCCCATTACGCGGAGATGATCGGCAAATGGCGCGGGCGGGGGCACGAGGATGGCGAAGACGCCATGCACGACACCGTGCTTGGCATGCTGGAAGGCGACGTCGCGGCTATCTATGACCCGCGCGCGTACATGTCCCGTGGCACCTCCAACCGTCTGGTCAGCCGGCATCGGCACGTCAACACGCTGGACATCACGTCGCTGGATGACGTGCCCGGCGGCGACCATCCCGCCACGCCTCCAGCCGACGATGGCGTCCGGTTTCAGCAACTGGCCGACGAACTGACCCGTGCGCTTGAAGACCTGCCGCCCAAGTGCCGGCAGGTTTATCTGTGGTGCCGTCTGGAAGGATGGACGCACACCGAGATCGCCCGGGAAATGGGCATCTCGCGCAGCATGGTGGAAAAATACATGACTCGCTCCGTGCGTCACATCAACGATCGGCTGCAACACCATGCCCCTCTCTGACTCCCGCCCCCCTGCCTCTCGCCCGACCGACATGCGCGCTTCCGCGCACGAAGACTCGCACGGCGACGACGTGCTGGAGCATCCGCGCGACGCGGCGCAGTGGTTCTCGCGCATGCATTCCGGCGAGACCACGGAAACTGATCGGCAGGCGTTTGCCGCCTGGTGCAGCGCCGACCCGGCGCACGAACGCGAATACCAAAAGCTGACCGCCCAATGGGACGCCGTGCTGTCCCTGCCTGAAGCGCGGCTGCGCGGCCTGATGCAAGCCACGAACGCAACGCAAGCCTCGCATCTTGCGCCCCCACCGCTGGCAATGTCGCGGCGGCGCTTCGGCTTGAGGATGGTGGCGGCCTGTGCGCTGCCCGTTGCGGCGGGCCTGCTGGCCGCGCCCTACCTGTTCGACCGCGACGAAAAGCGGCTCAACTACGCCACCCGCAAGGGCGAGCGGCGGCAGGTCACCTTGCCGGACGGATCCATCCTGCACCTGAACGGCGACACCCGCCTGGCCGCCCGCTTCGGCGCCAACGAACGCCGGGTGGAACTGGCGCAGGGCGAGGCCTTCTTTGAAGTGCAACACGACACGTCCCGGCCTTTCGTGGTGGAGGGCGGCGTGGGGCAGGTCACCGTGACAGGCACGCGCTTCAACGTGCGGCGCGACAGCGAAAGCTTGCAGGTCAGCGTCGAATCCGGTTCCGTGCGGCTGGAATCCGGACCCTGGTGGCGCCACAGCGAACACCGCCTGGGCGCGGGCCAACAGGCTATTGCCTACGCGGGCAGTCCGCTAGGCGAGGTCACGCAGGTCAACGTCGACAACCTGACCGCCTGGCAGCGCGGCAAGATCATCTTCAACAATGTGCCGCTGGCCACGGTCATCAACGAGATGAACCGCTACCTGATGCAGCCCGCCAGCCTGGACGCGCCCGCGCTTGGGCCCTACCGCATCTCGGGCGTGTTCAGCGTGGACGACCCGCTGGCCATGATCGACGCCCTGCCCGCCATTGCACCGGTGTCGCTGGACCGCTTGCCGGACGGCCGGGTCCGCGTTTTGGCGCGCTGACGATTTGTAACAACTCTATTACAAAATAATAGCGATTCCCATTCCGGTTTCAAGCCTGCTCGTGCGTCTAGAGAGGAAGGGGCGGATAGATATACGCCGCCCGCCTATCTCCTTTAGAACCGGTGCGCCTGGTTGGCGTGCCTCTCACCGAGCTACTGATCTTGAATACCGTCTCTGCCCGACCTGCTCTGCGCGTCCCGCCGCGTGTGGTTCTCAGCGCGCTTGCCTTTTCACTATCGCTTGTCTTCGGCATGGCGCCCGCCGTCCAGGCCCAGGAAGCGCCCGTCAGCGTCAACATTCCCGCGCAGCCCTTGGGCGATGCGCTGTTGCAGTTGGGCTCGCAGACGTCCTTGCAGATCTTTTATTCGCAGGATGTGCTGGCCGGCCAGAATGCGCGCGCCATCTCGGGCAATCTGTCGCCTGAAGAGGCGCTGCGTCAACTGCTGCAAGGCACGGGCATCCAGTACACGCGCAATGGCAATAACGTGACCTTGTCGCGCGCCGAGCCCACGGGCGGCACGGTGCAACTGGAAGCCGTGACGGTCACCGCCGGCATTCTGGGCGAACTTGCCCCGCCCTACACGGGCGGGCAGCTTGCCACGGGCGGCAGCCTGGGCCTGCTGGGTTCCGAAGACGTGATGGACTCGCCGTTCAGCACGGTCAACTACACCTCTGAATTGCTGTATGACCAGCAGGCCCGCACGCTGGCCGACGTGGTGGTCAACGACGCCTCGGTCCGCACGCTGACGTCGGCCGGCGGCTTTGGGGAAGACTTCCAGATTCGCGGCTTTGCCGTGGGCAGCGGCGACGTCAGCGTCAACGGCCTGTATGGCCTGGTGTCGTCCAGCCGCGTGCCGGTGCAGATCCTGGAGCGGGTGGAAGTACTGAAAGGCCCCGGCGCCTTCATGCGCGGCATTCCGCCCAACGGCAGCATCGGCGGCGCCATCAACGTGGTGACCAAGCGCGCCGACGACGAACCGCTGGCGCGTGCCACGCTGGGCTATGCCAGCAAGGCCAACTTCACCGGCCAGCTTGACCTGGGCCGCCGCTTTGGCGAAGACAATGCCTGGGGCCTGCGCTTCAATGGCGTCAAGCGCGGCGGTGAATCCACGTTGAAGGACGGCACGCAGGGCCTGGACATGGGCGCCCTGGGTATCGACTATCGCGGCGCGCGCCTGCGCTGGTCGGCCGACGCCATCCACCAGGAAGACGTGATCGAGAACTTCCGTTCGCAGATCGGCTGGCAGCCCAACGTGACGGAACTGCCCTCGCCGCCGGATGGCGACATCAACTTCTACCCGGGCACCCGCCTGTCGCAACGCGACAGCACCATCATGTCGCGCCTGGAATATGACTTCACCGACAACCTCACCGGCCACATCGCGGCGGGCTATCGCGACGGCAAGGTGCGGCAGATCTTTCCGGTTACCGTCAGCCCGTCCGGCGTGCGCCAGTCGGTGGACCAGGACGGCAACTTCAACGTCATGACGACGTACTACGACTCGTATTCGAAGACGAGCAGCGGCGACGCCGGCTTGACGGCCCGCTTCAGCACCGGCGGCATCAAGCACCGCCTTGCCCTGGGCGCTACCTACCTGAAGCAGGAAGCGGGCAACGCCTATTCGACCGGGTCGGCCATTGTGGCCTCCAATATTTATGACCCGGTCGACATCCCCGACGGCCCCGCCGTGCGCCTCACCCCGCAAAAGGCGTCGGACACCACGCTGACCAGCTTCGCCATTGTCGACACGCTGTCTTTCATCGACGATCGCGTCCTGCTGACGGCGGGCGTTCGCCACCAACGGGTTGAAGTCGATAGCTTCAACACCACCACGGGCGCGCGCACCAGCGGCTACCGCTCCAGCGCCAACTCGCCCGTCGGCGGCATCGTCATCAAGCCGCTGCACAACGTATCGGTCTACGCCAACCTGGCCCAAGGCCTGACGCGCGGCACGATCGTGGGCGACACCTACGAAAACCGGGGCGCCGTGCTGGCGCCGTACAAGTCCAAGCAGTACGAAACCGGCGTCAAGGTGGATTGGGACGGCAACATCACCACCACGCTTGCGCTCTTTCAGATTTCACGCCCGGCTGGCCAGGCCGACGACAACAACGTCTACGGCTACTTTGGTGAACAGCGCAACCGTGGCCTGGAACTGACGGGCTACGGCGAACTCGTCCCCGGCCTGCGCCTGATGGCAAGCGCGGCCTTCATCAACAGCGAACTCACCAAGACCCCGGGCGGCGTCAGCCAGGGCAACCGGCCCGCCGGCGTGCCGGCCAGCACCTATAACCTGGGCCTGGATTGGGACACGCCGTGGGTGCAGGGGCTGAGCCTGAACGGCCGCGCCATTCGCACCTCGTCCGTCTACCTCAACAACACCAATACGCTGCGCCTGCCGGGCTACACCCGTTTCGACCTGGGCGCCCGCTACGCCACCACCATCGCCGGCAAGGACGTCGTGTTCCGCGCCAACGTCGAGAACGTGGCGGACAAGAAGTACTGGCTGGCATCCGGCTCGTTCGTGACGAACGCGGCAGGACGCACGTATATGTTGTCGGCCTCGATCAATTACTGATCTGGGCGCCGCATAAAAAAAGGGCGACGGTGCAATGCCGTCGCCCTGCTCGCCGCGGGCGGGAAGACTTTCCGCCCCACGCTCAGCTTGGCTTTTCTTCGCCGTACAGCTTGCCTGCACCGGCCCAATCCGACGCTTTGACGTCTTCAAAAATTACGTAGACGTACGCGGGATCCGTCGCGGTGTGGCGCGCGATGCTATCGGTGATGTCGGCGGCGACTTTCGCTTTCTGCTCCTGGTCTTTACCTGCGAACCAGCTAACTCGGACTACGGGCATGGGAACTCCTGGGTGAAATAAGGGAAGTGCTTCGTCGCGATGGGTCTGTCGCGATCAGCAGTTCACCCATGCTAGAGTAGAAAACAACGTCGACCATATCTTCTGAATATCTTCAGAGTAGAACCCATGGATACCTTAAAAGAGCCAGATCCTTTCTGGGGGGTTGCCGTTTTTGTTGCCGCCGCCCGCGCCGACAATTTCACGCAAGCTGCCGACCGCATGGGCCTGACCAAGTCTTCGGTGGGCAAGACCATCGCCCGCCTTGAACAGACGCTTGGGGTCAAGCTGTTCCATCGGACGACACGTCTGACGCGCCTCACGGCGGACGGCGAAGCCTATCTGGCTGCCTGCACGTCGGCCCTTGATGAGATCACTGCCGCCCAGGCCGCGCTGTCATCCAACAACCGCGTGCTAAGCGGCCGAATCCACATCGACATGCCTGTCGCCTTCGGCCGCCGCGTGTTGCTGCCCATCCTGGTCGACATCATGCGCCCGCACCCGGGGCTTAGCCTGAGCCTGACATTCAGCGATGCCACCAGCGATTTGCTGCAGGACGACGTCGATATCGCCATCCGTTTCGGCGCCTTGAAAAACACCAGCCATCTGGTGGCGCGGCACCTGGCCACGCAGGACCGAGTCATTTGTGCATCGCCCGCCTACCTGCGCGCCAGGGGCGAGCCCCTCACACTGGCCGACGTGCGCCGGCACCGCTGCATCGTAGGCAGCCTGAAAGGCCCCCCCTTGATCTGGACGGTTCTCGAAGACGGCGTCGAGCAACGCTTTACACCACCCGCCACCCATCAACTGACGGACGGAGAAGCGATGGTCGACGCTGCCGTCAACGGGCTGGGAATCGGGCAATTCGCCCTATCGCTGGTGCGCGAGCATCTCGCGGCGGGTCGCTTGAAGCCGATACTGCAAAGCTATTCCAGCGCCGGCGTCGCCATCCACGCAGTGTGGCCGAAGCGGGCGCAACTCAGCCCCCGGGTGCGATATGTCGTTGACGAGCTGGTGCGCTATGCCGCTAACGGCCGATTCAACTGAATACCCAGTTCAAGGGATAGCCGGACACGCGCCGCGCCATCACAATCTAGAATCGGGCGATTCTGCCTTTTTCCCTTTCCCGTCTATGTCCGCCTCTCCGCTTGCCCCCGAACTCACGCTGCCCGCCCCCGTGCTGCTGGTGGAGGACGAACCGCTGGTCTGCCGGCGGATCGAAGGCCTGTTGCTGCAACTGGGTTATCAGCCCGACGCGCTGATCTTCGCGGGATCCCTGGCCGAGGCCCGCGCCTGCCTGGCCAGCCAGCCGGTTGCGCTGGCGCTGGTGGACCTGGGCTTGCCCGACGGCAGCGGCATCGACCTGATTGCCGAGATGCACGCCGCCGACCCCGGCCTGGCCATCCTGGTCATCTCGGCCTGGTGTACCGAAGACGCGATTCTGGCGGCGTTGCGCGCCGGCGCCACGGGCTATGTGCTGAAAGAACGGGACGACATGGAAGTAGCGCTGTCGCTGCGCAGTGTGCTGCGGGGTGGCGCGCCGATCGACCCGTTCGTGGCACGGCGCATCATCGACGAGTTGCGGCCACGGCCCACGGAGCAGACCGGCACGGCAAGCGGTGAGATACTTAGCCCCCGCGAAAGCCAGATCCTGCGTCTGGTGGCCGAAGGTCTGGCCAACCGCGAAATCGCCGAACAACTGTTCCTGTCGCGCTACACCGTTGAATGCCATATCAAGCACATCTACCGCAAGCTGGCCGTTTCCTCGCGCACGCGGGCGGTGCATGCCGCGCGCTCGCGTGGTTTGCTGGACTGAGATGGCTGCTTGCCTGCTGGCTGGCGCTGTGCGCGGCGCCCGCCTTGGCCGTAGAGGCAAGCGCGGCCACGGCACCAGAGGCGTGCGCGGTGCAGGTGATGTCCATCACGGCCGCGCAGGCCGCCGCCGACGGCAGCCGGCCTGACACGGGCGATTGGGCGCCGGTCACGCTGCCCGACGACTGGAACAAGCGCTGGCCCGGCTACAGCGGATCCGTCTGGTATCGCATCGACTGGCAGCGGCCCTGCCCGGGCCCGGTTGGCTTGACCTTGGAATCCGTGGTGATGGCGGGCGAAGTGTTCGTCAATAACTCCCTGATCTGGAGCGACCCGCAACTGAGCGAACCGCTGTCGCGCAGTTGGAACCTGCCGCGCACCTGGCGCCTGCCCGAGGCCATCGTGCGCGACGGCGTGAACACCCTGTGGGTGCGCGTGGTGGGCGTTGCGCAGCAGACGCCGGGGCTGGGTATCGTGCGCCTGGGCACCCCGCAAGCGATGCAGGCCAGGCAGGAAGAAATCTGGTGGCTCAACCGCTCGCTATACACGGTGAACCTGGTGGTTTCCGCCGTGCTGGGCGGCCTGTTCTTCTGCATCTGGGTGGTGCGGCGTGAACAGACTACGTATGGCTGGTATGCCCTGATGTCGCTGTTCTGGGTGCTGTTCATCAGCAATGTGCTGCTGACCAGCCCCTGGCCGCTACCCGACACCTTGTCGCTGGCGCGCGCCAACGCCATGGCGCTGGTGCTGTACGTGGCCTGCTTCTGCCTGTTCACCTGGCGCTTTGGCAAACAATCGCTGCCGCGCACCGAGCGCGCGCTGTGGGGTCTGAGCGCCGCGCTGCTGGCCATGCTGGCCTTCACGCCAGACAGCGCGCTGGCCACCGCGCAATCAATTGGCGTGCTGACCCCCGCCGCCATTTTCATCATCAACTGCTTGCAGTTCCCGGTACACGCCTGGCGCACCCGCCGTCCAGAGCACCTCATGCTGGCCGCCTGCCTGCTGATTTTTTGCGTGGTGATGGTGCACGACCTGATGGTGATGATGAAGCTCATCTCGTCCGGTCAGACCTATACGCCGTACT
>Ga0160437_1000174_pt1 | contig 36750 bp, 32 predicted proteins | sample HID1975I_E0MG_FD_108227 | JGI IMG/M metagenome (GOLD analysis project Ga0160437, IMG submission 108227) | Enriched soil microbial communities from UW Madison campus, WI, USA - HID1975I_E0 MG | ecosystem: Environmental > Terrestrial > Soil > Unclassified | place: USA: Madison, Wisconsin... | reverse complement strand
GCTCCGCTACAGCCGCTTCCCCGCTGCCGATAGTGCCCAGCCTCAATCCCAGGCTGTTTGACTGAACCAACTGGCCCCTTTTTAAACCGGTGCCTGGCCCCATTTTATACCGGCGTTGACAGCTGATCTCTCCGTGAACGAATGACCGCTTCGGAGATGCTCTTAGGAGGCGCTGAATGGCGGCTCTGTCGGCGTCAATGGTTCCTACTCAGCCTGAAGGCAATAGTGGCTACAATGCAGGGACTGAATGAAGGTGGGCGCGCGCGGCATTTTAACAGCGCAAAGCGCCAAAATCTTACATTTCTTATGCTGACGCAATTAATCGTTGATTCAATTTAACTGTCTGTTGCAAGGTTAGGCTATGTTGAGCGGTTGCTTTACCGGAGCATAAATCAGTATTTATTGAAAAGTTGCTCTCCCACAATCCTTTCGATCTCATTTTCCCAAACTCTAAGAACTCGACGTTTCTCTTTAAAATATTCATGTTTGTTGTATATCCCGCGCACTCCCGGTATTTTATGGGCAAGAACGCGCTCGATGTGATCAGTGGAAAGGACGGCGCTTTCGTCCTCGCTTAGAATTCCGCTTGCGATAGTGGCGAAGGTTCGTCGAAGATCGTGAGTAGTCCAGCGCTCATACCCAACTTGGGCGGCTGTCGCTTTCGCCTTCATCAAAGCGTTCAGGAATTCTATCGAATTGCTAAGATCATAAACTTGGTAGGAGGCTTCTAAGAGGTGAGAGCGCGGAGACGGAAATACATAGGAATAGTTGTGGCTTGCCATACGACCGCAGATTATTTGCCACGCCTTGTCGCCAAAGGGTGTGATATGTGGGGCGCCACCCTTCATCCGATCGGCTGAGAGTTCCATCGATGCGCGCGCCATGTCCAATTCGCTTCGGACAAGTTCACGCAGCTCGTCACGCCGCTGGCCGGTCAGTAGGACCGCGAGGATGTAAGCTCTCGAGGTCGCATCGATTTCTCCGACAGCTTCCCAGAGCCAACGAATCTCGCGTTCGCTGAGGTATCGCTCTCGCTTGCTAGGCGAATCTGCTTTGAGCTTTCGCGCTGGAGAATCCGACAAGCCTGTGCGAACTTCCGCCTGTTCTGCCCATGAAAAGTAGCGCCTGATATACCGAACGGCATTGTTGAAGGCTGCGATCTTTCCGTTCGTCCTCAGCGGTTCGACAATCGCTGCAAGCTCACGGTAGGTAACGTCGGTCAGAAGCTTATGGCCTATCTGATCTGCGAACAAGCGTATCCATGTTTGACGTTTATCGGTAAGGGTACGCGCGGCGTTTCTGCCGCCTCCTTCGGGTGTCTCTAAATATAAATCCCATGCTTGCTGGCAAGTCATGGCAGGAGTCTCAATTGAGCTCGCCGCTGACTTCGAAGGGCTGTCGGCGTCAGCCTCTGGGTAAACCTCGAGCCCCTTCGCAAGCCTTCCGTTGATGTCGTCAGCCCACGCACGTGCCTGGGCCAGCGTCACTCCCAGCCCCCCTTCGAATCGCCCACCATGGATCTTACGCGGCGTTCCATTCACCCGCCCTTGCCATTGCCATACTCCGCCCCGCGGACCGACCAAGAACGTCAATCCCCGAGTGGTGTCTGTGAGCCGAGCAACTGCTCGCGCGGAATCAGCGGCTCGGAGCTGCCCGATGGTCAACGGTGCTTTCGGCTTTGCCATGCGCGGCTCCTTCTCATTTCAGCGCGTTGTATCTCAGGAAAGTGTATCCTAATTGTATCCTAATTCAATTTTTCCGGCAATTGGGGACAAATTAGGATACAGAGAGCGCGCTAGGAATGCGGCGAGATCAGGTTGAAACCGAAGGGGCAGTGGGTGAATGCGTCTGGTGTGTTCCACGCAGCGCTTCGATCACCTGACGCATCGTTTCGGTGTCGCGCACGTTGAGGTCGCGCTGGGGGTAGGGGACTTCGATGCCTTGCTCGCGCATGAGGCGCCAGAGCGCCTTCAAGACGTCGGACCGCACATTTCCTACGCCTTCTTCGGGATCGGTGATCCAGACGTGGATCACGAAGCTGACGCCGCGCTCGGCGAAACTGTCGAGCCAGACGGTGGGCGGCGGGGCGGCCAGGACGCGCCTTACCGACTTGGCGGCGTCCAACATGAGATGTTCCACGCGTTCGATATCGCAGGCGTAGGGCATGACCACGGGAACCTGGATACGCACGTTCTTGCTCGAATAGGACCAGTTCTCGACCTGATTGATCATCAGGTTTTCGTTCGGGATCAGGTACTCCTTCTGATCGCGCGTGGTCAGCGATACGGCGCGGATGCCGATGCGGCGGATCTGGCCGAAAGTGGACATACCGGCGGCGTCCGTGATGGTGATGACGTCGCCGGGCTTGATCGACTTGTCCATCAGGAGGATGATTCCGGCGATCAGGTTGCCGAACGTCTTTTGCAGGCCGAAGCCGATGGCAAGGCCGAAGGCGCCGGAGAACACCGTCAGTGCGGTGAGGTCTATGCCCAGAACGTCGATGCCGACGAGGATCGCGATCGTCCAGATCAGCAGGCTGACCAGCTTTTCCGCTAGCAGGCGCTGGGTCTGGTCGAGCCCTGTTGCCGAGCGGAGCACACGGCTGGAAAGGCGGCTGGCACCCCAGGCGATGGAGATGACCAGCCCCAGCACGAAGAGAAGGACGACGAGATCCCAGACCGAAATCCTGCTGGAGCCGACCTGCACCGCCAGCCGGTCCAGCGTGTCCACCAGATCGCTGAGAAAGCCGCCGTGCGAGGTGACTGCGTTCTTGAGGCCGTCCGCTCCCGCCAGCGGCTGGTCTGCCCCCGTGCGGCCTGCCGCATGGGCCGCGGCCTCAGCCGTGCCGCTGGGCGACGGCGTCGGGCTGGGCATCACCATGCGGACGACCGGGTTGGTCATGTCGCCGCGCCGGTCCACTTCATGGCCGCGAGCGCCTGTTCGAGATCGGCAATGAGATCGTCCGTGTCCTCCAGCCCGACGGCCAGGCGCACGCCGTAGTGGTCGGACGCCTCGTGCTGGCCCGGAGGCCAGGGCATGATCTCGCGGTGCCGGGTCGGCTCGATCGGCACGACCAGGCTTTCGAATCCGCCCCAGGAATAGCCGATGGCGAAGAGGTTCAGGGCGTCGATGAAGCGATTGCGATCGGCCATGGTGCCGCCGTTGAACACGAAGCTGAAGAGGCCGCAGCCGCCAGTGAAGTCGCGCGTCCAGATGTCGTGGCCGGGCGAGCCGGGCAGCATCGGACAGAGCACTTGCGCCACTTCCGGGCGAGCTTCCAGCCAGCGCGCTATCGTCAGCGCGGATTCGGCTTCCTGGCGCAAACGCACGCCCAGGGTGCGCAGCCCGCGAAGGGCCAGTGCCGCATCGTCGGGCGAGACGACGATGCCGAGATCCTGCGCGCGTTTGCGGAGCTTCTCATAGAGTTCCTCGCCCGCGCTGGCGCTGCCCATCATCAGGTCCGAATGGCCGCCGACATGCTTGGTGAGCGCCATGACGGTCACGTCCACGCCCTTTTCCAGTCCGGCAAAACCGAGCGGGCTGGCCCAGGTGTTGTCCAGAACGGAGACGGCGCCTTTCGCGCGCGCGATGCGGGCCAGTTCGGGAACGTCGCAGACTTCCATAGACAGGCTGCCCGGCGCCTCGATCAGGACGGCGCGGGTCCGTTCGCAGAACAAGTCTTCGTAGGCGGGAATGTTGAGCGGATCATAGAAACGGGTCTCGATCCCGAAGTCGGCAAGCATGCCGGTGCCCATCGAGCGGGTGGGATCGTAGGCATTGTCAGTGATGAGCACGACGTCGCCCGGGCGAAGCAGCGCGAGCATGACTCCGGCGATCGCGGCGACGCCCGAGGGATAGATGACCGTTCCGTAAGCGCCGGGCTCGATCTTGGTCAGGGCCTCGCAAAGCGCCCATTGCGTGGGAGCGCCGCGGCGACCGTAGAAGAACCGGCCGTCTTCGTTCCGGCGCGGGCCTTCCGCGAGTGCGGCGGTGTTTTCGTAGAGATGCGTGCTCGCGCGCCAGACCGGCGGGTTGACGACGGCGCCGGTCCACTCCTTGCGGCGGCCTCCGCCGACCAGCTTGGTGAATGGGGCGAGGTCGTCGAAATTGTCCAAATCGCTCAAAGTGCTCTCCGCTCTTGCGCTTCCAGCACTACCGCCCCGCGGGGCGGGGGTCGAGAGGCAAGACGGCCAGCGGACGCCGTGATGGCGCCGGCTGCTTCATGGCGGCAGGTGGCCGAAGCGGTAATTGGCCCGCTCAGGCCCCGGCATGCCTGAGAATCAGGCGAGGCGGCGCATCGGGGAATCGGGATCCTGGCCCATGTCGCGGGCGGCTTCGACTTCACGCGCGGCGATCGTGGCATGGTCGCGCGGGCCGGTGTCGAGGCGGATGGGGGCGAGCCGGACAGTCGCGGGATCCGGACCTTCGCCCGGAACGCCCAGCGAGAACACGCGGCGCTCGGCATGGCCATGCTCGTCCACGAGGCACAGGCGCACGAGCGGCACGAAGAGGCTGGCCTGTCCCTGGCGCATCACGCGAATCGCGTTGAGCGGCAATTGCAGTTCGCCCTTGAACGTGCGCGTTTCGCCGGGGGCGAGCGCTTCGAGGGTGTGGCGCAGCGGCAAGGCGGCAGGTTCGGGCGCGAGCTGCTCTACTTGCGATAGCGAGGCGTGGGCGGAGATCATGTCGCCTAGCACGCGCCAGGGCTCGGCAAGGCCGCTTTCCGGCGCGGCCAAGGTCAGGCGATATTGCAGCGTGGCGTAGACGAGCGACAGGCGCAGCGTCACCGGTTCGAAATCGACTGCGATCACGCCCGGACCGGACGGCGCCGGGGCCCTTGCCGGCGCCGGATTAGGGGTCGGTATCGCAGCTGGTGCCGGCTGCGACGGCGATTGCGGCCCGGGATTGCGCAGCGGCTGCACGCGGGGGGCCGGCGAAACGGGGGCTACGGGGTCGAGCGCGGCGATGGCGGCGGCTGCGACGGGGGCATCGGCCGTCTCCTGGACGATTTCGTCCTCGGGCTCGGCTTCAGGTTCGAGACCGGCTTCTTCCCAGGCCGTGGCAGGTGCGCGGCGGCGGCGAAGGAGCAGGAAGACGCCGACCCCGGCCGCGACCAAGGCAGCGGGGATGGCCAGCCACCACTCCGGCCAATGCGGCGTGGCTGCGGGCGGGCCTGCGAGGTCCGCTTCCGGCGCGGCGGAAGGCTGGGCCGGCAGAGCGGCGCTTTCGCTCGCTGTCGGCGTGGGGGCGGGTGCCAGCGCCGGAGCCGGAGCCGGCAGCTGGGCCGAGGGGGTGACGGCGGGTGAGGGCGCGGCGGCGGCGGGTTCCGTGCGCGATGGCTCCGCCGGACGAGCGGGCGTGGCCGTGGCGGCCGGCTGGGTCGCACGCGGCTGGGGGCGGTCGCTGGCGCGCGCGGCGGGCGGCGGCGGGGCGGCGATGGTCGGCACCGGTGTCGGTCGCGAAGTGGGCGCTGCGGCGGGGGCTGCGGCCGGTGCATCGGGAGCGGTGTCGCGCGGGGTGACGGTGGGGTTCTGCGGGTCCACCGGACCTTGCGGGCGCGGCGCGCCCTGGCCTTCCTGCTGGCCGGGCGGCAGGCTCCAGGTCGATTGCGCGAAAGCCGTCGTCGGTCCCGCCATGAGGCCGAGCGCAAGTGCCGCGCGTGAAAGTGGTGTCGCGAATTTAGTCACATCGGCCCCGCATCAAACTCCCAGCCCCACATTAGACCATGCGCTGAACCCGCGGTTAATGCTCCGCTCCAGCGCGGCGAGACGTGAGCGATCATAGCCCAATGCGGGGCGCGCGGGCAATCGCGCCCTTGGCGCATTTCCCCGCCGCACTTGCGGCGGCCCGCATTGCAGGGTCGGATGTCCGTCACGGTTCCGGTCCCGGTCCCGGCCGCCGTCTCGGTCGCATGGCTTGAAGCGCGGCGCCGGGGCACCTATCAATGGCGACATGACTGACACCACCATGACTCCGCTGCATCTGGGCCAGAACAGCGCGCTGCCGACGTCTCCCGAAGACGCCGTGCTGGACTACGTGCCGAACCCGCGCCAGGGCAGCCTCTATCTGGTGCGCTTCGCCGCGCCCGAATTCACCTCGCTCTGCCCGGTTACCGGCCAGCCCGATTTCGCGCACCTGGTGATCGACTATGCACCGGGGGAAACCATCGTCGAATCCAAGAGCCTCAAGCTGTTCCTCGGCGCGTTCCGCAACCACAACGGCTTCCACGAGGACGTCACTGTCGGTATCGGCCAGCGCCTGTTCGACGAGATGAAGCCCCATTGGCTGCGCATCGGCGGCTACTGGTATCCGCGCGGCGGCATTCCCATCGACGTGTTCTGGCAATCCGGCGCGGCGCCGGAAGGGCTCTGGGTTCCCGACCAGGGCGTGCAGGGCTACCGTGGCCGCGGCTGACCGGCTCGGTCAGCCCGTGCCGGGCACCGGTTTTTGGTTTCGGTATGATGAGCAGGGGCGCCGGCTTGTGCCGACGCCCCTATGCCCCGAGCTTTCCCTCAGGGTTTCGCGAGAAGTTGCCCCCACGCTTCCCAAGGTCCGTGCCGGGTTACGTAACGCTATCTGGCGGCGAACTGGACGCCGTTCACGCGCCTAAGATCGACAGTTCCCTTGCCAAGCGAGGCCATCTGGCGGTTGCTCAGGCACTGGGCGTAAACCGTGGGCGCTTCCGCCTTCAACGCGGCTTCCGTAGCCAGGGCGTCATCGAGGCGTGCGGTACATTCGGCGCGCGATTCGTAAGTTTGCACAGGCGTCGATAGCCTCTCGCAAGCTGATCCGTCATCGCTGCAGCCAAACAGGGCGAGGGCAATGAGTGTAGCGCTCATTCGTCTCTCCTTTCGAAGGGGATAACGGGCGCCCGGCCGAAAATATCCCGCAAGCGACGGGAAAAGAGTCATTTTCGAGGCTGGAACCTCTGCCGGTCTCATGCGTAGGAAACGCCTTCATGGACCAGACAAAAGCCAAGCTCATCATCCGCCCCGCCACTGTAGCCGATGCACCCGCGATCGCGCGGCTCTCGGTGAAAGTCTACGGCAAGGCCGATGCCTTCACCCGCGCCGAGATCCGGGGCCAGGTCATCAATTTTCCGGAAGGACAGTTCGTTGCCGAATATGACGGCAAGGTCGTCGGCCACTGCGCGACGATGATCGTCACCGCCGCCCAGGCCTTCCGCCCGCATACCTGGGAGGAGATCAGCAACGGCGGTTATGGCCGTCCGCCGTCGGACGATGGCGACGTGCTCTACGGTTTCGAGGTTTGCGTGGACCCCGATTACCGCCGCCTGCGCATCGGCCAGCGGCTCTATCGCAAGCGCAAGGAAGTCTGCCAGTATTTCGAGCTGAAGGGCATCGCCTTCGCCGGGCGCATGCCGGGCTATTCGCGGCGCATGCGCCAATATCCCGACCCGGCCGACTACCTCCAGGCCGTGCGCGACAAGAAAGTGCGCGACCAGGTGATCCAGTTCCAGATGAACGAGGGTTACGAGCCGCGCGAAATTCTGCCGGACTACATCCCGAACGACAAGGAAAGCGGCGGCAACGCGGTCCTGATGTACTGGACCAACCCGCTCGCCCCGCGCGATACGGGCAAGGCGGTGCCCGGCTTCAAGGAGCGCGTGCCTTCGACCGTGCGGGTGGCCACCGTCCAGTTCATGATGCGCAAGATCGAACAGATCGACCAGTTCGAGGAGCAGGTGGAATACTGGATCGACGTGGCCGCCGATTACGAGAGCGATTTCGTGGTCTTCCCCGAGCTGTTCACGCTGGAGCTGCTGTCGATCGAAGAGACCAAGCTGGAACCCGCGGCTGCGATCGAGAAGATCGCGGACTACACCGTGCGTTTCGTGGAATTCATGCAGCGCATGGCGGTGAGCTACAACATCAACATCATCGGCGGTTCGCATCCCACCCGCGTCAAGCTGGGCCAGGGCAAGAGCGAGATCCGCAATATCGCCTATACCTTCCTGCGCGACGGTGCGGTGCACGAGACGCAGAAGCTGCATCCCACCCCGTCCGAGCGGCGCTGGTGGAACATCAAGGGCGGCTACGGCGCCAACGTAATCCCCACCGATTGCGGCCCGATCGGCGTGATGATCTGCTATGACAGCGAGTTCCCCGAGCTTTCCCGCCACCTCGTGAACCAGGGGGCGCTGATGCTGTTCGTGCCGTTCTGCACGGATGAGCGCCGCGGCTTCCTGCGCGTGCGGTATTGCTGCCAGGCCCGCGCGGTGGAGAACCAGTGCTACGTCGTGACCTCGGGCGTGGTCGGCAACCTGCCCAACGTGGAGAACATGGACGTCCACTACGCGGAAAGCGCGATCCTTACGCCGTCTGATTTCCCCTTCGCGCGCGACGGAGTGGCGGCGGACACCGCGGCCAATACCGAGACGATCGCCATCGCCGACCTCAGCCTGGATGCGCTGCTGACGGCCCGTCAGTCAGGCGCGGTGCAGAACCTGAAGGACCGGCGCTTCGACCTCTACCGGGTGGAGTGGACGCAGCAGTAGGCAACGGAACCGCGGGATCGGGCGGCGCGGGTCATTTCTCGGCCGTGAGGCCCTGCGCTGCCGCCGCCACGCGCAGGCGCGTCTCGGCGATCAGTTCGTCGAGGCTGGTCACCTGCTTCACGCCGTATCGCGCGCCGGTGATGTCGACATTGCCCTTTCGCCAGAAACCCGGCGGGCAGAGCAGCACGACTTTGCCGGAGCGTGCATGCAGCCCCAGTTCCAACAGGCTCACCGGGCTTTGCGATCCGGGCGCGAGGTAGAGCACGATCACGTCGGCACTGTCGAGCGCGGCCAGTTCCCATTCGACCTGGCGGCGGAACTCCGGCTCGCTGGCCTCGGGCTTCCAGGCTGGGTTCCAGTCCGGGCGGCGCGGATTGAGCAGGACCACGTCCTCGCCGCGAAGCGCCTCGATCACCTGCTTCTGCCAGTCGGGCGCGGAGCCCATGTCGATGCTGCCTCCCAGGAACACCCGCGGGCGATCGTGCCGGGGCGGAAGCGGCTCGGGCGAAGTCACCACGGCGGTTTCCGCCAGGGCCGCAGCGGGAGCCGCGGAAAGCAGGAGCGCGGAGAGCAGCAGCGCGGAGAGCAGCAGGGCAAGGGAAGGCGCTTTGATCATGCCGGCCCTCTAGACAATGCGCAGCCGTGCCAGCCAGCGAAATCGTTGGTCGGCGCGTGCCAGGAAGGGCGGCCGCGGCGGTTCTTCGCGCCCCTTATCGGGCCCTCACCCAGAGCACGCCGTAAGGCGGGAGGGCAGCCGGCGCCGCGCCGTTGATGGCAAGAACGATATCGCCCTGCACCGCAAGGGCCTGGAGTGCGGGGCTGGGCGCCAGCGGCTCGGGCGAGAGATTGAACTGGCAGAGCAGGCGCTCCTCCCCTTCCACGCGCAGGAAGGACAGCAGTTCGCCGTCGCAGGCGAGATCCTCCAGCGCGCCGTGCCGCAGCACCGGGCTCGACTGGCGCAGGGCCAGCAGCTTGCGCGTGAAATGGAGCAGCGAGGCGGGATCGCTCTCCTGGATGGCGACTGCGCGGGTGAGGTTCTCCGCGGAAAGCGGCAGCCAGGGCGACACCGGCGTGAAGCCGCCGAGGGGGAGGTCCTCCCAGGGCAGCGGCGTGCGGGCACCGTCGCGCGAGAGGGTCAGTGGCCAGTTGGCGATGGCTTCGGGATCCTGCAACTGCTCGAAGGCGATCTCGTCCTGAAGCAGCCCTAGCTCCTCGCCCTGGTAGAGGATCACATTGCCGCGCAGGGCCATGAGCAGAGCCATCTTCGTCCGGGCGAAGATGGCCCGGTGCTCTGGCGCGCACCAGCGGGAGAGGGCGCGGGGGGCATCGTGATTTTCGAAGGCCCAGCTCGGCCAGCCGCCGTTCTCGTCCGGGGCAAGCTCCCAGCGCTGCAAGGTCTCCGCCACGAAGCGGGCGGTGAGGGCGGGGGCGTAGAGGAAGTCGAAACCATAGGCGCTGTTCAGCCGGTGTTCCCCGGCGGTATAGCCGCGCCGGTCCGCCTGCGGATGGTCTCCTCCGATCTCGGCCACGGTGTGGATGGCGCCATATTCGTCGCAGACCGCCCGCAACCGCTCGACGAAGCCGATCATGTCGGGGTGGGACTGGCTGTAGGTCTTGAGCTGGAAGTCGAAGGGGCGGGTGCGGAGGCGGCCGTCGGCCGGGGCGGGAGGATTGTCGCGCAGCAGCGGATCGTGCATCGCGTGGTTGAGCGCGTCCAGCCGGAAGCCGTCCACGCCGCGCTCCAGCCAGAACCGGGCCGCCTGCAGCACCGCGTCCTGCACCGCGGGATTGTGCATGTTGAGCTGCGGCTGCTCCTTCAGGAAAGTATGCATGTAATATTGGCGGCGGCGGCCATCCCAGGTCCAGGCCGGGCCGCCGAACACCGATTGCCAGTTGCAGGGCGGGGTGCCGTCTTCGCGGGGATCGTGCCAGACGTACCAGTCCGCTCTGGGATTGCCGCGGTCCGAGCGGCTTTCCGCGAACCAGGAGTGGAGGTCCGAGGTATGGGCATAGACCTGGTCGATGATGACCCTGAGGCCCAGGTCGTGAGCGTGGGCAACCAGCGCGTCGAAATCGGCCATGGTGCCGAAGACCGGGTCGATCCCGCAATAGTCCGCGACGTCGTAGCCGAAGTCGCGCATCGGAGAAGTGAAGAAGGGCGAAATCCAGATCGCGTCCACGCCCAGCCGGGCGACATGGTGCAGGCGGCGGGTGATGCCGGGAAGATCGCCCACGCCGTCGCCGTTGGAATCCTGGAAGCTGCGCGGATAGATCTGGTAGATCGCCGCGCCTTGCCACCAGGGGGAACGGGTCGAATCGAGGGCTGGAGAAGCGGAGGGAAGGCCGGAAGCGGCGCCAGGAATGGAAGGGGTTGGGGCGACGTCGGATTCGATCAGGCTCATGAGCACCTTTCGCGGGTATTTGCGGGCGATCATATCACCAGCGGGGCAGCCCGGCGCGAATTTTTTGCGGCACTGCACAATGCCCCTTGCCGCAAGCGGGCGCTGTGCTAGCCATGATCAGGAAGCGCGGGAAAGTGCAGCGGTCCGCTTTTGCTTCCCTGACGCTAAACCATACGGATTGCAGGATTTTTCAAACCATCCTGCACGTCCAATACCAGGAGTGTGCCCGTGGCGACCGAACCTGTTTCCAACAGCAAGGCCGAAGCGCCCTCGGAAATGGACAAGCACATCGTCAGGGTGCTTCGCCAGCGCGTCGGCAAGGACGAACGGGCGGCCAAGCAGCATGACTGGTACACCGCCTCGATCCTCGCCCTGCGCGACGAAATCATCGAGAAGTGGATCGATTCCACCCGCCGCACTTACGATTCCCAGGGCAAGCGGGTCTATTATCTCTCGATGGAGTTCCTGATCGGTCGCTTGCTGCGCGACGCGCTCTCGAACATGGGCATGACCCGCGAGTTCGAAGCCGCGTTGAAGGGCCACGGCCTTGACCTTGCGGCTCTGGAGGAACTGGAACCCGATGCGGCGCTCGGCAACGGCGGTCTCGGCCGGCTGGCAGCCTGCTTCATGGAGAGCCTCGCCACGCTGGATATTCCGGCTTACGGCTATGGCATCCGCTACGTGAACGGCATGTTCCGCCAGCGCGTGGACGACGGCTGGCAGGTGGAGCTGCCGGAAACCTGGCTGGCCCACGGCAATCCCTGGGAGTTCGAGCGGCTTGAGAGCACTTACCGCATCGGTTTCGGCGGCGAGGTCGTGGCCGAAGGGGACGGCGTGTTCTGGCACCCGGCCGAGCAGGTCGAGGCCACGGCGATCGACACGCCGGTGGTCGGCTGGCGTGGCAAGCGCGTGAACACCCTGCGCCTCTGGACCGCCAGCCCGCTCGATCCGATCAAGCTCGACGCCTTCAACGCCGGCGACCACTTCGGCGCGCTGGCCGAGCAGGTCCGCGCCGACAGCCTCGTGCGGGTGCTCTATCCCGCGGATTCCAGCCCGGCCGGACAGGAACTGCGGCTGCGGCAGGAGTATTTCTTCACCGCCGCCTCGATCCAGGACATCGTGCGCCGTCACGTCCAGTACCTGGGCGATATCCGCACCCTGCCGGAGCAGGCGGCGATACAGCTCAACGATACCCATCCCTCGGTGGCCGTCGCCGAGCTGATGCGCCTGCTGGTCGATGAAAACGGCCTTGAATTCAACGAAGCCTGGGACATCTGCCGCCGCACGGTGTCCTATACCAATCACACGCTCCTGCCGGAGGCGCTGGAATCCTGGCCGCTGCCGCTGTTCGAGCGCTTGCTGCCGCGCCACATGCAGATCATCTACGCGATCAACAGCCGCGTCCTGCGCGAAGCACGCAAGGCCGGCTGCAGCGATGCCGAAATCTCGGCGATCTCGCTGATCGACGAGAACGGAGAGCGCCGCGTACGCATGGCCAACCTGGCCTTCGTGGGAGCCCATTCGGTCAACGGCGTGGCCGCGCTTCATACCGACCTGATGAAGAAGACGGTCTTCGCGGACCTTCACAAGCTCTATCCCGACAGGATCAACAACAAGACCAACGGCGTCACGCCGCGCCGCTGGCTGCAGCAGTGCAATCCGGGGCTGACCTCGGTGATCCGCGAGGCGATCGGGGACGGCTTCCTCGACGATGCGGAAAAGCTCTCCGACCTCAACGCTTTCGCGGCCGATGCGCAGTTCGGCGCGCGGGTGGCCGACGTGAAGCGCGCCAACAAGATGGCGCTGTCGGACTACATCAAGAAGACAATGGGCATCCGGCTCGATCCCGACGCTCTGTTCGACGTGCAGATCAAGCGCATCCACGAATACAAGCGCCAGCTGCTGAACCTGATCGAGACGGTGGCGCTCTATGACCAGATCCGCAGCCATCCCGAACGGGACTGGGTGCCGCGCGTGAAGATCTTCGCGGGCAAGGCCGCGCCGAGCTACCACAACGCCAAGCTGGTCATCAAACTGGCCAATGACATCGCCCGGCGCGTTAATGCCGATCCCTCGGTCGGCGGGCTGCTGAAAGTGGTCTTCGTGCCCAATTACAACGTCAGCCTGGGGGAGCGCATCTTCCCGGCGGCTGACTTGTCCGAACAGATCTCGACCGCGGGCATGGAAGCTTCCGGCACCGGCAACATGAAGTTCGCGCTCAACGGCGCTCTCACCATCGGCACGCTCGACGGCGCCAATGTCGAGATCAAGGACCATGTGGGAGACGACAATATTGTTATCTTCGGCCTCACGGCGGAAGAAGTGGCAGCCAAGCGCGCGAGCGGCTACAACCCGCGCGAAGTGATCGACGGATCGCGCGAACTGCGCCAGGCGCTCTCGGCGATTTCCTCGGGCGTGTTCTCGCCCGACGACCCGGATCGCTACAAGGACCTCATCGGCGGCATCTACGACCACGACTGGTTCATGTGCGCTGCCGATTTCGACAGCTATGCCGCCGCCCAGCGCTCGATCGACGCCCGGTGGGAAGACATGGCGGGCTGGCATTCGGCAACTATCAGGAACATCGCCAATGTCGGTTGGTTCTCCTCGGATCGGACTATCTCCGAGTATGCCAAAGACATCTGGAAGGTCCTGTGAAGCCACCCGAAAGCGCTATCGAGTCCCTGCTGCAAGGCGTCCACGCCGATCCGTTCTCGCTTCTCGGCCTCCATCCCGGGCCTGACGGGTGTTACGCACGCGCCATCCTGCCTGGCGCGGAGACGGTCGAGGCCTTCAGCCTGGACGGCCGCCGGCTCGGCATGCTGGGCAAAGTGGACGACCGCTTCCTGTTCGAGGGCAAGCTGCTCGGCAATCCGCAGCCTGTCCGCTATCGCTGCACCGCCGGCGACAGCGACTGGCTGGTCACCGATCCCTACACGTTCGGGCCGGTGCTGGGCCCCATCGACGACCTGCTGATCGCGCAGGGCACGCATTTTCGCCTGTTCGATAAGCTCGGCGCGCATATCATGCGGCACGAGGGCGCCAACGGGGTCCATTTCGCCGTCTGGGCACCCAACGCCCGCCTAGTGAGCGTGGTGGGTGATTTCAACGACTGGGATCACCGCCGCCACCTCATGCGCAGCCGCAAGGACATCGGCGTCTGGGAGATATTCATCCCCGACATCGCTGATTACCGTGCCTACAAGTATCATATCGTCGGCGCGGACGGCAGCGTGCAGCCGCTCAAGGCCGATCCATTCGCCTTCATGTCGGAAATCCGTCCGGCCACCGCGTCGATGACCGCTCACCCCGCCAAGCTCGAATGGGGTGACGAGGCCCATCGCGATCACTGGGCATCGGTCGATCCGCGCAAGGTGCCGGTATCGATCTACGAGGTCCACGCCGGGTCCTGGCAGCGCGACCGCTTCAACTGGTTCCTCAATTGGGACGACATGGCGGACAAGCTCATCCCCTATGTCGTGGAGATGGGCTTCACCCATATCGAATTCCTGCCCATCAGCGAGCACCCCTACGATCCGTCCTGGGGCTACCAGACGACCGGGCTCTATGCCCCCAGCGCCCGCTTCGGCGAACCCGCGGGGTTTGCGCGTTTCGTGGACGGCGCGCATCGGGCGGGGATCGGTGTCATCCTGGACTGGGTGCCGGCGCATTTTCCGAAAGACGATCACGGGTTGGTCCGCTTCGACGGCACCGCACTCTACGAGCACCAGGACCCGCGGCTGGGCTTCCAACCGGACTGGAACACCCTGATCTACAACTTCGGGCGGCGCGAGGTGCAGAGCTTCCTCGTCAACAACGCGCTGTTCTGGGCCGATCGCTATCACGTCGACGGGCTGCGCGTTGATGCCGTCGCCTCGATGCTCTACCGCGATTATTCGCGCAAGGCCGGCGAGTGGATCCCGAACGAGCAGGGTGGGCGCGAGAACTGGGAAGCGGTGGATTTCCTGCGCGCCACCAACCGCGCGCTTTATGGCCAGTATCCCGGAGTCTTCACCATCGCCGAGGAATCGACCGCATGGCCCGGAGTCACCCAGCCGGCCTATGACGTGCCGGAAGGCGAGCATGCTTCCGCGCTGGGCTTCGGCTTCAAGTGGAACATGGGCTTCATGCACGACACGCTGCGCTACATGGCCCGTGATCCGGTGCACCGGCGCTATCACCACAACGACATCACTTTCGGCCTGGTCTACGCGTTTTCCGAAAATTACGTCCTGCCGCTCAGCCATGACGAAGTGGTCCATGGCAAGGGCTCGCTGCTGAACAAGATGAGCGGGGACGATTGGCAGAAATTCGCCAACTTGCGCGCCTATTACGGCATGATGTGGGGCTATCCGGGCAAGAAGCTGCTGTTTATGGGCCAGGAGTTCGCCCAGCGCCGCGAATGGAGCGAGGAACGCGCGCTCGACTGGGACTTGCGCGACGCCCCTGCACATGAAGGCATCCGCAACCTGGTGAAGGACCTCAACCACCTCTACCGCGACAAGCCCGCGCTTCACTGCGGCGATTGCGATGGCGACGGCTTCGAATGGCTGGTGGTCGACGATGCGGCCAATTCTGTCTTCGCCTGGCTGCGCAAGGCGCCCGGTGCGACGCCGATCGCGATCATCTCGAATATGACCCCGGCCATGCACACGGATTATAGACTGCCGCTGCCTTGCGGCGGCACATGGAACGAGATCTTGAACAGCGATTCTCCCCATTACGGGGGAACCGGCAAGGGTAACCTGGGCCAAGTCGAAGCCGCAGACGGTCATGCCTTGGTCACACTGCCGCCGTTGGCAACCATTATGCTCGAATACGCCGGTTGAAAACGGCGACACGAAGGAGAGTGAGTGCAATGAGGACGCCGACCGGATCGCCACTCGCGCGCGATGCCATGGCCTATGTGCTGGCAGGGGGGCGAGGCAGCCGACTTGCGGAATTGACCGACAACCGCGCCAAGCCTGCGGTCTATTTCGGGGGAATGAGCCGCATCATCGACTTTGCCCTGTCGAACGCGATCAATTCCGGCATTCGCCGCATCGGCGTGGCCACGCAGTACAAGGCGCATAGCCTAATCCGGCACATGAACCGCGCCTGGAACTTCATGCGGCCCGAACGCAACGAAAGCTTCGACATCCTGCCCGCCAGCCAGCGTATATCCGAGCTGCTCTGGTACGAAGGCACGGCTGACGCGGTGTTCCAGAACATCGACATCATCGCCTCCTACACGCCGAAGTACATGGTCATCCTGGCCGGCGATCACATCTACAAGATGGATTACGAATTGATGCTGCAGCAGCACGTCAATTCGGGCGCGGACGTGACGGTGGGCTGCCTGGTGGTGCCGCGCAAGGATGCGAGGGCTTTTGGCGTGATGCATGTCGACGAGAACGACGTGATCACCTCGTTCCTGGAAAAGCCCAAGGATCCCCCCTCGATTCCGGGCGATCCCGCCCACGCCCTGGCATCCATGGGCATCTACGTGTTCGACACCGAGTTCCTGTTCGAGCAATTGCGCCGCGACGCTGCCGACCCGGATTCCAAGCGCGATTTCGGCGGGGACATCATTCCCTACATCGTCAAGCACGGAAAGGCGCAGGCGCACCGCTTCACCAATTCCTGCATCCGCGCTAGTGAGGAAATCGAGGAATATTGGCGCGACGTCGGCACCGTCGACGCCTATTTCGAGGCCAATCTCGACCTGACCGACACCGTGCCCAAGCTCGACATGTACGACCGCGATTGGCCGATCTGGACCGATACCGTCGTGGCCGCCCCCGCCAAGTTCGTCCATGACGAGGAAGGACGGCGCGGCCAGGCGATTTCCTCGCTGATTAGCCAGGATTGCATCGTCTCCGGCTCGCTCGCGCGGCGCTCGCTGCTGTTCACAGGCGTGAAGATGGGGAGCTTTTCCTCGGTGAACGAGGCGGTGATCCTGCCCTATTGCAACATCGGCCGCCATGCCCGCCTTTCGCGCGTGGTGATCGATTCCGGAGTGCGCATCCCGGAAGGACTGGTGGTGGGCGAGGATCCTGAACTCGACGGCCGCCGCTTCCGCCGGACGGACAATGGCGTCTGCCTCATTACCAAGCCCATGATCGATCGCCTGAATCTGTGAAAGTGATGTCTGTGAGGGTCATGTCTGCGATCGCGGCCTGCGGGGAATCCGCTTGAAAGTCCTGTCCGTAGCTTCCGAGGCCGTGCCGCTGGTTAAGACCGGCGGTCTCGCGGATGTCGTCGGCGCACTCCCCGCCGCGCTGGCGGGCCACGGGGTGGAAATGACGACGCTTCTGCCGGGCTACCCCTCAGTGCTGAAGGCGATCGGCCGCGCCCGTTCCGTACATGCCTGGGATTTGCTGCTTGGCGTTCCCGCGCGGCTGCTGTCGGGCAAGATCGACGGATATCCTTTGCTCGTCCTCGATGCTCCCGCGCTCTATGCCCGTGACGGTGCGCCCTATGCCGATGTTGCCGGGCAGGACTGGGGCGATAACTGGCAGCGTTTTTCGGCGCTGGGCCGCGCCGCTGCCGATATTGCCGGCGGGGCCATGGTGGCCCGCGGCAAGCCCCGGCGCTTCGATCTCGTCCATGCGCATGACTGGCAGGCCGCCATGGCGCCGGCCTATCTCCACTTCGCACCTTTCGGCGGCGAGGCGGGCCGCGTGCCCTCGATCGTGACCATCCACAACATGGCGTTCCAGGGCTGGTTCGGCGCTGAAGTCTTCCCGCGCCTTGGCCTCCCGCGCGAGGCCTGGTCGATCGACGGGGTCGAGTATCACGGCGGCCTCGGCATGCTGAAAGCCGGTCTCGCTTGCGCCGATGCCGTGACGACGGTCAGCCCCACTTACGCCCGCGAAATCCGCTCCGCTGCTTTCGGCATGGGGCTGGAAGGCCTGATCGTAGCGCGGGGCCGGGCAGTGTCCGGCATTCTCAACGGCATCGACACCGGCCTCTGGGACCCGTCGCGAGACCCGGCTTTGGCCGCCCCTTACGAGGCGAAGAAGCTGGAGCGGCGCACCGCCAACAAACGCGCGCTGGAAGCTGAATTCGGCCTGGAGATCGACGAGGGGCCGCTGTTCATCGTCGTTACCCGGCTGACCTGGCAGAAGGGCATGGACGTCCTGCTGGAAGTGCTCGACCATCTCGTCGGCCTTGGCGGACGCCTGGCCCTGCTGGGTTCGGGCGACAGCGCCATCGAAGAGGCCCTGCATCAGGCCGCCGCGCGTCATCCGGGGCGCATCGCTGTGCGGATCGGCTACGACGAAGCGCTCTCGCACCGGATGCAGGGCGGCGGCGACGCCATCCTGGTGCCATCGCGGTTCGAGCCTTGCGGCCTGACGCAGCTCTATGGTCTCGCTTATGGCTGTGTGCCGGTGGTGGCGCGCACGGGCGGCCTGGCCGATACCGTGATCGATGCCAATCCGGCGGCTTTGGCCGCGGGCGTGGCCACTGGCGTCCAATTCGACGGCATCCATTACGATGCGTTTGCAGCCGCACTGACCCGTACGGTGGACCTCTATAACCGCGCTGAGCAGTGGCGCACGATCCAGAAGAACGCGATGAAGTGCGACTTCTCATGGAAGGCCAGCGGCCAGGCCTATGCCGACCTCTACCGCGCCCTGACAGCATGATTCCGCTCGGCGTGTCGGTCTGCGAAGGCATGACCCGTTTCGCCTTGCGCAGTCCCCTTGCGTCGGCAGTCTGGCTCTGCCTCTTCGACGGCGAGGGGGAACGACGTTACGCCATGGTGCGAAACGGCCCGAACTGGGTGCTGGAAATGCCGGGCGACCTCACCGGCGCGCGCTACGGCTATCGGGCGGAGGGGGAATGGGCGCCCGATCGCGGGCTCTGGTTCGATCCCGCAAAACTGCTCGTCGATCCCTACGCCGTGGAACTGGACCGCCGCTTCGTCCAAAGCCCCAGGCTCGCTACATTCGGCGACGATACCGCCGATATCGTCCCGCGCGCGCTCGTGCCTCCCCTCGTCGAACCCGCGTTGATTGAGCGCCCGCGTTTCGTCGTCGGCGGACTGGTTTACGAACTCAACGTCCGGGCTTTCACGCGTCTGCATCCCGAAGTGCCCGCACCCTTGCGTGGAACCGTAGCAGCGCTCGCTCATCCCGCCGTGATCGCGCACTTGAAGAAGCTGCACGTCACGGCCGTCGAACTCATGCCGATCGTCGCCTGGATCGACGAGCGCCACCTGCCGCCGCTCGGGCTCGTCAACGCCTGGGGCTATAATCCGGTGGCGATGATGGCGCTCGATCCCGGTCTTTGCCCCGGCGGAACTGCCGAACTGCAATCGACGGTAGCGGCCCTCCACGCCGAAGGCATCGGCGTCCTGCTGGACCTGGTGTTCAACCATAGCGGCGAAAGCGACGTGGATGGCGGCGTCCTGTCCCTGCGCGGCCTCGACAATGCAGCTTATGCCCATGCGCCGGACGGATCGCTGATCAACGACACCGGATGCGGCAATACTCTCGATTTCGCCAATCCGGCGGTGCGCCGCCTGACCCTCGATGCCATGCGGCACTTTGCGGGAACCTGCGGCGTCGACGGGTTCCGCTTCGACCTTGCCCCTATCCTCGCGCGTGGCCCCGGTTTCGATCCTGCAGCGCCGATCTTTACGGAAATTGCGGCCGATCCGATCCTGTCCACCCGTGTCATGATCGCAGAGCCTTGGGACATCGGGCCTTCCGGTTACCAACTCGGTCAGTTTCCGCCAAACTGGCTGGAATGGAACGATCGGTTCCGTGACGACGTGCGCCGTTTCTGGAAGCATGAGGAGGGCATTGGAAAACTGGCGACGCGGCTTGCAGGCTCGTCAGATCTGTTCGGACCGATGGAAGATGCCTGCCGCTCGATCAATTTCCTGGCCGCTCATGACGGCTTCACGTTGGCCGATACAGTATCTTACCTGGAACGCCACAACTGGGCCAATGGCGAGCAAAACCGCGACGGGCACGGTGAGAATTTCAGCTGGAACAACGGTGCGGAGGGTGCGACATCCGTGCCCGGTATAGTGGCGGCCCGCCGCGCAGACATGAAGGCAATGCTCGGCACGCTTTTCGCCTCCACAGGCACCATCATGTTGACCGCCGGCGATGAATTCGGCCGAACCCAGCAAGGTAACAACAATGCCTATTGCCAGGATAATGCCATCGGCTGGGTTGACTGGGAATACCGCGACCGGGAGATGGAAGATCACGTCGCTGGACTTTCCGCCATTCGAGCCGCCCGTCCGGGGCAGTTCGCTCGTCTCGCCCCGAACCTCCGGTGGCTGAACGCACAGGACGCCGAGATGTCCCTGCAGGATTGGGAGGCGCCGGGCGCAGACTGGCTGGCCTGGCAGGCAAACGACTTGCGAGTCACGGTGAACCGGGCCGGCCGCGACGTTCAGACGGAGGTTCTTCCCGAAGTATCCTCGAGATGATCGTGTGAAGCCGCTCGCCGGCATGGTCCCAGGTCAATTGGCCGGCGCGGATACGCCCGCGTAAGGAGAGTGCCTAGCCTAAGGCGGGACCTTCCAGAACGGCCAGGATCGCCTCTTTGAAAGAACCGGCCGAGTCGGCATCGACGAGAAGGGCGGCATCCCCGCAAACTTCCGGCATGGCGCCTGCCCGTGCCGCGACAACCGGCGCGCCGCAATGCATGGCTTCGATCGGGGGAAGACCGAAGCCCTCGGTCAAGGATGGAAAAACGAAAATGGCCTCGGCTTCGTAGAGCGCGCGTAGCTCCGCATCGGACACGAACCGTGAATGTCGTGCCTCGCGGCGAGCGCTAACCCTTAGCAATATGAATTTCTGCAATTGCTCAATGTTCTGTCGGGTGAAGTGAGCCTGGCAGGACCCAGGCCGATCGTCGGGCAGGAAATCCAGAAATACAGGTCCTATTTCAAGCATTATTGCCGTGTCAGGCCCAGTCTCACGGGCATTTGGCAAACCAGTGGCAGAAGCGACACTTCCTATCAGCAACGCGTCACCATGGATGTGGCTTACGTGAGCAGTAAAAGAGTGGCGTTCGCTCGTGGTTGATGGCCAAGACGTTGCCGGGGGTTCTGGCGGCGAAAGGGTCTCATTGAAAGAATAAACACGGTTGCGCTGGCCGTGAATTTGCAGCCGCATCGTAGGTGGCAGAGGGCGAAATTACTTGGTGCGATTTTGGCAGCGTTTGTACATGATCGGGCGGGGAACGAATGGATATTTATAAATATCGTGTCGGTATGGGATCATTGCGACTTATGTGAGCACTCTGTATCTGCGTCGAGGGTGCGGAAGTGGCGGCGCACGCAAATCTTGGCGCTGCCATTTCCCCACAGCTGCTTGACGCTAAGTCCGGCGCGGGTCGTGGTGTGATAAAAATGGCATTTGCGCTTCTGATGCACTTCGGGCGCGATATCCGTGATTGCGGGCATTGCCATAGCTGCAAGGCCAGCGGTGCTAGTGATTTCTACGTACCGCGATTGCTAGCCGTTTTGCTGTTGAACGCCAATGACAGGCGCCGTCGGTGGCTATGTTGTAGGGAGGATCAAGCGAGTGGACGGCGAAGTTAGGAGGCCAACAATCTGGTGCCCGGTCTCAGTTAGAGCACGCCCAGGATCGGCTCGCCCGTGCGGTAATCGACGATGGCGGCGGCGTTGTTCTGGAGGGTGATGAGGTTTTGCGCGGCGATCCTGGCGGGGGCGGGCTTGCCGAACTGATAGCCCTGGGCGAAATCGCATCCCCATTGGCGCAGGGTGGCGGCTTCCGCGATTTCCTCGATGCCCTCTGCGACAACGTCGATATTCAGCTTGTGGCAGATGTCGATCACGCCCTGGATCAGCGTGGCGCTGCGCATCTCGATCAGGCGGCCGCCGCGAACGAAGCTCTGGTCCAGTTTCAGTCGGTGAATTTCGAATTCGGAGAGGTAGCTGAGTGATGAGTATCCCGTGCCGAAGTCATCAAGAGCGATCACGTAACCGCGGTCGCGCAGACCCTGGAGGTTGTCGTGAACGGTGGGCGACTTGTTCAGGAGGACGCCTTCGGTGATCTCGAATCCGATCGATTTTGGGGAAACGTCGAACCGGGCGCGGTTGAAGTCGATCTGATCGAGCAGCGCCGGGTTCTCGAGCTGGAGCGGGGAGAGATTGATCGAGGTCCGCAGGTCCGGCCAGCGACGGCTATCGCGGAAGGCTTGCTGGATGATCCAAGCGCCGAGTTGCGGCATGAGACCGAGCTTTTCGATCACCGGGACGAAAACGGCGGGCGTGTCCTTGGCGCCGCGCTTCAGCCGCAACAGCGCCTCCACCCCGGCTGGCTTCATGGTGCGCAGGCTGATGATCGGCTGATAGAACAGCTCGAAGCCTTCGTCCTCGATGGCCTTCTTCATCCGCGCTTCCAGGCCCTTGCGGCTCTTGAAGGCCTCCCCAAGTGCGGGATCGTAGACGACGTGGCGTTCCGGTCCTGCCGTCTTGGCAGCGCCGAGGGCGATGTCGGCATGGCGCATCAGGTCGCTGGCGGTATGACCATGTTCCGGAGCAGCGGCGATGCCCGCTGAGATCGTGACGGCGACGGTTGTTCCGTCGCGCGTTTCGCGTGTGATGGCGATGCCGGTGGCACGGGGGCCGAGCGTGAAGATGTCCGAATTGCCGACGATCAGCACGGCGAACTCATCCCCGTCGAGCCGCGAGACGAGGCACTGGGAACCCTGGAATTCCTTGAGCAACTGCTTGCCGAAGTCGAGGATGACTTGATCCCCGGCGCGATGGCCCAGTTCTTCGTTGATGGCGCTGAAATCGTCGATGTCCAGCAGGATGAGCTGGCAGGCCTGAGAGCCGGCGATCTGCTCAAGCTGCTTGATGAACGTCGTGCGGTTCACCAGCCCCGTGATGGGGTCGAAAAGTTCGAGATAGCGCGCGCGCTGCGAGTTCGTTTCGGCCTCGTCCTTCAGGTTGCTCGCACGATAGGCTACCATGAGGAACAGGCCGAGCACGGCTGCGCCGATCGCCAGGGTGGCCGGGATAACGTATTCTCGGATTGCTTCCCCCGGCATGGCCGGCCGCCATGCGAGGCGGCCCAGCGAGGTGCCGTCCGAGGCTGACAACTGGACGCTTCGCATGTTGGACGGCGCAGCGGTGCGCGGGCCAAGGGCCGTGAACCCATCCAGCATTAGCGTGCTGGACCAACGGTTGAGCAGGGGATCGTCGAGGTACGTGATGGTCACCAGCGACAAAGGCTCTCCCGCCGCGGGAATGCGGGACGCAGCGACGACGACGGGAACGCCGCGAACCGAGGCGAGATCAGCCTTGGCATCCGGCGCTGCCTTGGCGGCTGTTCCTTCCGAGGCAGGCGATGCGTGGAGCGAGCTGGCGAGATCCTTGGCCGTGTCCTGGATTTCCTCCAGATCGGCCTCGTCGGCCCGGCCGCCGCGGGTATAGCCGTAGATCGCGCCGGAACGGGAGAGGATGGCCACGGTCCGGGTGGTTTCAGCGCTGACGGTCGGCCGTCCCAGCTCATTGTCCAGCCAGTTGGCGGCTTCGTCCGGGCCGAGCGCTGCGATTCGCTGCGCAGGTTCCATGCGTGCGCTGGTGGCCGCGGCCTGGGCTGCAGCACCGGAAAGTGTGCGCGCGATGGTCTTTTCGACTTGCTGCTGCTGTCGGTTTGCCGCGATTCGGTCCATGGACTGCGAGGTCACGAAAAGTGCCGCCGAACCGCCCAGCGTCAGCCCGAGAAGACCAACTATCGCTGCCACCCCCCGGTGACCCGCTAATTTATGGCCGTTAAGCATTCGCGATCCCTACTTGGTCCCCGACTTTCTGGGTCCTTCGAAGCGATTGCATTAACCTGCTTTCGTCAACAAATCGCAACCAGACAGTCGGGTGCCGGAAATATCTTCGCTACCCTGGGACAGCGGCTGTCTCGCCCCGCGCGCCCTTTTTCCTATTATAGGCGAAAAATTCAGGCGCAGGCGCGCAGCATTGTCAGGCTGCTCTCATCTTCGATCAGGCGAAGCCCCGGCTGGCCGGCGACGATGTCCCGGAAGCTTGAGAAACGGGGCGACTTGAGCAGATATCCCGCCGCGCCGAGTTCGACCGAGCGCCGCTGGTCCGGCCCATAGTCGGAGCCGCTGCACATGATGACTAGCATGTCCCTCAATCGCTTGTCTGTTGCTCGCTGATGCGCCGCTGCTGTTCCTGGAGGCGATGCACCTTGCCCTGGAGGCGGGTGTAGTGTTCGGCGTTTTCCAGCGTGACCGAGGTGGTGTCGGCCAAGGCCTGGAGAATGGCCAGTTCCTCGGCCGTCGTCGCGCGGCGGGACGACCAGTAGTTGCCGATGGCGCCGATGGGCGAGGTGCGGCGGATCGGCACCATCGCCATGCTCTTCACGAACGTGGGGCGATAGGCTTCGACCGGGACGCGCGGATCGGCGTAGATATCCTCGATCACCGCGCTCTGTGCATTGATCATCACCCAGCCGCTGACACATGTGCTCATCGGGAAGCGGCGGCCCTTCCACAAGGGCGCTATGGCGTTCTCCTCCGCGTAGTAGCACATGTCGCCGTCCCGCAGGACGAACGTGGCGCCATCAGCTCCGGTCAGGTTGCGCGCGGCGTCCCGGACGATGGCGGTGACGGCGTCCAGATCGCGCGCGTGGGACAAGTCCTGCACCGCGGCGACGAGGCGCTCCATGGCCGAAATGTACCACGACGAGGGCTCGGCGGGCGATCCCGGGGCACTGGGGGGAGAAAACAGGATGGCGTCCATGGCAAGCGCCTTCGGTTTCGATCGTGACTGCACCGCACGCGGGTCTAGCGCGCGAAACCTTCCGCAAGCCTAACCCGGCGATATGTATTCTTTCGGGGGTGCCGGAAAGGCGCGGTCAGGGGCAGGCGTTCAGGCCGGTGCTTCGGGGCCGGCGCAGGATGCGGCTTCGAATACCGCGCGCTGGTCGGCAAAGGCGCGTTGGTAGGCGGGGCGTGCTTCGGCGCGGGCGATATAGGCCAGCAGTGGGGGCCAGGCGTCGAGGAGGTTGGAACTGACCAGTCGGCGCAGCACGGTCACCATCATTAGGTCTCCCGCGCTGAAGGCACCGTCCAGCCATTCGGCGCTCCCAAGCGAGGCGGTCAGTTGCTGGAGGCGGGCCTGCACGCGCTTTTCGAGCATCGGCTGCCGCGCTGCGAACCAGGCCTGCTCCCGCTCGAATATCATCGCCATGGTGCATTCGACGATGGGTGGCTCCACCGTGTTGAGCGCCGCGACGAGCCAGGCGACGGCGCGGGCACGGGCATCGGCATCCTCGGGCAGGAGACCGGGGTGTGTGCCGGCGAGGTGGAGGACGATGGCGCCGGATTCGAACAGCACGAGATCGCCGTCTTCCAGGCTGGGGATCTGCCCGAAGGGCTGGTGCGCGAGATGTTCGGGCCTCTTGAGCGCTTCGAACGAAAGCAACCGCACTTCGTAAGGCAGGCCCAGTTCCTCCAGCGCCCAGCGTACCCGCATGTCCCGCGCGAGGCCCCGCCCCCGGTCGGGCGAGTTTTCGAAAGCGGTGATGGTGATCGTCATGGCGAGGCTCCCGGCAATGCGGGATCCTACCATGCAGCGAAGCGACAGGCGATCCGGGTTCGTGTGGGCGGGCGGGTTGCCGAAGAGTGCTGTGTCAGGCCGTGCCGTCCACGGCCGCACGTCCGAGGCCCGGATCGTCGGTGAAGAAGGAATCGACACCCGCCGCGATGAAGCGGCGCATGAATTCGATGCAGGCCTTGTCCTGACGCGCCGAATCGCCGCCCGGGCCGCGGAAGTCCGTGGGCAGGAAGCTGTTTTCCGGCCGCACCGTCCAGGTCGAGACGAGCAGGCCGGCCGCATGGGCATCGCGCACCAGCGTGCTCGGCTTGCCCAGCGGGCCGGACTTGCCCGTGGCATCGCCGAAGGGGATGATCCCCTGGAGCACGGGGGCGATCCAGTCGGCATAAGTCCTGACTTCGGCCAGACCGGCGGGCGTGAGCATCTGCTTGAACGTGAGGCTGCCCCCGGAGGCGGCGACATCGGCGGGGTGCATGTCCAGAGGCACGGTCAGTTGCAGGAGTTGCAGGCTGCGATAGGTTGCGATGCGCGGGCGCAGCCACTTGAGATTGGCCACCTCGAAGCTCTGGACGATCACCGGGGCGGTCGAGAGATAATGGCTAGCGGCCACGCGGTCGAGGAAGCGCTGTTCTTGCGGCAGGCCGATCCCGGCGAAATAGGTGGAGTGCTTGATCTCGGGAATGAGGCCGATCTTGCGGCCGCGTGCGGCGGATTCCGCGGCCACGAAGTCCGCGATTTCCTCAAGCGTGAGCAGTTGGAACTGGCCGTCGTAGCTCTTGCTTTCGGGGCGCATGGCGCCGAGCCGTTCGACTGCGCGCAGGGTCTTGATCTCTGCGAGGGTGAAATCCTCGGTGAACCAGCCGGTGACCTTTTCCCCGTCGATCACCTTGGTCGTGCGGCGCTGGGCGAATTCGGGATGGTCCGCGACATTGGTAGTTTCGGCGATGTTGTTCTCATGCCGGGCGATCAGGGCACCGTCCTTGGTCGAGACGAGATCCGGCTCCACGAAGTCCGCGCCCTGGTCGATGGCCTTGGCGTAGGACGCCAGGGTGTGCTCTGGCCGCAGCGCCGAGCAGCCGCGGTGGCCGATCACCAGCGGCTTCTTGCGCGCGCCTCCAGTATGCGCGACCGAATTCTGCGGCGCCGCCAGTGCGGGGCCCTGGCCGAGAAGCGTGGCGGCGCCTGCCCCAGCGCCGGCAAGGAGCATGCCGCGGCGGGACAGGGTGGTTTCGGCCGGGTGGTGGTTCATCGCGGTAATCTCCGGGCTCAAGGCAGGGATCGCGGGCAGCGTACCCCGTGCAGAAGCGCGGCGCTGCGGCCATGATCCCGCCTCCTGGCGGGGCGGCAGGGTGTGTCCCTTGTGCGACTAGCCCCGGATCATGACAGCACGGGGTCGGAATATCGCCTTGCGTCAGGCTTGCCGCGTTGCCGGAAGGGGGCGGCGATTTGCCGCTCCTTTGCGTGAACTCATGCCTTCGTTCGGGCGTTCAGGCTGCGAGCGTCAGGGGAGCAACCGGAGGGAGGAGCCCGATCATGGAACATCTCAGTTTTCCCAACGAAAGCGCCGAATACCGCCGCGCGCGCAACGAACTGCTCGATGCCGAAATGGACCTGCGCCGCCAGACGGAAACGGTTGCGGCGATGCGCCGGGCGCTGCCCCCCGGCGGGACGATCAAGGAGGACTACGTCTTCGAACGCGTCGGGGATCATCAGCGCCCGGAGCAGGTGCGGCTGTCGGAATTGTTCGCGGGGAAGCCCAGCCTGATCCTCTACAGCTACATGTTCGGTCCCGAGCGCGACGAGCCTTGCACCGGTTGCACGCATCTGCTCGACGGGCTGGACGGGGCCGCACGGCATGTCCCGCAGGCTGCGGCGTTCTACGTCGTCGCCCGTTCGCCTTTGGCCCGTCTGGTGGCCTGGGCGCGTGAGCGCCGCTGGCCGCATCTCCGGTTCCTCTCGACCGAAGGCAGCAGCTACACACGGGACTATTTCGGCAACACGGCCGGCGTAACCCCCGCCATGCGCCAGGAGCGCGGGTACGAGGACGGAAAGGACTGGGACGAGCCGATGATCAATGTCTTCCGTAAGGACGGCGGCGAGGTTCGGCATTTTTGGGGCGGCGAACTGCTCTACGCCCCGGAGGAGCCGGACCAGCACCATCGCTCGCTGGATGCTTTGGACCCGGTCTGGGGCTTGCTGGACCTGCTGCCCGAGGGGCGCGGAGATTTCTTCCCGAAGCTGAGCTACCGCTGACCGGGGGTCTCTAACCACGTTCCCGGCGCGCGTCCCTGTTTGGACGTGGCTCCATGAGACTTGCGGATCGGCATTTCCTGCGTTAGCGCCCCGGTGCCCGCCCGATCCGTCAGGATCGGCGGGCAAGATCGCGCCGGTGCCTCGAACGAGGCTTAATAGGGAACGCGGTGAGAGGGTTCGTCCCTCGAATCCGCGGCTGTCCCTGCAACTGTGAGCGGTGAGCAAGATGCCGTGGCTTCCCCCGGGGAGCCGGCCACTGGATCGCGGGCGCCCGGCGCCACGGACCGGGAAGGCCGAGCATCGCGCTTTGACCCGCAAGCCAGGAGACCTGCCGGCGCATCGGTCGCTCTTGCCCTGGCCCAGGGATAGGCCAAGGCTCGGTACTCCGCGTGAGCGACGAAGCCGTGCGGCTGGGGCTGCATCGGCGCGCAGGACGGGCGTTCATCGCGCCCGCCCGTCGTTGCGTGCGGACCGACGCCCGTCGGCAAGCCCCGGTCATCGTCGCTGCGCGCGAGAGGATGATGCCGTGGGGCAGGATGAAACGCGCGTCCCGATGACAGGCTTCGCCTTGCGCGGATGGTGCCCGGATGCCTGGCGTCCGATGATGGCCGGAGACGGGCTGATTGTGCGCGTGAAGCCCCGGCTGGCGCGCCTGACCGCGGCCGAGATCGCGGTGCTTGCTGATCTGGCGCGCCGTTTCGGCAGCGGTGCGATAGACATCACCAATCGCGCCAATCTCCAGATCCGCGGTGTCCGCGAGCAGGGCTGGCAGGATCTGCTGCGCGCCCTGGTCGACCGGGGCCTGGTCGATTCCGACGCTGCTCTGGAGGGGCGGCGCAACCTCCTTGTCGCACCCGGCTGGGATCGCGGGGACGATACCGCGCGGATCGCGGAAGAACTCCTGGGCCGTCTGGGCGAGTTGCCCGAATTGCCCGGAAAGATGGGCATCGCGGTCGATGCCGGCCCCGTCGCCACGCTGCTGGACAGCCCTGCGGATTTCCGCATCGAGCGCGCGGAAGCCGGCGGCCTGCTGCTCCGCCTCGACGGGCGCGAGAGCGGGGTTTCCATCCTGCCGGAAGAGGCCACAGACCGCCTGATCGCGCTCGCGCACTGGTTCGTGGAGACAGGCGGCGCCGCTGCCCGCCGGGCCTCGCGCCACACGGCCGCTCTTCCACAATGGGCGCGGGGGGATGGCCGTCCCGCCGTCGGAGCCGCTGCGCCGCATGGCTACGGGGTGCCGTTCGGGCGGATCGAGGGGGAGGCAATGGTGCGGCTGATGGCAGCGACCGGCGCTGCGGCGCTTCGCGTTACGTCTTGGCGGCAGCTTCTGGCCGAATCCGAGGTGCGAGAGCCGGTGGAGGGCTTCATTCGCGATCCCGGCGACCCGCTGCTGCGCGCCGATGCCTGTCCGGGCGCGCCGACATGCCCGCAGGCGACGGTCGAAACGCGCGAACTGGCGCGCCGGTTGGCGCCGCATGTGTCCGGGCGCCTGCACGTTTCCGGCTGCGCGAAAGGCTGCGCGCGCGCACGACCGAGCGACGTGGTCCTGACCGGGCGCGACGGCGTCTTCGACCTCGCCCTCCGTGGCCGCGCGGGCGACCCGCCGACGCTGGGCGGCCTTTCTCCCGACCATGTCCTTGCTCATTTCGGAGCCTCATGAATGGCGCATATCTACGAAAAGGATGGCGCGGCCATCTATCGCCAGTCGTTTGCGACGATCCGCGCCGAGGCGGACCTCGCCGCCTTTCCCGCTGACGAGGAGCGCATCGCGGTCCGCATGATCCACGCCTCGGGGCTGGTGGAGCTGGCGCGGCACATCCGCTTCTCGCCCGGATTCGCCCGCGCGGCGATGGCGGCGCTGGAGGCGGGTGCGCCGATCCTGTGCGATGCGCGCATGGTGGGCGAAGGGATCACTCGCGCCCGGCTTCCCGCGGACAATGCGGTGATCTGCACGCTCCAGGATCCGCAAGTCCCGCAAATGGCGCAGGCGATGGCCAATACCCGCTCGGCGGCGGCGCTCGAACTCTGGCCGCCGCACCTTGGCGGGGCCGTGGTGGCCATCGGCAATGCGCCCACCGCGCTGTTCCACTTGCTCGACATGCTGGAGGACCCCGATTGCCCGCGCCCGGCAGCGATCATTGGCTGTCCCGTCGGCTTCGTGGGGGCGGCCGAGTCCAAGGCCGCCCTCTGGGATGCCTGCCCGGTGCCCTGCTGCATCGTCGAAGGAAGGCTGGGCGGCAGCGCGATCACCGTGGCCGCGGTCAACGCCATCGCGAGCAGCGCGGAATGAGCGTGGGAACCGTACACGGCGTCGGACTGGGCCCCGGCGCGCAGGACCTGCTGAGCGTTCGCGCCGACCGATTGGTGCGCGGAGCCAGGCATGTCGCCTATTTCCGCAAGGCCGGCCGGCCCGGTCAGGCGCGGCGGATCGTCGAGGGCATGCTCCGCGCCGATGTCGTCGAGCATGCGATGGAATATCCGGTGACCACGGAGATTCCGCTGGGAGACCCGCGCTACAACGCCTGCCTTTCCCGCTTCTACGCAAGCTGGACCGAGCAACTGGCGAAGCTCGTCCGCGAGGGCGAGGATGTCGTGGTGCTCTGCGAGGGCGACCCCTTCTTCTACGGCTCGTTCATGCACCTCTATACCCGCCTGGCCGAAGCAGGGGGCCATGCAGGGCCGGCACCGGTGCCGGTCGCCGTCGTGCCGGGGATCACCGGAATGTCGGGCGCCTGGACGGCATGCGGCGCGCCGATGACCTGGGGCGACGATGTCCTCACCGTCCTCACCGCCACGCTACCGGAGGCAGATCTGGCGCGGCGCATTCGCGATACCGACGCGCTCGTGGTCATGAAGATCGGCCGCAACCTGGCCAAGCTGCGCCGCGCCGTCATCGCTGCCGGGCGCGAGGGGGAGGCCTGGCTGGTGGAGCATGCCGCGATGGCCGAGCAGCGGGTGACGCCGCTCGCCGAGGCGGAAGCCGTGACGCCCTACTTCTCGATCCTGCTGATCCACGGACAGGGGCGCCGGCCATGAGCGGCTGGCTCGCCATCGCCGGGCTGGGGCCGGGCGACGAGGCGCTCGTCACGCCCGAGGCCTCTGCGGCCCTGGATGCCGCCACCGACGTGATCGGCTACGGCCCTTATGTCGCCAGGGTGGCGCCGCGCGCGGGCCTGCGCTTCCATGCCAGCGACAACCGCGTCGAATTGGAGCGCGCGGCCCATGCGCTTTCGCTCGCGGCCGAGGGGCAGCGCGTGGTGGTGGTCTCCTCCGGGGATCCGGGCGTCTTCGCCATGGCGGCGGCCGTGTACGAGGCCTGGGAGCAGGGCCCTGCCGACTGGCGCGAACTCGATATCCGGGTCTTGCCGGGCATCACCGCCATGCTGGCGGCGAGCGCGCGGGCGGGCGCGCCGCTGGGCCATGACTTCTGCGCCATCAACCTTTCCGATAATCTCAAGCCCTGGGCACTCATTGAGCGCCGATTGCGGCTGGCGGCGGAAGCGGACTTCGCCATGGCCTTCTACAACCCGCGCTCGAAGGCGCGGCCGGAAGGTTTCGCGCGCGTCCTTGAGATCCTGCGCGAGGCTTGCGGGCCAGAGCGCCCGATCCTTTTCGCCCGCGCCGTCTCCACGCCCGAGGAAGTCCTGACCTTCGTGCCGCTGGCCGAGGCGCGGGCGGAGATGGCGGACATGCGCACCATGGTCATCGTCGGATCGAGCCGCACCCGGCTGGTGGCGCGAGACCGGGGCCCGGTGCTCTACACGCCGCGGTGGGCGGAATGAGCGAGCCAGTCCAGCACTTGCTCCACCCGTTCCAGCGCGCGGCGGGGCGGGATCGCGGGGCGGTCTATCATCGTCACGGCAAGCCCCAGCTCCCGCGCGGCATCGAGCTTGGCCGACGCGCCGGAGCCGCCCGCGTTCTTGCAGACCAGCAGGTCGATCCGGTGCGCACGGAGCAAGTCCGTGTCGCGCTCCGGCGTGAAGGGTCCGCGGTCGATCACGAGGTCGTGATGCGGCAGGGACGGCGCTTCGGTGGGTGCATCCACGAAGCGCAGCAGATAGCGGTGCTGGGGCTGGGCCGCGAAAGCCTCGACGTGCATCCGGCCGAGCGCCAGCATCACCCGGCGCGGCGGACCCTCCAGGCTGGCGACGGCGGCGGCAAGGTCTGGGACCCGGTGCCAGCGATCCCCGCCGCGCGGTGCCCAGGGCGCCCGCGTCAGCGCCGCCAGCGCAATGCCGGCGGCCTTGGCGGCAACAATGGCATGAGCGCTCATCGTGGCCGCGAAGGGATGGGTAGCGTCGACCAGATGGGTGACGGCGGTTTCGCGCAGATAGCGCTCCAGCCCGGCAATGCCGCCGAAGCCGCCCACGCGGACCGGCACCGGCTGGCTTCGCGGGCTGGCCACCCGTCCGGCATAGCTCAGCACGGCTTCGATCTCGCGCTCGGCCAATGCCGCGGCGAGGGCGCTCGCCTCGGTGGTGCCGCCCAGAATGAGGACGCGGGTCATGTCTGAAGCTCCCCAAAAGCCATGGCTGACGATCGTCGGTATCGGCGAGGACGGTCTGTCCGGCCTCGGCGAGGCGGCGCGCGCCGCCCTTGCGGCGGCCGAAGTGGTGACCGGCGCCGCCCGCCACCTCGGCCTGCTGGCGGGGCTTAGTGCGGAATGTCGGACATGGCCAGTGCCGTTCGAGAGCGGGCTGGCCGCGCTGCTGGCGCTGCGGGGGCGGCAGGTGGTCATGCTGGCTTCCGGCGATCCGTTCTGGTTCGGCGCGGGTTCGGTGGTGACACGGGCGCTCGACCGCTCGGAATGGACCGCGCACCCGGTGCCCTCGACTTTCGCCCTCGCGGCCTCGCGGCTGGGCTGGCCGGTCGAGGCGACACCGTGTCTGGGGCTCCACGCGGCGCCGCTGTCGCGGTTGCGTCCGCACCTTGCGCCGGGGCAGCGGGCCTTGGTGCTGTTGCGCGAGGGGGCGGCTGCCGCGGAACTGGCCGATTATCTCGCGGCGGAAGGGTTCGGGGCATCGCAGCTCACGGTGCTCGAAGCGCTGGGCGGCCCGCGCGAACGGATCCGGCAGGCGGCGGCCGAGGGCTTCGATCTGACCGACGTGGCTCATCCCGTCGCCGTGGGCGTGCTCTGTGCGGGGGAAGGCCGCGTCCTGCCCCGGACGTCCGGACGCGGCGATGACTGGTTCGCGAACGACGGGCAGATCAGCAAGCGCCCGCTGCGCGCCCTGGCGCTCTCGGCGCTCGCGCCCCGGCCCGGCGAGATGCTTTGGGACATCGGCACGGGATCGGGCTCGATCGCGATAGAATGGCTGCTCACTCACCGCGACATGCGGGCCGTGGGCTTCGAGGTCGATCGCGAGCGCGCGGCGCGGGCGCGGGGCAATGCCCTGGCGCTGGGCGTCGATCATCTGCGCGTGGTGGAAGGACGCGCCCCTGAGGTGCTGGAAAACCAGCCCCTGCCGGATGCCGTCTTCGTGGGCGGCGGGCTGGGGACGCCCCTGCTGGAGCGGCTCTGCGGTCTCCCCGCTGGCACCCGGCTGGTGGCCCATGCCGTCACGCTGGAAAGCGAGGCTCTGCTGGCCAGGGTCCATGGCGAGGTGGGCGGCACGCTGCTGCGCATCGAACTGGCGCAGGCCGCGCCGCTGGGCACGCGGCGCGGCTGGAAAGCCCACTATCCCGTCGTACAATGGAGCGTGACCTTGTGATCGTGGCCGGCTTCGGATTTCGCGCAGGCGCATCCCTCTCCTCCTTGCGTGACGCTCTGGCGCGGGCCTGCGCGGATGGCGCCGAACCGGACGTTCTGACCGCGCCTGCCGACAAGATCGCGCCGCTGCGCTTGCTTGCTCAGGAGCGACAGGTTCCGGCAGTCCCCGTCGCTGGCGAAGCGCTGGAAGCGGCGGCGACGGTGACTCTGTCCGCCGCCAGCCTTGCCGCTCGCCGTACCGGCAGCGTTGCCGAAGCCTCGGCCCTGGCGGCGGCCGGTCCCGGCGCCCGGTTGCTGACGGCCCGCCATATCTCGTCCGATCGCATGGCCACTTGCGCCATGGCCCAGGGAGCCAGTTCATGACCGTACACTTCATCGGCGCCGGTCCGGGCGCGCCAGACCTGCTGACCTTGCGCGGCCGCGACCTGATCGCGTCGAGCCCGGTGTGCCTCTATGCGGGCTCGCTGGTGCCCGCTGCCGTGCTGGAGCATTGCCCGCCCGGCGCGCGGATCGTGAACACCGCGTCCCTGGATCTCGACGCGATCCTCGCGGAGATCGCGCAGGCCCATGCCGAGGGCCATGACGTGGCCCGTCTCCATTCCGGCGACCCCTCGATCTGGTCCGCCATGGGCGAGCAGATCCGCCGCCTTCGCGCGCTGCGCATCCCCATCAGCGTGACGCCGGGCGTACCGGCCTTCGCCGCCGCTGCGGCGGCGCTGGAGACCGAGTTGACGGTGCCGCGTCTGGCGCAGTCGCTGGTGCTGACGCGGACACCGGGCCGGGCCAGCGCGATGCCGGAGCGCGAAAGCCTTTCCGCCTTCGCCGCGACCGGCAGCACTCTGGCGATCCACCTTTCGATCCACAACCTTGCCGCGGTGGTCGCGGATCTCGTGCCACACTACGGCGCGGATTGCCCGGTGGCGGTGGTCTGGCGGGCGAGCTGGCCGGACGAGAAAGTCGTGCGGGCGCGGCTGGACGGTGTGGAGCAAGCCGTGGCGGGAACGATGGAGCGCACCGCCCTCATCCTGGTGGGACGGGCTCTGGACGTGGAAGAGGGCGTGGCGGCGGAAAGCAGCCTCTATGCCCCCGACTACGATCGCCGCTTCCGGCCGCAATCGGCGCAATCGCCTTTCGCTTCCTCGGGCTTGGCCGGGGAGCTGGAGCCATGACCGGCACGGTGGATCTTCACCTGATCGGCATCGGCACCGGCAACACGGACCACCTGACGCTTGCGGCCATCCGCGCGATGAACGGGGCGGACCTGATCCTGCTGCCCCGCAAGGGCGAGGCGAAGTCCGATCTGCTCGATCTGCGCCGGTCGATCTGCGACAGCGTGCTGACGGAAGAGACGCGGGTCGTGGAGTTCGATCTCCCCGTCCGTTCGGAAAACCCGCCCTACCTCAAGGCCGTGGATGCCTGGCACGCCGCGATTGCCGAGGTCTGGGCGAGTCAGATCGACCGGCACCTGCCGGAAGGCGGCACGCTGGCGCTGCTGGTCTGGGGCGACCCCTCGCTATACGACAGCACCCTTCGGATCGCGGAGCGGCTGCAGCGCGGGGGGCGGGCGCTGAGGGTTCATGTCGTGCCGGGCATCACCAGCATCCAGGTCCTCACGGCGGCTCACGGCATTGCGCTGAACGGTCTGGGAGCGCCCGTGACGATCACGACGGGACGGCGCCTGCGCGACGGCGGATGGCCAGCCGACGCGGAAACCCTGGTGGTCATGCTCGACGGCACTTGCGCCTTCGCCGCGCTGCCGCCGGAGGGCCTGTCGATCTGGTGGGGCGCTTACCTCGGCATGCCGCAACAATGCCTGATCGCGGGCGACCTAACGCAAATCGGCCCGCAGATCGTGCGTCGCCGTGCCGCGCTTCGTGCGGAGCATGGCTGGATCATGGATGTCTACTTGCTGCGAAAGTCCGGTTCAGACGCCTAGCCCGGAAGAAGCTGCCCCTTGCCCGAACTCGTCGGCTTGCATATGAACCATTTATGATTCGTATATGTATCATATGGTAAAGGCCGGTTGCATGGGTATCGTCAATATCGAGGATGAGCTGCACGACCAGCTCCGCAAGGCCAGCAAGGCGTCCTATCGTTCGATCAACGCGCAGGCGGCTTTCTGGATCAGGATCGGCATGCTCTGTGAGTTGAACCCCCAGCTCACGTTCCAGCAGATCGTCATTCGCGAACTCAGGGAGGCGGGAGTCGACCCTGACGATCTGGCCTGCGGGGCGCGCGTGCCATGATCAAGACGCCGGAGGAAATCGAACTCATGGCCGAATCCGGCCGTCTTCTGGCATCGGTGTTCACGTTCCTCGATGGACAGCCGCTCGCCGGGCGGACGACGATGGAGATCAACGACCTGGTGGAGCACATGATCGTCCACCCACTGGCGGCGCGGCCCGCCAGCAAGGGGCAGTACGGCTATGGCTATGTGCTGAACGGCTCCCGCAATGATGTCGTGTGCCACGGGGTCCCTTCCGAGACCGAGACGTTGCGGGCGGGAGACATCGTCAATTTCGACATCACCCTTGAAAAGAACGGCTTCATTGCCGATTCCAGCAAGACTTATGCCGTCGGCGAGATCGCGCCTGCGGCCGCGCGTCTGGTGAAGACGACATATGAGGCCATGTGGAAAGGCATCCAGGCGGTTCGGCCCGGTGCGCGGCTGGGCGATGTCGGCCACGCCATCGAACATCACGCCAAGAAAGCCGGCTATTCGATCGTACGGGAATATTGCGGACACGGCATCGGCCGGGAAATGCACGAGAAGCCCGAAGTGCTCCATTTCGGCCGGCCGGGTACCGGCGTGAGACTGGAAGAAGGCATGGTCTTCACGATCGAGCCGATGCTGAACCAGGGACGGCGCCTGGTCCGCACAGAGGATGACGGTTGGACGGTGGTGACGGTGGACGGCAAGCTGTCCGCCCAGTTCGAGCACACGGTGGCAGTCACCCGGAATGGCGTGCGCGTCCTCACCCTGCGGCCCGAGGAGAGGCTTCCGTCGCGCGGGAAGACCGCCTTGCGCCCGGCCCGGGCATAATCGCGATGACCTAGGTTAATTTCGGCGGATCGGCGGCAACTCCCCTTCGCGGGCGGGGTTATCGGGCACAGACACCGAGCATGCAGGTATGCTGAAGCGGCGGCCTGCGAGAGCATCGGTGCCATCTCATCCCAGCGAGGATAGCCCATGGCCAAGACCCCCACGAAAGCTTCCGCGAAGCGTGCACCTGCCCAGAAGAGCCCGTCGAAGACGCCATCGAAGAAGGCCCCATCCGACGTCACCGCCGCCGATATCGGCGGCGAAACG
>Ga0160437_1000173_pt1 | contig 36835 bp, 27 predicted proteins | sample HID1975I_E0MG_FD_108227 | JGI IMG/M metagenome (GOLD analysis project Ga0160437, IMG submission 108227) | Enriched soil microbial communities from UW Madison campus, WI, USA - HID1975I_E0 MG | ecosystem: Environmental > Terrestrial > Soil > Unclassified | place: USA: Madison, Wisconsin... | reverse complement strand
GCCCCGACTGCCGCCCCGACCGCCTCTGGCGCGCCTGCCCCTGTGCCGCCGCCATTCGCCGCCCCCTTGGCTGCAGAACAAGAACCCGCGCCGCCCTTGGCTGCGCCGCCCTTTGCCGCGCCGATCGCCTTCAGCGACGACCATCATCCGATCGACCGCGAGCACTTGCGTGAGCAAGGCCTGATCGTCCCCGAAGGCACCGTCACCGCGCTGCTCGAAGAGTTTCGCATCGTGAAGCGCCAGCTCCTGGTCCAGGCCGCCGACTTGCGCCGCCAGGGCGCGGGCGCCGCCTCGCAGCGCATCCTGATCAGTTCGCCCCATCCCGGCGAAGGCAAGACTTACTGCGCGCTCAACCTCGCCCTGTCGATCGCGGCCGAGAAGGAGAGCGAAGTCCTGCTGGTCGATGCCGACTTCGCGAAGCCCTCGATCCTTTCCGCACTCGGCCTGCCGGGCGGTCCCGGGCTGATGGATGCGCTGATGGACGAGACCATCGATCCCGCCGCCTGCGTGCTCGGCACCGATATTCCGGGGCTGTGGATCATGCCGGCGGGCGATGCGACGATCAACGACAGCGAATACCTCGCCTCCTCGCGCACGGCCGACGTGCTGGAGCGGCTGACCGAGAACGCGCCGCGCCGCATGGTGATCTTCGATTCGCCGCCCGCGCTGGCAGCGTCGCCCGCCGCGGAACTCGCCAAGTACGTCGGCCAGACGGTGGTGATCGTGCGCGCCGACCGCACCGGGCAGGGCGCGCTGGAAGATGCCATCTCGCTGCTGGGCGCCTGCCCCAACGTCCAGCTCCTGCTCAATGACGCGCAGTTCAGCCCGAGCGGTCGCCGCTTCGGCTCCTATTACGGATACAAGGGATGAAGTCGGCTTCCTGGACCTCGCTGGGGCTGGCCGCCTTGACCGCCGTGGCCGCGCTGCCCGTGCAGGCGCAGACCATGGGCTATGATCAGGTCGGCGCCGGCTCCGACGAGGCAGCTTCGCCAGCCGACAGCCCGTCCGGCGGCGGCAAGCCGGGACGCGGCGAACGCGGCAAGGGCGCGCGCCGGCTGGAAGTGACGCCTTATATCGAGATCGACCAGATCGTCGACGCGCAGCTCTCGCCGGGCAATGACGTGCTCACATATACCCAGCTGGCGGCGGGCGTGGACCTGGGCATCTCCGGGCGAAACAATGCCGCCTCGGCCTCGGTGCGCTACGAGCGCTACATCGGCTGGGGCCGGAAGGCACAGGACGGCGACGCCATCAGCGGCATCGTGCGCGGCTATACCACCATCACCCCCGGGTTGACGCTGGAAGCGGGCGCACTCGCCACCCAGGCGCGCGTCCAGAACGGCGGATCGGCGCTTTCCGCCGGCCTCACCAACGACGGGACGCGGACGAACATCTATTCGGTCTACGGCGGCCCGTCCTTCAAGACGCGCGCCGGCGATGTGGACTTCTCCGCAAACTACCGCGCCGGTTTCACCAAAGTGGAGCAGCCCGATGCCTATGTCGCCGTACCCGGCGGCGCGGCGGGCGATCTGTTCGACAAGAGCGTGACGCAAGTGGCCGATGTCGAGGCCGGGGTCGCGCCGCATGTCGTCGCGCCGGTCGGCCTGGGCGTGGCGGGCAGCATCTATCAGGAGGACGTCTCCAACCTCGACCAGCGCGTGCGGGACATGCAGGCGCGGGCATTGGTGACCGTTCCCGTCAGCCGCACCGTGCAGGTGGTGGGCGCGCTCGGCTACGAGGATGTGGAAGTCTCCAGCCGCGACGCGGTGCGCGATGCCGACGGCAATCCCGTGGTCGGCCGCGACGGACGCTATGTGACGGACAAGAGCGCCCCGCGCGAACTGGCCTACGATGTCAGCGGACTGCTCTGGGACGTGGCCGTGATGTGGCGCCCCAGCCGCCGCACCTCGCTTTCGGCCCATATCGGGCGCCGCTACGGCTCCACCAGCTTCGGCGGCACCCTGGCCTATGCGCCGGACGACCGCAGCCAGTTGAGCGTGGGCGTATACGACAGTGTCAGCGGTTTCGGCGGCCAGCTTGGCCGCGCGCTCGATCAACTGCCCGACGATTTCGTGGCCGTGCGCGATCCGGTGACGGGCGAGCTGCGCGGCTGCGTCATCTCGCTCGATGGTAACAACTGCGTTTCCGGCGCGCTGGGTTCGGTGCGTTCGGCGGTCTACCGGGGCCGCGGCATCGCCGCGAGCTATTCGCGCGAGATCGGGCGTCTCAACGCCGGGATCGGCGCGGGCTACGACCGCCGCGACTTCATCGCCGGACGGAACACCGTCCTGGCCGCCGCGGACGGCGTGATCGACGAGAACTGGTGGATCGCGGCCTATGTCAGCGGCCAGCTCGGCCGCGATGCAGGCTGGTCGGCCAATGTCTACGCCAACTGGCTGACCAGCACCGATGCCCTGACCGGCAATGTCGAGGGCTATGGCGCCACGCTCGGCTATTACCGCATGCTGGCCCGCCGCCTCCGCGCGACGATGGCCCTCGGGATCGACGGGGTGACCCGGAACGATCCGCTATATGACGACTACTGGACCGCGTCCGCCCTTGCCGGCGTGCGCTACAGCTTCTGATTGCGAAGGAGAGCAGGGATGTTCGAACAATTCTACGGGTTCGAGGGCCGGCCTTTCCAGCTCACGCCCGATCCGGCCTTCTATTTCGAGAGCGCGACGCACCGCAAGGCGCTCTCCTACCTCGGCTACGGCCTGGCGCAGGGCGAGGGCTTCGTGGTGATCACGGGCGAAGTGGGCGCGGGCAAGTCCACGCTCGTCTCGCACCTCATGGCCACGATCGACCCGGCGCGCCTGACGGCCGCCTGCGTCGTCACCAGCGCGCTGGACGGGGAAGAGATCGTCCATGTCGTGGCGCAGGCCTTCGGGCTGCAGGTGTCCGGGCATGACAAGGCCTCGGCGCTCGGCGCGATCGAGACGTTCCTCCATTCGGAAGCCCGCGCGGGCCGCCGCTGCCTGCTGATCGTGGACGAGGCACAGAACCTCTCGGTCGATGCGATCGAGGAGCTGCGCATGCTCTCGAACTTCCAGCTCGGCTCGCATCCGCTGCTCCAGACCCTGCTGCTGGGCCAGCCCGAGTTCCGCACGACCCTGCTGGAGAGCAACCAGCTCGAACAGCTGCGCCAGCGGGTGATCGCGACTCATCATCTTACGGCGATGGAGCCGCGCGAAGTGCAGGCTTACGTCGAGCACCGACTGAACTGCGTCGGCTGGAAGGGCAATCCGGGCTTCGACAACCGCGTCTTCGCCGAAGTGCACGAGGCCACCGGCGGCATTCCGCGCCGGATCAACCAGATCGTCAACCGCCTGCTGCTGCTGGGCGCGGTCGAGCAGCGCGCGCTGGTCGATCTCGAGATGTTGGCGGATGTCCTGGCGGAACTGGACGAGGACGGCACCCGCGCGCTGGTCAGCCAGCAGGCGCCTGTCGCCGAAGCGGACGGACCGGTGGTGGCCGCAAGCCAGCCGGCACCCGCGCCGGTGCTTCACCCCGACGCGCTGGATGCGGCGGCAGCCATCGCGCTGATCGAATCGGCACTGGCGGGTCGCGATTCGCAGATCGACGAGCTTCAGCATGCGGTGCTGGAACTCGCGGCCAATGTGGAACGTCAGAAGGAGGCACCCGCTTCCGGCGGAGAAGCCCAGATCGCCGCGCTTCAGGAGCAGCTGGCCCAGGCCGCGGCGCACAGCGCGCGTCTGGAAGCCCGCCTGGAAGAGCAGGAGCGCACCCTTCGCCACACGCTCACCATGCTGATCGAGTGGTTCGAAGGCGGCGAAGGCCAGCGGCAGGCAGCCTGAATTTCGAGCCGGTTCCGTAAGGATAGACGCCATGGATGAAGCCAGAGCCTCCAGCGGCCCGGTCAACGGGCTATCGGTCGATGTCGAGGACTGGTTCCAGGTCGGCGCTTTCGAAACCGTGATCGACCGCAGCGACTGGCCCGCCATTCGCACCCGGGTCGAGCGCAATTGCGACGAGATTCTGGCGCTGTTCGATGCGGCCGGGGTGAAGGGCACGTTCTTCACGCTCGGCTGGGTGGCGGTGCGCCATCCGCGCCTGCTGCGCCGCATTGCCGAAGCGGGGCACGAAATGGCCAGCCACGGCTGGGATCACGAGCGGGTGTTCCGCATGGACGCCGCCACTTTCGGACGCGACCTCGACATGAGCCGCAAGGCCATCGAGGATGCTGCCGGGGTCAAAGTGAGCGGCTACCGCGCGCCCAGCTTCTCCATCGATGCGCGTACGCCCTGGGCCTTCGACGTGCTGGCCGAGCAGGGCTATGCCTATAGCTCCAGCGTCGCGCCGATCGCGCACGACCACTATGGCTGGCGCGAAGCGCCGCGTTTCGCCTTCCATCCGCTTGCCGACAGTCCCCTGGTGGAGATCCCGGTGACCACCGCGACATTCGCCGGCCGCCGTCTGGCCGCGGGCGGCGGCGGGTTCTTCCGCGTGCTGCCTTACGGGTTCTCCCGTTGGGCGATCCGCCAGGTCAATGCCGAAGGGCGACCGGCGGTGTTCTACTTCCACCCCTGGGAGATCGACCCCGACCAGCCGCGCGTGCCCAATGCGCCGCTGCGCTCGCGTCTGCGGCACTACACCAATCTCGGCCTGATGGCTGGAAAGCTGCGGCAGTTGATCGGCGACTTCCCGTGGGGCCGGATGGACGAACTCGCTGTGCGCGAAGCGGAACGCGCGCCCACGCTGGTCATGGGGCCCGGCGGAACCCTGGCGCCGGCCGGGGCGCTGGCTGCATGAACGCGCCCTTCGCTCCCGTCACGGGCGCGGTGAGGCTGGTCGATCTCGCCGATCCCGGCGAAGTCGCGCGGCTGGAACTGTTCACCGCCCGCCACCCGCAGGCGACGCCGTTCCACCGCCCGGCCTGGTTCGTCTCCGTGGCCCGGGCGACGGGCAATCACGCCCTGGCGCTGGTCGAAGAGAGACAGGGCGAAATCGTGGCTTTCCTGCCGCTCGACGCCATTCATTCGCCGGTGTTCGGCCGGCTGCTGGCCTCGTCCGGCTTTGCGGTGGGCGGCGGTCTGCTGACGCGCGAGGGTGCGGATGGCGGAGCGATCTTCGCGGCGCTGGAGGAACTCGCGCTGCGCCGTTCCTGCCCGGCCATCGAACTGCGCGGCGGCGTATTGCCCGAGGCGGGGCGGGGCTGGACGCTCAAGACCGAGAGCCACTGCAATTTCGCCCGCCCGCTCGCGGCCGATGACGAGGCGCAGCTTCTGGACGTGCCGCGCAAGCAGCGCGCCGAAGTGCGCAAGGCGCTGGCGAACGATCTCGACGTGGAGGTCGGCACGAGCGCGCGAGACCGCGCCGCCCATTACGCCGTCTTTGCCGAAAGCTACCGCAATCTCGGCACGCCGGTGTTCCCGCAAGGGCTCCTCGGCAGTGTGCTCGATGCGTTTGGCGACGATGCTGACGTGCTGACCGTGCGCCACCAGGGCCGGGCGGTGGCCAGCGTCATCACCCTTTACCACCGCGGCGCGGCCATGCCCTACTGGGGCGGGGGCACTCAGGAAGCGCGCCGGCTTCGCGCCAATGACCGGATGTATTTCGAACTGATGCTCCATGCGCGCCGGCGAGGCTGCACGGTGTTCGACTTCGGTCGCTCCAAGACCGGCAGCGGGGCCTATCACTTCAAGCGCAACTGGGGCTTCGAGCCGGAGCCGCTGACGTATGCCGCCTGGACCGCACCGGGCGCGGCGCGGCGTGAAGCCGATCCCACCAGCAGCAAGCTCTCGCTCCAGATCAGGCTTTGGCAGCGTCTGCCGCTGGCCGTGGCCAATCGGCTCGGACCCTTGATCGCGCGCGGCATCGGCTGATGGGCGAGATCCTTTTCCTGGCTCACCGCATTCCTTTTCCGCCTGACCGGGGGGACAAGATCCGCTCGCACAATCTGTTCAAAGCTCTGGCGCGGCTGGCCCCGGTCCACCTCGGCTGCTTCGCGGACGATGCCGCCGATCATGCCTGCGAGCAGGAGATGGCCGCGCTGGCGGCCAGCCATATCCTGCTCGACCGCGGGAAATCCCTGCCGATCGCCGGGTTGCAGGCGCTGGCGAAAGGGCAGCCGCTCAGCCTCACGGCCTTCCACGACCGGCGCATGGCGGGTTGGGTGAACAAAGTGCTGCGCAGCCGCCCGATCGAGACGATCTTCGTCTTTTCCGGCCAGATGGCGCAATATGTCCCCGAGGACTTTCGCGGTCGGCTGATCGTCGATCTGGTCGACGTCGATTCGGCGAAGTTCGAGGCTTACGGCGCCAGGGGAAGCGGCTTTCGCAGCTGGATGGAGCGCCGGGAAGGGCGCCTCCTGCGCGCCGAGGAAGCGCGGATCGCCTGGCGTGCAGATCGCACCCTGCTGGTGAGCAAGGCCGAGGCGGCGCTCTTCGCCGCGCGGCTGGACGAGGCCATGCCTGGCCGCTCGACCTGCCGGGTCGAGGCCGTGGGCAACGGCATCGACAGCGTACTTTTCGATCCCGCCCGGACCCTGCCGGAGCCGCGCCTGGCCGTGAAGGAGGGCGCTGGGGGGCCACGCATCGTGTTCACCGGGCAGATGGACTACGCGCCGAACATCGCGGCGGTGGAACGGGCGATCACGCGCATCCTGCCGCGGATTCGCGCCCGCCTGCCGAGGGCCAGCCTGCACGTCGTCGGCCGGAACCCGCCGCCTTCGCTGCTGTCCCGTCATGGACGAGATGGCGTTCACGTATGGGGCCGGGTCGAGGATATTCGCCCCTGGCTTGCCGCCGCGGACATGGCGCTCGTGCCTCTTGAGATCGCGCGCGGGGTGCAGAACAAGGTGCTGGAGGCCATGGCCATGGAACTGCCCGTGGTGCTCTCGCCTGGCGCGGCCACGGGGATCGAAGCCGAACATGGCCGCCATTTCTTCGTGGCCGAAAGCGACGAGGCGCTGGCGAATGCCGTCGTCCTCCTGGCCGGAGACCCCCAAAGCGCTCGCGCCATGGGACTGGCCGCACGCGAATGGATCCTCGCTCATGCAAGCTGGCAGGCGGCGCTTGCCAGCTTGCCGCGCATGATCGGCCTGCAGACGGAAAACCTGATCGATGCCGCCTGAGACCCTGGCCGTGAATTCTTCCCTGCAGGGGCGCTGGCAGGACGTTCCGGCGCGCTGGCGCCCGGCGCTCGTTCGCTGCGGCGCCGCCATGCTGGCGCTGCTCCTCCTGTTCTTCGGAGACTGGGCGGCGATGGCGCGGCAGTGGTGGGATATCTCCACTTACAACCACATCGTCCTGATCCCGCCGATTCTGGGCTGGCTGGTCTGGCAGCGCCGGGCGGAACTGGCGAAGCTCGAACCGCTCTGCTGGTGGCCCGGCCTTATCCTCATGGCGGGAGCTGCCTTCCTCTGGCTGCTCGGCGCGCTCTCCGGTCTCGACCTTGCGCGGCAGGCCGGGGCGGTGGCGATGCTCGGCTCTGCCGTCCCCTTGCTGCTGGGCCCGCGGGTGACGGCGGGCGTGCTGTTCCCGCTCTGCTACATGGCGTTCCTGGTGCCGGTGGGCGAGGAACTGGTCGAAGTGCTCCAGACGATCACGGCGAAGATCACCGTGGCGCTCACGCATTTCAGCGGCATTCCCGCCACGGTCGACGGCGTCTTCATCGACACGCCGGCCGGGCTGTTCGAAGTGGCGGAAGCCTGCTCGGGCGTGAAGTTCTTGATCGCGATGATCGCCTTCGGCCTGCTGGCCGCCAATGTCTGCTTCATCAGTTGGCGCCGCCGGGCGGCCATGATGCTCGCGTGCCTCGTGGTGCCGATCCTGGCCAACGGCGTGCGCGCCTGGGGCACGATCTTCGCCGCGCAGTTCGTGGGCGTCGAGAAGGCCGCCGGGTTCGACCACATCGTCTACGGCTGGATCTTCTTCGCCGTGGTGCTGGCGGTCGTCATCGCGGGTGCCTGGCGTTTCTTCGATCGTCCGCTCGACGCGCCGATGATCGATGTCTCCGCGATCGTGCGCTCGCCTTTCCTGTCGCGGCTGGAAGCGGGCAGGGCTTCTGCCGTCGTGACTCTTGCCGGCATTGCGTTGCTGGTTGTGGCCGCCAAGGGCTGGGCGCTGGGCGCCGAGAGCCTCTCCGCGCCCCTGCCGGACCGGATCGAGCTTCCGCAAGTCGCCGGCTGGAGCCGGGCCGACTATGCCCCGGCAATCTGGTGGGAGCCGCGCGCCGAGGGCGCCGATCACCGCCTGCTGGGCCGCTATACCGACGGACAGGGGCATAGCGTCGATGTCTTCCTGGCGCTCTATGCCGGACAAGGCGAAGGCCGCGAGGCGGGCGGCTTCGGGCAGGGCGCGCTGACGCCGGGCAGCGCCTGGTCGTGGCAGTCGCCGGGGCCTGCCTTCGCGCAAGGCCGCAGCGAACGGCTCCTGGGCAATGGCAGGACCGAACGGCTGGCCGTCACCTGGTATCGTACCGGCGACATGCTCACGGGGAGCAATGCCCACCTCAAGCTGGCGGTCATCGGTGACAACCTCCTGCTGCGCGCCCTTCCCACCACGATGCTGATTCTCTCGTCCGAGGACAGCCCGGGCGCTGCTGCGGCCGATTCCATTGCCCGTTTCCTGACGGCGTCCGGCCCCCCGGATGCGTGGATGGACCGCGTGACCAAGCTCCGCTAGGCCCTTCGCATATGTGTGGCATCGCCGGTATCTACCATCTCGAGACGCCCAAGCCGGTAGACCCGCTGCGCGTGGAAGCCATGTGCGACGCGCTGGCGCATCGCGGGCCGGACGGGAGCGGGGTCTGGACCGCGCCCGGCGTCGCGCTGGGCCACCGCCGTCTCTCGATCATCGACGTCGCCGGCTCCCCCCAGCCCATGCCATCGCCGGACGGGCGGGCGATGCTGGTGTTCAATGGCGAGATCTACAACTACCGCGAACTGCGCCGCGAACTGCGTGAGACCGGCGCCGAATTCCGTACCGATGGCGACAGCGAGGTCATCCTCGCCGCCTGGCAGCGCTGGGGACCGGACTGCGTTTCGCGCCTCCACGGCATGTTCGCCTTCGCGATATATGACCTGGAAGCGCGCAGCCTCTTCCTCGCGCGCGACCGGCTGGGCGTGAAGCCGCTGTTCCTGGCACCGCTCAGCGACGGCAGCCTGGCCTTCGGGTCCGAACTGAAAGCCTTGCTCGCGCATCCGCTGCTGCGCCGCGAGATCGATCCGCTCGCGGTCGAGGACTATCTCGCCTGGGGCTATGTTCCCGATAGCCGCGCGATCCTGAAGGGTGTGACCAAGCTGCCCGCGGGGCACTCGTTGCTGCTGCGCCATGGCGCGCCGCTGCCGCGCCCGGTGCAATGGTGGGACATTTCCTTTGCCGAGCGCCGCCGGGGCCGAGTCGCCGATCTGGAGGCGGAACTGCTGCACCTCCTGCGCGAGGCGGTGTCGTCGCGCATGGTCGCGGACGTGCCGCTCGGCGCCTTCCTGTCGGGCGGTGTGGACAGCTCCAGCGTGGTCGCGCTCATGGCGGAGAACAGCGGGCAGCCGGTCAAGACATGTTCGATCGGTTTCGACGTCGCTGCTCTCGACGAGAGCGACTATGCCGCGGAAATCGCCCGCCGTTTCGGCACCGACCATCGCGCCCGCCAGGTCTCGCCCGACGATTTCGAGGCGATCGACGGCCTGGCCGCGATGTTCGACGAGCCTTTCGCCGATGCGTCTGCCCTGCCGACCTGGCGCGTCTGCCAGCTGGCGCGCGAATCGGTGACAGTCGCCTTGTCCGGCGACGGCGCGGACGAGGCATTCGCGGGCTACCGCCGCCATCTGTTCCAGCGCAGCGAGGACCGCGTCCGGGGGCTCATCCCACAGGCGATTCGCGGACCGCTGTTCGGCACGCTTGGCGGGCTCTATCCGAAGGCCGACTGGGCGCCGCGTCCGCTGCGCGCCAAATCGACCCTGCTCTCGCTCGCGGCGGACAGTGCCGAAGGCTATGCCCGGTCCATCGGTTTTACCCCTCCGGAACTGCGCGACAGGCTCTATTCCGACGATTTTCGCCGCCTTCGCGGTGATTACCGCGCGGAACGGTCCGTTCAGGACCTGATGCGCGCTGCGCCGGCGCGATCCGGCCTCGACCGCGCCCAGTATGCGGATCTCAAGCACTGGCTGCCGGGCGACATCCTGACGAAAGTGGACCGCGCAAGCATGGCGGTCAGCCTGGAAGCGCGCGAGCCGCTGCTCGACCATCGCCTGATCGAATTCGCCGCGAGTCTTCCCGAACACATGCGGGTGCGCGGCGGGCAGGGGAAGTGGCTGATGAAGCGCACCATGCGGCGTTTTCTGCCGGACCAGATCCTCTATCGGCCCAAGCAGGGCTTCGTCACGCCCATCGCCCAGTGGTTCCGTGGCCCCCTGGCGCAGTCGGCCCGGCAGATCGCCTCCAGCGCCGCACTCGCCCGCACCGGCTGGTTCGATGCCCCGCGCCTCGGCGCCCTGGTGGAAGACCATATTGCGGGACGAAGCGACCATTCGCGCCTGCTCTGGCAACTGCTCATGCTCGACCGCTCCCTAACCCATTTGGGGATCTCCTGAATTTTCCCCCTTTCGCCGGGGAATTGCCGGGTTAACAACGGCCTGCGAAATTTATCGTGAAGGCGAGTTAACCTAACTTCTTCTTAGGACCTTTGCTCTAACCCCGGCAGCGACAACGTCATCGCAGGGTGTGCATGAAGTTAGCAGCGCATCAGTACACGATTGAATTGCGGACGCTTTCCGACGAGGAAAGCCATGTCCTGCGTAAGGGCGTAGAGGGGAATGATTTGCGAGGCCATCATGTCTGACCTCGGCGCAAGGGCCGCGAAGATCTGGAAGAGCGCCAGATTCCGGATCGTCTTCTGGGCCGCACTCACGGGCGTCATCCTGGGCGTGACCGGAGCCGCGCTGCCGCTGGAGGACGTGCTCGTGAACGGGCGTACCTGGCTGCGGCTTCACCCGTCCAACGGCGAGATCGTCATGGTCTTGCAGGACGGCAAGACGCTGGAAGAGTTGGAAGTCCTGGACGTTTCGCGCCTGGACGACGCTACGGTTATTCGCCGGATACTAGAGGCAGGCGGCAAGAGAATTTTCGTCGACCGTTCCTTGAACGACGATGGAAAGACACCCGGCCGCGAGCAGTTCGTGGAAACCTTGAAGGCTTTCCCAGATCGCGTTTTCCTGGGCGCTATGCCGGCCAAGGATGGGCCTCGCGGGAATTATGCTGCGGTGGTGCCTTCACGGGCATTCCTTGAAAATGCTCGCGCGGTTTCGCTGCTTGCGCTCGATCATCCGTTCAACCTGAGCCTCAGCTTGCCATTTTCGTCCGACAGTCCGATCGGCGTCATTCCGAGCATGGCGGCGAGAATCGCCGGCGTGTCCCGCCCTAGCGACCGCGTTTTCCGTCCTGACTACGCTATCGATTACACCACCATCCCGACCGTCAGCTATGTCGACATATTGAAGGGGCGGTTCGACCCCGCAGTGGTGCGCGGCAAGGACATCATCATCGCCCCGAGCGCGGAAGTCTATCATGACCTCCATACTCTACCTGCGCAGGGCTATGCGCCCGGAGCGTTCTTCCACGCCATTGCGGCGGAGACGTTGAAGGACGGCGTTCCGATTGAGCTTGGCTGGTCGCCAGCGTTTCTGGTGGTGCTGGGTGTGGTGCTTTCGGGACTTGGCCGAGGCAGGGTGCTCGATATCTATCGTTTCACGGGCTTGGTTGCGGTGCTCATTGTGGCGCCTCTGGCCCTCGATCATTTCCGCATTCAGGTGGATATCGTACCTGCCATCGCCGTGGCGGCCGTGGCGGTATTCCGCATGCGGAACCTCGACCGCGTCGAGGTGGCAGGAGAAACCAATTCGGGATCGGGCCTGCCCAGCGTCCAGGTCCTGCGCAAGTACGAGGCGGTTTCGAGCCGTATCCTGGTCGCGCTTCAGATCCGGAACTATGGCGCGATCATCGGCAGCTTCGCCGAGCATGTCGAGGGGCAAGTCGCCAACGAGATCGTCCGCCGCATCCGCATCAGCGACAGCGAAGTGGTGGTCTACCACGAAGGCGGCATGTTCATGTGGCTCTCGACCATCCGCAGCACTTTCGACTTGTTCGAGAACCTCGAAGGACTGCACCGGATCGTCCAGAATGGCATCCAGGTCGGCGGTCTGGACATCGACCTTTCGTTCAACTGCGGGATCGATTCGGAATTCGACCGGCCGGTATCCAGCCGCGTCGCCAGCGCCATGCAGTCGGCCGAGGAGGCAGTGCGCAACGACGAACTCGTCTACAAGTTCGACAGCCGCAAGCACGAGGCGCAGTGGGAAATCTCGCTGCTGACCCAGCTCGACCGTGCCATCGACAATGGCGAGGTCTGGGTGGCCTATCAGCCCAAGCTCGATGTCGCGAGCAACCGGATTATGGGCGCTGAAGCTCTCGTACGCTGGACGCATCCGGAGCGCGGTCCGATCAGCCCGGACAAGTTCATCCGCATCGCGGAAGAATTCCACCGGATCGAGCGCATTACGCGCTTCGTGATCGACGATGCCGTTCGCTCTGCCGTGGAACTGCGCCGCCAGGGCCTCGACATGACAGTGTCGGTGAACATCTCCGCGCAGCTTCTGCGCAACCCCGGCCTGCCGGTGATGATCGCCGAAATTCTCGATGCTTACGGACTGCCCGCCGACCAGCTGATTCTCGAGATCACCGAGACCGACCGACTCGATCGTAGCTCCCGAACCTTCCAGATGCTGCAGAAGCTGGTGCAGTCGGGCATCCGGCTGTCGATCGACGATTTCGGAACAGGCAACGCGACGATCGACTACTTGCGCTATCTTCCGGCCACCGAGGTCAAGATCGACAAGGTCTTCGTCCAGGCGATGGAAGGCAACAAGGAAGACCTCCTGCTCGTCCAGTCGATCATCGAAATGGCTCATTCGCAGGATCGCACGGTTGTGGCCGAAGGCGTCGAGACGCAGGCGGCTCTGGAGATCCTACGCGCCATGCAGTGCGACGCCATTCAGGGGTACTATGTCAGCCGCCCAGTCCCATTCCGGGATCTCCTGACGCAGATCGTGGGAAGAGAGTCTCGGCGAACTGGTTAAAAAAGTCTTGATGACTTCTTAACCCATTGTTATCCATGTCCTCAGCCGCAAAATAGCGGCGGATCACATGGGGTAATGTTATGTACAGCTGGAACTGGGGCAGCCTCGGCCGCTAATAACCAATTGGGTGCGGCGCTTCGAAAGAAGCGCCGTACTTTTCCGTTGGGGCTCGGTGAAATTGGCCGATTTCCTTGGGTTTTTACTACCAGCATGACACGCACCAAGTATTCGGACGCCCTTTCCAAGCATGGAGTGGGGCGTTTTTTATTGGTGGGAATGCCTGCAGAGGCAAACGAATCGGACAAGTATCTCCGCTCGCGAAAGCCTCCCGGGGGCTTCGCGTTAACGACCGATTCGCAAATCGTTAACGATTTCAGTCTTCGCCGTGACCCATGGCGAGATAGTCGGCGCTCTGCATCTCGTTGAGACGGCTTACCGTGCGCTCGAATTCGAAGCGGCCATCGCCGGCCTGATAGAGGTCTTCCGGCGAGGCATCGGCCGCGGCGATGAGCTTTACCTTGTTCTCGTAGAGCGCGTCGATCAGCGTCACGAAACGCGCCGCCTCGTTGCGGCGGTCGGGACCCATCCTGGGAATCCCCACGAGAATGACCGTGTGATAGGCGCGCGAGATCGCCAGGTAGTCGGCCGCCCCGCGGGCTTCGCCGCAGAGCCGCTTGAAACTGAACACGCCCACGCCCTTGAGGCTCTTGGGAACGTGAAGCATGCGCCCGCCGCCGACGTCGAGGTCCGCTGAAGGGACGTGGTCGCTGTCCTCGGGTGGATAGTCGGTAAGGCGGTAGAAGGCCTCGCGGGCCTGCTCGGTGGCTTCCTCGCCCAGCGGGTAGTGCCAGGTGGCCATGCCGCCCAGGCGATGGAGTCGGTAATCCGTCGGCCCGTTCAGCGTCAGCACGTCCAGTTCCTTCTCGATCAGGTCGATGAAGGGCAGGAAGTGCTCGCGGTTCAGGCCGTTCTTGTAGAGATCCTTCGGCGCACGGTTCGATGTGGTGACGATGGTCACGCCTTCATCGAGGATCAGATGCGTGAAGAGCCGGCTCATGATCATGGCATCGGCGGAATTGTTCACCACCATCTCGTCGAAGGCGAGAACGCGCACGTTGCGCGCGATCGTGGCGGCGACGGGCGGAATGGGATCGCCGCTTTCCTTGCGGCGTTCCTCGCGCAGCAGCGCGTGGACTTCCAGCATGAAGGCGTGAAAATGGATCCGGCGCTTTTCCTCGATGTCGAGCGTCTGATGGAACAGGTCCATCAGCATCGACTTGCCGCGCCCGACACCGCCCCACATGTAGAGACCGCGGGGGGAGGGGGCTTTCTTGCCCAGCAGCTTGCCGAAGAGGCCGGTCGAGGTCCGCGCCTTGTAGATCTCGCGCTGGAGCTGGTTGAGCCGCTCGGCAGCGGCGGCCTGCTCCGGGTCGGACCGCAGTTCGCCGGTGGCCACCAGGGCCTCGTAGCGTTCGAGCATCGCGGTCATCGCACGCTGGGCTTGCGAAGAGTGCCGAGGAAGCTGGACACGAGACGGTCTCCCTGCTCGACGGATCCGCGAAGGAACACGAGACGGCCCGTTTCGCGCATCACTTCGCACAGCACGTCCAGCGGTTCGCCGATTTGCCCCGCGCCTATGAACTGGTTGTGCAGGTCCAGCGTCACCGAGCCGGACACCTGGGCGCCGAGCACGCTGAACATTGTCGCGAACATGGCCACGTCCACGAAGGCGAGAGTGACGCCGCCGTGGACATTGCCGTGCATGTTGCTGTGGCGGCGTTCCAGATCGAGCAGGCGGACGCGGGCACTGCGCTCGCCTTCCCGCCTGATGATCATCGGACCCAGCCCGACCGCGTTGAAGCGGGTATCGTCGTCGAGCGTCCAGGTGAACCAGCCCGGATGACCCGGGGCCGGTTCGTGGATGAATTCCGCGTCAGGCTGCACGACGAAGGGTCCGCGATCCGATCCTGCGGATCAGACCTGGCGCTCTGCCTGCATTTTCTTGATCTCTGCGATGGCGCGTGCCGGCGAGAGGCCCTTGGGGCAGACGTTGGCGCAGTTCATGATGGTGTGGCAGCGATAGAGACGGAAGGGATCTTCCAGTTCGTCCAGGCGCTCACCGGTCATTTCGTCGCGGCTGTCGGCCAGCCAGCGATAGGCCTGGAGCAGGATCGCCGGGCCCAGGAACTTGTCGGAATTCCACCAGTAGCTGGGGCACGAGGTCGAGCAGCAGGCGCACAGGATGCACTCGTAGAGGCCGTCCAGCTTCTCGCGCTGTTCCGGGCTCTGGAGGCGTTCCTTGCCCGAAGGCGTGGTCGAAACGGTCTGCAGCCAGGGACGGATCGAGGCGTACTGCGCGTAGAAGTGCGTGAAATCGGGGACGAGGTCCTTGATCACTTCCATGTGCGGCAGCGGCGTGATGCGAATGTCGCCCTTGAGGTCTTCGATCGCCGTGGTGCAAGCGAGACCGTTCGAGCCGTTCATGTTCATCGCGCAGGAACCGCAGATGCCTTCGCGGCAGGAGCGGCGGAAGGTCAGCGTCGAATCCAGCTCGTTCTTGATCTTGATGATCGCGTCGAGGACCATCGGACCGCAGTTGTCGAGGTCGATCTCGAACGTGTCGTAGCGCGGGTTCTCGCCCGAATCCGGGTCGTAGCGATAGACGGTAAACTTCTTGACGCGCGCGGCGCCCTCGGCCTTGTGAACCTTGCCCTGCTTCTTGATCTTGCTGTTGGCCGGGAGGGTGAAGCTCGCCATGAAGAAATCCCCGTGATCTTGCACTGCGGCACGAACCGCGACTGAATGTCCCCTTAGCGATTCAGCCGCGCGGGGCAAGGGCCAGAGTGCGGCTGAGAGCGGTTTCGTGGCCTCATGGTGTTGCAAATCGGTCCCGCGGGATTGCGGCAGGCGAACGAATCCGGCCGATTCGGAAGGCGTCGAACGTGGAACGGCCAGGCGTTCGGGGCTATGGTCGGTCGGTGGCGGCGGCGTGCGAGGGCATTCCGGACGAAGGCACAGATCGGATTGCCAATCGGGCGCTCGCCCTGTTTTCAGGAGAGCGAGCATGATGAAGCGCTATGTGATCGAACGCGACCTGCCGGGGGTAGGCGCGATGAGCGATGCGGAACTGGGCGGAGCCACGCGCACCTCGAATGCCGCTCTGGCCAGGATAGCAGGCATCCAGTGGGAGCATTCCTACGTGGCGGGCGACAAGACCTTCTGCATCTATCTGGCGGAGAACGAGGATCTGATCCGCAAGCATGCCGAGCTTTCGGGCTTTCCGGCCAATCGCATCACCGAAGTCACCACTATCATCGATCCCACCACCGAGCGCACTTGCGCTGTGTGATAGTGCTGCGTGCCAAAGAAAAAGGCCCCGCACGATCCCGTGCGAGGCCCTTTGTCCTGGAGTGTGTGAAGGGCCGCGCAGGCCGCCCTTCACATATCCTCAGTTGCCGAAAGTACGCTGCCACCAGCCGCGACGCGGCGAGGACGGGTCTTCGGCCGAGTCGTTCGCGCTGTCGCCATCGGCGGGTGCTGCGGCTGCAGGCTCTTCCACCTTGGCGGCTTCGACGGCGGGCGTCTCGGCAGCAGGTTCGGCTGCCGCTTCGACGGTTTCCACCTTCTTGCGGCGCGTACGCTTCGGCTTGGCCGGAGCCTCTTCGGCCGCCGGTGCTTCCACGGGTGCAGGTGCCTCCGCTACGGCGTCCACGGCATCCGCCTTCTTGCGGCGGGTGCGCTTCGGCTTGGCAGGAGCTTCCTCTGCCGCCGGAGCTTCGACCGGCGCTTCCGTCACGGCTTCGACCGGTGCTTCCACGACATCCGCCTTCTTGCGGCGGGTGCGCTTCGGCTTGGCAGGGGCTTCTTCGGCCGCCGGCGCTTCGACGGGGGTTTCTGCCGGCGCTTCCGCTACGGCTTCCACGGCATCCGCCTTCTTGCGACGGGTGCGCTTCGGCTTGGCAGGAGCTTCCTCCACCGCGACGACCGGCTCCGCGGCGACCACGACTTCGGCAACCACTTCCGCCGGTTCCTCGGCTTCGGTGCCAGCTTCGTCGGCGGCATATTCGCCGGCTTCGTCGCCAGCGTGCTCGCCGTTTTCACCGTTTTCACCGTTGCGACGACCGCGACGGCGACGACCGCCACGGCGGCGACGCTTGCGGGGGGCATCCGAATCGTCGCCTTCACCGGCGGGCGCGAAGTCTTCTTCGCCAGCCTCGGCATCGCCTTCGGTTTCGCCTGCTTCGTCACCGGACTCTTCGCCTTCGGCTTCGAACTCGCCCTCGGCGCCCTGGTCGTCACGCTGGTCGCGGTTGCGGCCACGGCGGCGCTTGCGGCGCTTGCGGCGCGAACCGCCTTCGCCGTCCTCGTCACGACCTTCACCGCGGCCACGCGATTCCTCGCGGGCTTCTTCTTCGAACTCGTCCTCTTCGTCGATGAAGTCATCCTCGACGTCTTCGGCGATCGGTTCGAAGCGCGGCACGAAGTCGTTGCGCGGGCCGGAAGAGACGACGCGCATCTTCGCGCCTTCGTTCTCGCCCTCGGGGATCACTTCGACGTTGACGCCGTAACGATCCTCGATGTCGGCCAGGTCGGTGCGCTTGGCGTTGAGCAGGTAGATCGCCGCTTCGGTCGATGCGAAGAGCGAAACCACGACGCCCTTGCCCTTGGCGGCTTCGTCTTCGATGAGACGCAGCGCCGAGAGGCCCGCCGAACTGGCGGTGCGGACGAGGCCGGTGCCGTCGCAGTGCGGGCAGGAGCGGGTGGTCGCTTCCAGGACGCCGGTGCGCAGGCGCTGGCGGCTCATTTCCATCAGGCCGAAGCTGGAAATGCGGCCGACCTGGATGCGGGCGCGATCGTTCTTGAGCGCTTCCTTGACGGCCTTCTCGACCTTGCGGACGTTCGAGCCGTACTCCATGTCGATGAAGTCGATCACGACGAGGCCGGCCATGTCGCGCAGGCGAAGCTGGCGGGCGATTTCCTGCGCGGCTTCGAGGTTGGTGGCGACCGCCGTCTGCTCGATGCCGTGCTCCTTGGTGGCGCGGCCCGAGTTGATGTCGATCGAGACGAGCGCCTCGGTCGGGTTGATGACGATGTAGCCGCCCGAACGCAGCTGCACGACGGGGTCGTACATCGCGGTCAGCTGGTCTTCGGCGCCGAAGCGCTGGAACAGCGGAACCGGATCGGCGTAAGGCTTAACCTTGCGGCCGTGGCTGGGCATCAGGAGCTTCATGAAGTCCTTCGCCGCGCGGTAGCCTTCCTCGCCCTCGACGATCACTTCCTCGATGTCGCGATTGTAGATGTCGCGGATGGCGCGCTTGATCAGGTCGCTGTCCGAATGGATCAGCGCCGGAGCGGCCGAACGCATCGTCATCTCGCGCAGCTCGTCCCAGAGGCGGGCGAGGTAGTCGAAATCGCGCTTGATCTCGGTCTTGGTGCGCTGGAGGCCGGCGGTGCGCACGATGCAGCCCATCGAACGCGGCAGGTCCATTTCGGCGATGATCGACTTCAGGCGCTTGCGGTCCGAAGCCGAGCTGATCTTGCGGCTGATGCCGCCGCCGTGGCTGGAATTCGGCATGAGCACGCAGTAGCGGCCCGCCAGGCTGAGGTAGGTGGTGAGGGCGGCGCCCTTGTTGCCGCGTTCTTCCTTGACGACCTGCACCAGCAGCACCTGGCGGCGGTGGATCACGTCCTGGATCTTGTAGCGGCGGCGCAGCGCCATGCGCTTGGCGCGCAGTTCGTCGGCTTCCTTCGAGCGGCCACCGTTACGGCCACCCTGGCGGCGACCGCGTCCGCGGCGTCCACGACCCGAGGATTCTTCTTCCGAAGCGTCTTCGTCCGAAGTCTCGAAGCCGTTCTCGACGTTGCCGTCCTCGATCGTGGCGACATGGTCCTTTTCGGACGTGTCGACTTCGGTCAGGCCGCCGTCCTGGAAGTCTTCGCCTTCGTAGCCTTCGCCGCCTTCTTCGTCCTCGTCATCGCCTTCCGAAGCGCGCAGGGCGGCTTCTTCCTCGGCATGCGCGGCTTCTTCCGCCAGCAGGGCCTCGCGGTCCTCCTTGGGGATCTGGTAGTAGTCGGGGTGGATTTCGCTGAAGGCAAGGAAGCCGTGGCGATTACCGCCGAAGTCGACGAACGCCGCCTGGAGCGAAGGTTCCACGCGGGTGACCTTCGCCAGGTAGATGTTGCCCTTTATCTGCTTCTTGTCGGCCGATTCGAAATCGAACTCTTCAATGCGATTTCCCTTGAGTACCGCCACCCGCGTTTCTTCCGGGTGGCGCGCATCGATGAGCATGCGCGTTGCCATTGTATATTCTCCGTACGCGCTCTGCCCCGGCCGGATCAGCCAGGGCGGCGCGTGTCTGTTCGATGGTGCCCGCCGCGAGAAGGTCGGGCCTGCCGGATGCGGCAAGGCCAGCCTCGAAACGGGCGGAGGTAAAGTTGGAAACGGGGCAATCCAGCGCCCCGAGTGCGACTGTTTTCTTGTCTGTCGCGGCAGAGGCCGCGATGGTGCCTGCTGTCTTCCGGCGGATTGCCAGGAGACGGGCGGGCGTGTCTGCGAGCGGAAGTGCGCGTGGCGAATTCGGACACGCGAAGAATTGCGCCCACACCGCCACCGCCCTCTCGGGCGTCGGCTGGCAAGGCGGCAATTGGCTTCTCATCTCTCGCGTCAACCTGTTCGATCCGGAACGAATTTTCCGGTTTTTGACGGCCGGGATTTGGCTTGGTCGGCCCTGTCCGGCACCATCCTAGTGGTGTCTGTCCGGATTTCGAAGGCCGAAGCTTCTTGGGCCCGGGTCGAAACGGCCTAGCATTCAAGACACTGCACGGCAAGTTCATTGCCGAACAGTGAGCGTTATCGCCGTGCGGATTACCGCCAGGCGCGTGAAATCGGGGGAAAAGCGCTGTTCGGCGGGATTGCGGCGAGCGTTGGGCGATCCTAGTCAAACGGGATGTCGCGCAGCACGCAGCTCGTCATGATCCTTTCCGCGCCCCTGGCGCTGGCGATCGCATTGTGGGCGCTCTGGCCGCGTTTCTTCCCCTCGCAGCGTGATCTCGACTATGTCGTGCGCTTCGACCTGCCCGAGGTGGGCATGCCGGTGGACCTGCCGCGGATCGACGGGCCCGGCGATGCCAGCCGGCCGCTGGTGGTGATCGACGCGGGTCACGGCGGTTTCGATCCCGGCGCCGGGCAGGGCGATGCGAAGGAAAAGACGGTCGCACTCAGGATCGCCCTGGCGCTGCGCAACCGGTTGCTGGAGGACGGCGGCATTCGCGTGGCGCTGACCCGCGATGCCGATCGCTTCATTGCACTGCCGGACCGGCCGGACATGGCGCGGCGGCTTGGTGCCGACCTTTTCGTGTCGATCCATGCAGACAGCGCGGACAGCGACGCCGCGCGCGGGGCCAGCGTCTATGTCCTGTCCGAAAAGGGCTCCAGCGAGGCTGCCGAGCGCTTCGCCGCGCGGGAAAACGCGGCGGGGCGAGTCAATGGCGTTGTCCTGGCGCAGACCAGCCAGACGGTGGGCGCGATCCTGCTCGACTTGTCGCAGCGGGGCACCCAGGCCGGCTCCACGCAAGTCGGCGAACTCGTGCTGCGCGAGATGCGCGGCGCCAACCTCGGCCTCCACCGGGACCAGGTGCAGACCGCGGCGCTGGCCGTGCTCAAGGCGCCGGATATCCCCTCGATCCTGTTCGAGACCGGCTATATCAACAATGAGGCGGACGCTCAGCTGCTGACATCCCGCGCAGGGCAGCAGGCTCTGGCGGATGCCGCGGCCAGGGCCATCCGCGCCTATTTCGCCCGGAAAGCCGGCGTCTGACCGTCTCTTCTGCGCGCAGGAGCGGTTCGAGCAGAACGGTCGCTGCGACGAAAAGAGCACGCCGCATCTGGCCTTGCGCAAAAAGCCCGTGCTAGAGCCCGAGCCGCTGAACCGGGGCGTAGCAGTTTCCGATCCATCTTTGTTGCGGCATTTTTCCGGGTCCTCAGGTGTTTCCACCTGACCTGAAAATGCTCTAGAGGCAGTCGAAATGACCGACGAGATCATCGACAACGGCTCCGAGCAGCCGCCCGAGGACGCCCACTATCGCATCAGCCGTGGTGCCGGCCGTCGTTTCGGCCGACCCTTCGCTGCATTTGGGGGCGCCTGGCGCGAACGCAAGTGGCTGCGCCGCTTCACTTATGCCGCGGGAACCGGCCTCGTCGCGCTCGGCGGGCTCTGGGTTGCCTTCACTCACGATCTCCCCGATGCCAGCAAGCTGCTGGAATATCAGCCGCCTTTGCCCACCATGGTGCGCGGCGTCGATGGTCAGATCGTCTACAGTTATGCCCGCGAGCGCCGCGTCCAGCTGCGCTACGTCGATTTCCCGAGGCCGCTGGTCGACGCTTTCCTCTCGGCCGAGGACAAGACGTTCTGGACCCACGGCGGCGTCGATGTCACCGGGCTTGCCGGCGCGGTCGTGGACTATGCCTCCAAGCTCGGCACCGGGGGCCGCGCGCGCGGCGGTTCGACGATCACCCAGCAGGTGGCCAAGAACATCCTGATCGGCGACGAATACTCCGTCACGCGCAAGCTCAAGGAAATGGTGGTCGCCCGCCGTATCGAGAGCGTGCTGAACAAGCCGCAGATTCTGGAACTCTACCTCAACGAGATTCCGCTGGGCCGCCAGAGCTTCGGCGTCCAGGCTGCAGCCCGGGCCTATTTCGGCAAGGATGTCGACCAGCTCCAGCTCCACGAAGCCGCGTTCCTGGCGATCCTGCCCAAGGCGCCGGAGCGTTACGGCCGCAAGCAGTACGAGGACATGGCGGTCGAGCGCCGCAACTGGGTGCTCGATCAGATGGTGACCAACGGCTGGGCGACGCGCGCCGATGCCGACGCCGCCAAGGCCCAGCCGCTCGGCCTGATAGCCCGCCGCGTCGAGACTTATCCCTCCGGCAACGGCTACTTCATCGAGGAAGTGCGCCGCCGCCTGATCGACCAGTACGGCGAAAAGGCCGAGGACGGGCCGAACAGCGTCTATGCCGGCGGCCTCTGGGTGCGCACTTCGCTCGATGCGCAGATGCAGGGCGCCGTGCGCGATGCCCTGCGCGCGGGTCTGCTGCGCTATCAGGGCGGGCGGGCCTGGGCCCATCCGATCGCGCATATCGACGACATGAGCACCTGGCAGTCCCAGCTGATCGTTTCCAACAAGACGATCGACTACAAGGACTGGCGCGTCGGCGTGATCGTCGATCGCAGCGGCTCGACCGGCCGGATCGGGTTCTCCGACGGCAATATATCGACCCTCACCAATATCTCGGACCTCGCCAAAGTGGGTGACCTCGTCGCCGCGGCGCCGGTTTCCTCTGATACGTATGCGGTTCGCACCATTCCCGAGGTTTCGGGCGGCATGGTGATCGAGCAGCCGGGCACCGGCCGCATCATGGCGATGCAGGGCGGGTTCGATTCCGGGCTCGATTCCTTCAACCGCGCCGTGCAGGCCGAACGTCAGCCTGGCTCCACCATCAAGCCCTTCGTCTACGCCACCGGCTTGCAATACGGCATGACGCCGGCGACCCAGGTGCTCGACGGCACGTTCTGCGTCTATCAGGGCGGGGCGCTGGGCAACAAATGCTTCCGCAACTTCGGCGGCGAAGGCGGTTCCGGCAGCCACACCATGCGTTGGGGCCTGGAACAGTCCCGCAACCTGATGACCATCCGCATCGCCAACGACACCGGCATGAAGCGCGTGGTGAAGACCTTCAAGACCGTCGGCATCGGCGACTACAAGCCCTACTTATCCTTCGCGCTCGGCGCGGGCGAAACCACGGTTTCGCGCATGGTCAATGCCTACTCCGCCCTGGCGAACAATGGCGTGCAGTTCGCGTCCTCGCCGATCGACTACGTGCAGGACCGCAATGGCAAGGTGATCTGGAAGCCGGACAACCGCCGCTGCGATACCTGCAACATGCCGGAATGGGACGGCAAGCCGATGCCGCGCGTCGTGCGCCGCGGCAAGCAGGTGATCGATTCCGGCACTGCCTACCAGGTGGTCCACATGCTCGAAGGCGTGGTGACCCGCGGCACCGCCGTGGTCCTGCGCGACCTTGGCATGCCGATGTTCGGCAAGACCGGCACCACCAACGGCCCGACCGACGTCTGGTTCGTCGGCGGCACGCAGGACTATGTCGGCGGCGTCTACCTCGGGTACGATACGCCGCGCTCGCTCGGTGGCTATGCGCAAGGTGGCCGTATTTCCGCGCCGATCTTCAAGCAGGTGGTCCAGGCCACGCGCGAGCGCTGGGGCACGCAGCCGTTCGTCGCGCCTGCGGGGATCCGCATGGTCCGCATCGATCGCGTCAGCGGCAAGCAGGTCATGGGCGTCGAGCCGGGCAACGACCCGAAGGCGGCCGTGATCTGGGAAGCCTTCAAGCCCGATACCGAGCCGCGCCAGTATTCGCCTGAAGACGAATTCGCGCGCCGCCGCGATGCGCTTGTCGCCGAGATTCGCGGCGTGCGCGAAGCCCGCCAGGCCGCGATCACCGCCAGTTCCGGCGAGCAGCAGGACTTCGCCGAACAACAGGGTGGCGTTTATTGAGCCTGCGAGGCGGGCGGGAGGTCTCTCTCGCTCGCCAAGCGTGAATTGCAGCCATACAACGGGCCTCTCTAACAGGGAGGATTGGATGCAATTCGTGATCGGTACGAAGAAAAGAACTTCGACTCTCGCACATTTCGGGCTGGGAATGACGGCGCTGGCCGTCGCTTTCGCGCCCTTTGGCCTTGCCGCGAAGGAAGCGGCTGCGGTCTCGGCGCCCGCACCGGCGTCAGGAGCCACGGCCTCACCCTATGTGCGGCCGGACGTGGCGGCCTATCTCAAGGCGTCGAACGCGCATCCGATGCCGCCGCTGACGGCCGAAGTGATCGCGCAGATCCGCAAGCTGCCGCCGTCGGCCATGCCGTCCCGCGACCTTCCCGTCGGCGATCTCGCGGTGATGAAGGACCTGACCATGCCGGGGCCGGGCGGATCGATCCCCCTGCGCCTGTTCGATACGCGGGCAGAGCGCGGACCGGGACCGGTAGTGGTGTTCTATCACGGCGGTGGCTACGTGCTGGGCAGCATCGATACCCATGCCGCGCTGGCCGCCGAAATCTCGCGCCAGCTCGACTTGCCGGTGGTCTCGGTCGAATATCGCCTGGCGCCGGAGCATCCCTGGCCCGCCGCTCCCGATGACGGAGAGGCTGCCGCGCGCTGGGTGGCCGCGAACGGCAAGGCACTGGGCCGCGATGTCACGGGACTGGTCCTCAGCGGCGATAGCGCCGGCGGCAATCTCACCCTGATCGCCGCGGCGGCCCTGCGCGACAAGCCGGCGGCCGTGCCGGTGATCCTGCAAGTGCCGATCTATCCCGCGGCCGATTTTACCCGCAGCTATCCTTCGGCACAACAGTTCGCCAAGGGCTACGGCCTGGACGACAGCATGACCGCGCTGTTCCAGAAGCACTATGCCGCCGATCCCAAGAGCCCGCGCAGCTCCCCGATCCTGGGCAGCCTGGCCGGCCTGCCGCCCACGGTTCTGGTCACGGCGGGGCTCGATCCGCTGCGCGATCAGGGCCGCGCTTATGCCGCCAAGCTCGTCGAGGCGGGCGTGCCGACGGCTTTCTATGAAGGCAGGGGCCTGGTCCACGGTTTCGCGACCTTCCGGCAGGCGATCCCGTCTGCTCAGACGGATACGGCGAACTTCCTCAAGATCGCCCGCACCATGCTGGACGAGATCCAGGCCGGACAGAAGCAGGCCGGACAGAAGTAAGCGCTCCAAAGGAAAAGGCCTCGCGGTCATGCCGCGAGGCCTTTTTTCCGTTGCCGGTTCCGGCGGCGGTTCTCGCCCCCGGTCAGGCGGTCTTCAAGCCGCGTGCGAGAGCAGTTCCGGCTCGGGCATCGGCGTGGGATCGGGCAGGCACTTGCGCATCGCGTCACCCAGGGAGTGCAGCAGCGCCTCGGGATTGACCTTGTCGTCCTTGCCGTAGATCAGGCTGATGACCAGCGGGTGACCCTCGGGCTGGCGCGGGACGAGACCGGAAAGGGCCTCGGCGCCGCTGCCGAAACCGGCCGGGCCGAACACATGGCGCGGGTCGCGGCAGGTATCGATGCGGTTCATCATGTCGGCGAACTGGAACTTGCCCTGCTCGTCGGCTTCGGCATTGAGACGGCGGACCATGCCCTCGCAGCGCTGGCGTGCGATGGTGGACAGCATGAGCCAGCCGGCTCCGTTCTGGGCAAGGGGTTCCTTGATCCCGCCGGCCAGTTCGCGCGTTGCGGCAAGGGCACGCGGGCCATGGCGCCAGTTCACGATCTGCACGTCCAGCCCGACCATCGAGGTGAGCGCGACCGAAAGGCCGGTCTGGGCGACCAGGCGGTCCATCAGGCGGACGATCCGGCCGTCGCGGACCAGTTCGGGCTGGCCCGAAGTGCCGATCAACGCGGCGCGGGGCGTGAGGCTATAGGCGCGGGAATAGGGATCCTTGTGAAGCAGACCGAGTTCCACGAGGCTCGAAAGCAGTTCCGACGTGCTCGACTGTGGCCGATTGTAGCGGCGCACGATGTCCATGACGGTCGCTTCGCGGTGGGAATCGTCGAAATATTCGAGCACTTCGATGACGCGGCGAGCAATCTTCGCCTTGTTCGATGAGGTCGTCTTTCCAGGCATGAGGTCTCTCCTCCCTCCGGGTGGTGATGGAAACTCACTTCTCTCCTCGAGTCGGTCTCTATAAAAACTGAGCCTGACTCGTTTTTTGCTAAACCGGGTTAGCATCATGGCGATGCTGCTTCAATAGGCTTCGCGCATGCGATGATGTCGAAATGGAGGTAGTGCCAAGGAACTGGCGGATTTCTGCCATTTTATGGCCGAAACAATGCGTTGGAGCGCAAGTTTGCTGCGGCGGGCTGGCCTTGGCGAAGAGGGATGGGCATGTTTCAAGCGGCACAGGGAATTGACCGGAAAGGTAATGCACTGCGGTGACTCCAGACGATGTGACCCTCTCCCTGCAGGACCTGGCCGCCCCCGGTAGCTATCCGGATTGGCCGATGGCCTTCGTCGATCTGGGAAAAGAGGCCCGGGACGCCCTCGGATTTCGGCTGCCGCCTTATCCGGTGATCGGCCTGGGTCCTTGCGATCACCCGCTGGCAGCGCGACTCGACTCCTGCCTCGAACCGCGCTTCACGCCCGAGGCCTTGCTGGCGGCGGTGCGTGACCAGCCGAGCGCGGCGGCGGTGGTGACGCAGTTGCTGCGCATTCTGGACCATTTACCCGATGAGGAAGGGCTCGTCGCCGAGTCGCTGGCCTATGCAGTGCTGCAGGGCAGCGACGCGCATCGGCGCTGGATCGCCGCGCGGCCCCCGGAGCACGCCGCGCTTCGCGAAGGGCGGGTAACGCTTGCGCGCGAAAGGGACATCCTGACCCTCACGCTGGATCGGCCGGAAGCGGGCAACGCCATCGATCGGGCCATGCGCGACGCGCTTCATGAGGCCTTCGCGCTGGCCAATGTCGACCGGACCATCGAGCGGGTCCGCCTGCGGGCGGAGGGGCGCAGCTTCAGCCTGGGCGCGGACCTTTCGGAGTTCGGCACCACGACCGATCCGGCCACGGCCCATGCGATCCGCTGTGTCACGCTCCCCGCACGCGAGGCGCTGATGTGCACGGACCGCGTGGAAGTGCACATCGACGGGGCCTGCATCGGCGCCGGGCTCGAACTGGCGGCTTGCGCGGCGCGGATCACGGCGAGCCGCCGCGCGTGGTTCCAGTTGCCCGAACTGGCGATGGGCATATTGCCCGGAGCCGGGGGCTGCGTGTCGCTCAGCCGGCGGATCGGCCGCCAGCGCACGTTGCTGATGGTGTTAGGCGGCCGCCGGCTCGGCGCTCGCGAGGCGTTGGCCTGGGGTCTGGTCGATGCGCTGGTGGACGACCCGACCTGACGCGATCGTCATGCGTACATCCCCGCTGTCCAGACGGCCGCGCGCTTCCTGCCAGGTTCGGTCGAGCAGGCACAAGTCGGCTTGTTCGCCCACGGCGATGCGGCGCTGGCGTGAGAGCTCCAGCGGATCGGAAAGATAGAGTGCCAGCGCCTGCTCGGGCGTCAGGGCCTCTTCCGGCGTAAACGGGACGCCCGCGGCGGTGCGGCGCTGGACGGCAGCGCGCATGCCGGCCCAAGGGTCCGTGCTGCCGTAAGGCGCGTCGCTTCCTCCGGCGAGGCAGATCCCGGCGTCCTGCAGGCTGCGCAGACGGTACAAGTCGGGATGATGCCGGGTTTCGACTTCGGCAAGATAGCGGTCGCCATGCCCAGCGACGAACTGCGGTTGTACGCAGGCCTTGAGGTTCAGGTCGGCGAGGCGCGCCGCAAGTTCGGGCGAAACGACCGAGGCATGTTCGATCCGGTCACCGTCCAGGCTTCCCGCGGCCTCCAGCAGGGCGAGGGTGAAGACCAGCTCCACTTCGGTGACGCAGTGGACCGCCACGCCGCGGCCCTGGTCGTGCGCCTGGGCGATCCAGGCGCTCGTCTGCTCGAAATCCGGCAAGGCGCTTTCGTGCAAGTGGAGTTTGGCGGGGCCGAGGCGCCAGCCGTCCTGCTGCTGCGCGGACGCGAGCGACAGGGCGCCGCCCAGAACCACCGACTGTTTCAAAGCGCCGCCCGCGCGCTGCGCAGCAAAATGGCGGGCCATTGCCGGATCGTTGCGCGGTGACAGATCGGTGATGCCGGTTATGCCCGAGGCCGCCAGACGGTTGCTGGTCGCGGCAAAGTCCGGTGGTGTGCTGCCCAGGGTTTGCTGCAGCCAGCGGTCCTCGTCGAACAGCCTGCCGGTGAAGTGCCCGTTCTCGCGCTCCAGGCCGGGCGGGGCGGGGCCCCGGTCGAGGAGTTCGGCAAGCGCCAAGCTGTTGAGGAACCACATGCGGCCCGTCCTGTGCTGCATGCGCAGCGGCCGCGAGAGGACGATCGTGTCGAGCATGCGGGCATCGGGCAGCGTGCCGCCCAGAATGCTTTCGCAGAAACCTGTGGCGCGCAGCCAACCCTCGCCGGGCTGGGATAGCGCGCCGATCAACGCGTCGCGGTCGGACACTTGCGGCGGCCCGCAAAAGACCGAGGCCTCGCGCACCGCCAGCGCGGCAAGATGGAGATGATGATCGTGAAGGCCCGGTAGCAAGGCGCCACCGCGAGCCAGGATGACTGGCTCTCCCGCGCGGGGCTGGAGCGTGCCGATGGCTGTGACGAGCCGCCCTTCCAGGCGCAAGTCGGCCGTGCCCTGGCCGTGAATCTCGGCATCGCGGATCAGCATGCGAGCGCCGCGGCAAGGTAACGTTCGGTATCGGCGCCGAGCGGACGGATGGGCGCGCTCGGAACCCGCGGGGCAAGAGCGGGAAAGAGATGGCCGACCGCCTGGCCCCAGCTGCGAAGTTCGCAGTCGAGCGCGGCGCGGTCGAAGGCGCGTTCCTCGGCCAGCGCCATGGCGACGATCGCGCTCATCGACAGGCCGATCCGCCTGGCACCCCCTTGCTGCAACGCGCGAAGCACTTCGCGCGCGCCGACGATGCCGGTCAGCGGATCGGCGATGGCATCGCCCACATATCCGATTTCGCCGGTGACTTCGGCAAGGGCGCGGGACAAGCCCCCGGCCACGCCGCAATCGTTGCCGATCCCGACCCAGTTGGCCGGCTCCCCGCGCGCGCCGTGGCCGGTCACGGTCAGCCAGACCAGCCCCGGAACCTCGCGCACAAGCGCGTCGGCATCGATGCACAGATGGCGCAGCGCCCGGGGGCGCGAGCTTTCGATGACCACGTCGGCGCTGCGAATAAGGCCGATCAGACGCGCTTTCTGTTCGGCGCTGGCGAAATCGACGAGCAGGCTCGCCTTGCCCTGGTTGATGCGGTCAAAGGTGGCGGGATCGTCGCGTCGGATCAGGTCCGGACGCGTAAGGCTTTCCACTTTCACGACTTCCATGCCGGCTTGCCATAGCAAGTGACCCGCCAGCGGGCCGGCCCAGATGGCCGAGAGATCCACCACCAGCGGACGATGTCCAGCGGCGCGCCTGCGCTTGTCTCCGCGTTCCAGGATTTCGACCGGAGCGGAAACCGGTTCCTCGTCGGCGCTCGCCACGGGCAATCCCAGCATGCGCCCGCGCTGCAGCAGATCGGCGCAGTCATGCCGGAGGGCGGCTGCGGCGATGGCGGCATGATCGAAGACCGCCAACGCCTCGTCCTGGAACAGGGCGGGCAGGAGTTCGCGGTCGACATCGCGGATCAGGGTGAGCGCGAACCAGCGGCCGTCGCGGGTCGGCAGGAGGCGGCTGCCACCAAGCCCCGCGGAAATGCGGCCGCCGATGCGATAGCCGCCATGGGCGCCGCGTTCGCCAAGCAGGGCGGCGCCGTGGAGGCGGGGCAGGCCATGGTCGCGCGCGAGCGCCGCCAGTTGCCGGTCGGCCCAGCGCGCCAGCGGGATTGCGGACCCCCTGGCCTGTGCGTCAGCCGGCAAGGACATCCTTGACCTTGCGGCGCAGGAGCTTGCCCATTTCGTTGTATGGAAGCTCCGACAAGAAGACGATTTTCTCGGGCACGCGCGAGGAGCGCAGCCGTGCGCGAACAAGGTCCTTGAGGTCCGGCTCGGCAGGCATTTCGTGTCCGTCACGCAGCACGATGGCGACGCCCACGGCTTCGCCCCATTCCACCGAGGGGATCGCGCAGGCGCAGGCATCGGCCACGGCAGGATGGGTCAGCAGCACGTCCTCGATCTCGCCGGGGGACATGTTCTCGCCGCCGCGCACGATCACGTCGTCGGCGCGGCCGGACAGGAAGAGGTAGCCGTGTTCGTCCATGTAGCCGGCATCGCGGGTGGGGAACCAGCCTTGCGCGTCGAGCGCGCTCTTTTCCTTGTATTCTCCCGAGACCTGTTCGCCGCGAACATAGATCTCGCCGGGCTGGCCGGGGCCGAGGGTCTCGCCGTCTTCGCCGCGAATCTCGATCTCCACCGTGGGGATCGGCTTGCCGAGCGAGGTCAGCCGCGCGCGGATCGCGGGGTCCTGGGAGGCGAGCGCCTCGCGGTGATCGTCCGGGCCGAGCAGGGCGACGGTGGAGCTGGTTTCGGTGAGGCCGTAGGCATTGGTGAAGCCCGCTTCGGGGAACAGCTCCAGGGCCTTGCGGATCACTTCGAGTGGCATCTTGCCGCCACCATAGGCGATCGCGCGGAGGCTGGATATGCCTGCCGCGCCGGCCCGCTCCATCGCCTCGATGATGCGCGCGAGCATGGTCGGGACGACGAAGGCGTTGGACACCTGTTCGTCCGCGACAAGCGAGAGCCAGCCTTCGGGCGAGAAGGCGGGAAGCATGACGATCCGGCGCAGCGAATAGATCGAGGAGAGCAGGGCGGAAATGCCGGCGATGTGATAAGGCGGCACGACCACGAGCGCGGCATCGCCCTCATCGGCGGTGCCGAATTCCACGGTGCCGAAGATGTACCCCAGCAAGTTGGAATGGCGCAGGATCGCCGCTTTCGGCGCCGCGGTGGTGCCGCTGGTGAAGAGCTGGATCGCCACCCCTTCGCCGGGATCGTATTCGCGCGCATCCTCGGCTGGGACGGCTTCCTGAGCCTTTAGTGAGAACTCTTCTCTGGAAAGCACCGTATGGCCCTGGTCCGCGGCAAGGCGGGTGATGCGCTCCTCGTCGCCGATCACCAGCGCCGGGGCTATGCGGGCGAGCAGGGCGGCAAGATCGGCATCGGGCAGGCGGTAGTTGAGCGGGCAATAGGGCACGCCCGCCAGCGCGGCGCCGAACACGGCGATCACCGCCGCCTCGCTGCTTTCATCGAGCAGCGCGACATATTGAGCATCGCTTTGCCGGATCAGTTCGAAGGCGCCCCGTGCTGCGCCCAGCAGGTCGCCGTAAGTCCACCGCTTGCCCTCGCAGACGAGGCCGACGCGGTCGGGCGCGGCTTCTGCCGCCATTTCGAGGAGGAGGGCGATGTTCATCGGTGAGCGGGGCCTTGCAGCGCTTGCGGGAGAATGCCGGGATCAGTCGGAGGCGGGAAGCGGCTTGGCGTCCTTGACCACCAGCGCCACGCCGTCGACCGAGAGCGAGCCCTTCCCGGGCTTCACGCAAAGCAGTTCGTACCTGCCGTCCGCATCGACATAGCGTTTCCCCATGAGCGTGCCGGCGGAGAAGTCGGCCGCCAGGGGGGCGGCATCGGCGGGCTTGGCTTCGTCCATCGGTGCACCGCCGCATTCGATCGTGCCGTCGGCAGCGCGGATCACCATGACTTCGGTGTCGCAAGCAGCGCTCTTGAGACGGGTTCCAGGCTTCATCTTCTAGGTTCCTTGCAGTCGAATTGTCGGGAGCGGGATCAGGCGATCGCGCCCTTGGACTTGAGATCCTCGATCCGGTCCCAGTCCACGCCCATCTCCATGAGCACGATTTCGGTATGTTCCGAGGCCTGGGGCGAGCGTGTGGTTTCCAGCGCCTCGCCATTGAACTGGACGGGGCCGCGCACCAGTTTCAGCGGCTCTCCACCGTCGGCGCCCTCGACCTCGATCAGCATGTCGTTGGCGAGCGCCTGCTCGTCGCTGGCCAGTTCGAGCAAGTTGAGGATCGGCGCCCACTGGCCTTTCAGCGTCTTCAGATGCTCCCGCCAATAGGCGAAGGGCTTCTCGGCGAAAGCGGCGACCAGGATGTCGCTGGCGGCCTTGGAGTGCTCGATCAGGCTGAGTACATCCTGGAAGCGCGGATCGTCCGCGGCTTCGGGCCGGCCGACATGTTCAAAGGTGTCGCGAATGAGCCCGGTCGGGCTGACCATGCACAAGTTGATGGTGCGATTGTCGGACGTCCAGAAATTGCCCATGAAGGGATTCTTGGCACCGCCGCCCGAGCTGGGCATCGCGTTCTTGGTGATCACGCCGGTCTCGACGGCCTGCGCAATGTTCGCGCCCGAGGCCCAGGCCGCGGTGCTCATCAGCGAGACGTCGAGTTCGGCGGCCTCGCCGGTCTTCTCGCGGTGGAAGAGTGCGGCGGAGATGCCGCCGGCAATGAACATGCCGCCGATCGAATCGCCGAAGGCAGGCATCCCCTGGGAGAGCGGACCGGGCAGTTCGGGCGGGGTCATGCAATCGGCAATGCCGCTGCGCGACCAGAAGGCGGTGCCGTCGAAGCCGCCTTTTTCGCGCTCGGGTCCCTTGTCGCCCCAGGCACTGCCGCGCGCATAGATGATGTTCGGATTGGCGGCGCGGATGTGCTCGACGTCGAAGCGGTTCTTCTGGCGTACCTGCGGAAGGTAGTTGGTGAGAAACACGTCGCAGTGCTTCGCCATTTCGTAGAGCAGTTCCTGGCCTTCCGCGGTCGAGAGGTCGATGCCGACACTGCGCTTGCCGCGATTGGGATGCTCGAACAGCGTATGGCGCAAGGGATCGAGCTGGACGCCGCCCATGTTGAGGAAGCCGCGCTGGGTATCGCCGCGCACGGGATGCTCGATCTTGATGACGTCCGCGCCCCAGTCGGCCAGGATCGCTCCGGCGGCCGGTGTGAATGTGAACTGCGCCACTTCGAGGACGCGCACCCCCTGCATCACCTTAGTTGCCATCGTCTGCCTGTCCCCGCTCATCGCTGAAAATTCTGTTATCGCTATGAAATCTTCGGCGAAGAGTGCCCGAGAGGCCCGGATTTCCGCCTCCGCCGAGGCTTCATTCGATTTGAGCGCAAAGGTGGGGGCTGGCAACCCGCGCCTCATCGTGCCCACGATCAAGCCTGCCAATTGCTGCGCCCTCCGCCGGTGCGATGCCTTCCTGCGCTGCATTGCAACATGATCCGGCTGGTGGATGGATCGCTGTGTGCAGTTGCAAAAAAGTTTTGATCGGTGCTGAAAATGCAATTGACTATCTGTTCAACAACTCCTAACCTAGGTTAGTAAGTTGAAAGAACCTCGACACCAACCTCGATTTTTTGGAGATGCCTGAGATGAACAAGTTCGTTGCCCTTGCCGCTGCTGCCGCTGTCGCCACCTTCGGCATCGTTCCGGCCGCTTTCGCCGAAACCACCCAGTCGGTTCGTGCCGTCACCGAAGAGGCCGCCGCGCCGCTCGACCTGACTGCCGGCAAGATGCTCTATGGTGCCAATGGCTACCGTCTCGCGCCGATCTACCGCGTTGCCGCAGACGGCAATCCGCAGGTCATCCTGAACGGCCGCCTCGTCACGGTCCCTGCCGCCAGCCTGACGGCCGTCGACGGCAAGCTGACCACCTCGCTGTCGAAGAAGGACATTGCCGCGGCCAAGTAAGCCGGGCGCAATAGCCAAGAAAAAAGGGCGGCTCCTGCGAGCCGCCCTTTTTTTGTCCCTGACCTATTGATCGGTCCGGCCTGAGGAAATGGCGCTCAGTCGCGGCTGATATTGTCGTAGATGCGGTTCATGTAGCTGCGCAGCTGCTCGATCTCGCTTTCCGAAAAGCCCTGGAACATGCGTTCCTCGCGCTCATTGGCGATCTCTCCCAGCTGGTCGAGCAGGGGCTTTGCCTCGTCGGTCAGGTAGACCGCGCGTGCCCGGCGATCGTCGGCGCGGTCGCGGCGCTCCAGCAGGCCTTCCGCGCAGAGCCGGTCGATCAGCCGTCCGGCGGAGGCTTCCGACATTTCCAGGTATTCCGCGATGATGCGCTGCGTCGAGCCGGGATGGCGCGAAACCACCGCGATCATCGCCCATTGCGAGCGGGTCACGTTGAGAACGGCCACCTTGCGGTCGAAATTGCTGCGCTGAAGCCGGGAAATCACCGTCATGCGCAGGCCGACCTGGCGACGGGGACTGATGTCGGGGTCGTTGAAAGCCTCGCCCAGTCTGCCGGTCAGCTTTTCTTCCGCGTCGGTTGCCACTCAATACTCCTGCTTCGTTCCGGCGTTCAGACGCGCTCTATGACGATCGCCGGCGCCATGCCGCCCGCAGCGCACATGGTGATGAGGCCATAGCGGCCCCCGGTGCGCTCCAGTTCGTCAAGCGCCGTGCCGATAAGGATCGCCCCGGTCCCGGCGATGGGATGGCCCAGCGCGATCGAACCTCCATTCGGATTGACCTTCGCGCGGTCCAGGTCAAGGTCGCGGATGAATTTCTCGACCACCACGGCGAAGGCTTCGTTCACTTCCCAGACGTCGATCTGGTCCTTGGTCAGCCCGGCTTTTGCCAGCACCTTGTTGGCCGCCGGCACGGGGCCGTTGAGCATGAGGGTAGGGCAGTCTCCCGTCTCGGCCATGGCGACGATGCGCGCACGCGGCTTGAGGCCGTGCTTCTCGGCATAGTCCTTTGACGCCAGCAGGATCGCCGAGGCGCCGTCCACGACGCCGGACGATATGCCCACATGGTGGATCGGCTTGACGTCGAGATCGGGATAGACCTGCCTGATCAGTTCCACATAAGTCTTGCCGCCCGGCACGGAAGGCATGTCGAAGAACATCTCGAAGGCGGGCTTGAGCTGGGCGAGGCTTTCGGCCGTGGTGTCCGGGCGGGGGTATTCCTCATGGTCCAGGATGACATTGCCCTGATCGTCGCGGACCACGATGGTGGACTTGTCGAACCGGCCCTCTGCGATGGCCTGCGCGGCGCGGCGCTGGCTCTCGACGCCGAGCGCTTCCAGTTCCGCGCGGCCGATGCCTTCCATCGCCGCGATCGCATCGGCGGCGACGCCCTGGTTGGTCTGCGGATGCCTGGCCTGAAGCCGCGGATTGCCGGCGCCCATGCCCGCGCTGCCCAGCCCGGCCTCGCGCAACTTCATGCCGTGGGCATTGGCGTAGGAGAGCATGTCCATCCCGCCGGCCACCATGAGATCGGACATGCCCGACATGATCATTGCGGAGGCGAGGCTGGTCGCGGTGAGGCTGGAGCCGCAGAAGCGGTTGAGCGTGACGCCGCCGGCCCGGATGTCGTAGCCGGCATCGAGCGCGGCCATGCGGCCGATGTCGCCGCCCTGCAGGCCGATGGCTGCCGAAACGCCCCAGATCACGTCGTCCACATCGGCCGTGTCGATGCCGTTGCGGTCCTTCAGCGCAGCGAGCACCGTGGCGGACAAGTGTTCCGGGTGCATGGCGGACAGCGCGCCCTTGCCCATCTTGCCGATGCTGCGCGGGGTGCGGACGGCGTCGATGATATAGGCGTCGGTCACGGTCTGCTCTCCTCGAAAATCTGCGCGGATCGGGCTTGCCTGCGCGCTTTGTCCGGGGTGATGCTGGCCCGGCCGGGGAATTGCAATTGGCGGCCCGGCTCCTATCGCCTTGGCGATTGCCTCCGCGCCCAAGCATATCGTGGGGGCGGGGCCGGGTACGAGGAAGGGGCCTGTTCGGTCAGCCGCCTTGACGCTGCGGCCACCCTCGCCATCATCTCCAGACAGAAAAATGCGAAAGGGCGGGCATGACGGGATTGGAACGGGCGGAGCAATCGGGGGGCGCCTTCGCACCTTTGCGCGAACCCACGTTCCGGCGGATCTGGACGGCCAGCCTGTTCTCGAATTTCGGACAGCTTTTCCTGGGCGTCGGCGCGGCCTGGGAAATGACGCGGCTCAGCAATTCGCCGAGCATGGTCGCGCTGGTGCAATCGGCGATGATGTTGCCGCTCGTTCTCGTGACGCTGCCTGCGGGCGCCATCGCCGACATGTTCGACCGTCGCCGCATCGCCATGACCGGCCTGACGTTCAGTGCGATCTGCGCGGCGGTGCTGGCGGTGGTGGCATTCCTCGGCCTGATCACGCCGTGGCTGCTGCTGCTGTTCTGCGCGCTGATCGGGGGAGGGGTCGCGCTCTATTCGCCGTCCTGGCAAGCGTCGATTCCCGAGCAGGTGTCGCGCGCGCATCTGCCTGCGGCGGTGGCCCTGGGGACGATCAGCTACAATGTCGCGCGCAGCTTCGGACCCGCCCTCGGCGGTCTGATCGTGGTGATCTACGGGGCCAAGGCGGTGTTCGGCATGACCTCGCTGCTCTATCTGCCGCTGTTGTTCGCCTTCTTCCTCTGGCGCCGCCGCCATGCACCTTCGCGGCTGCCGCCCGAGCGGATGGACCGCGCGATCATCGGCGGCGTTCGCTATGCGCTCCACGCCCCGGCGATCCGCACGGCGCTGGTGCGCGTGCTGGTCTTCGGCTTGAGCACGGCGACGGCCTCTGCCCTGGCGCCGTTGATCGCGCGGGACCTGCTGCACGGCGATGCGTCCACGTTCGGTGTGCTGCTCGGCGCGCAAGGCGTGGGCGCGGTGGCCGGCGCGCTGTTCGTCAGCCGCATCCGCGACGCGATCTCGACCGAGCTGGCCGTGCGGACCTTCGCCATCGGTACCGGGCTGGCGCTTGTTGCGATCGGCATGAGCCATGACATCGTGGTGACCTGCGCGGCATTCCTGATCGTGGGCGCCTGCAATATCCTGACCGTCGCCATGCTCAACGTGACCGTGCAGCTCTCCGCGCCGCGCTGGGTGACGGCGCGGGCGCTCTCGCTGTTTTCCTCGGCCATCACCGCCGGAATCGGGCTGGGCGCCTGGGCCTGGGGCGAAGTGGCGGCGGGGCGGAGCGTGGCCTTTGCGCTGGTGGCTTCGGGCATCGCCGTTGGCGCGACCGCGCTGCTCGGACTGCTCATGCCCATCGGCGGCGATCAGGCCGATACCGAGGAAGTGCCGCTGGGCCACGAGCCCGCGGTGGGCATGGCCCTGACATTGCGGTCCGGGCCAGTGGTGATCGAGGTGGACTACGACGTCGATCCCGAACGCGCGCGAGACTTCTATGCAGT
>Ga0160437_1000168_pt1 | contig 37429 bp, 56 predicted proteins | sample HID1975I_E0MG_FD_108227 | JGI IMG/M metagenome (GOLD analysis project Ga0160437, IMG submission 108227) | Enriched soil microbial communities from UW Madison campus, WI, USA - HID1975I_E0 MG | ecosystem: Environmental > Terrestrial > Soil > Unclassified | place: USA: Madison, Wisconsin... | reverse complement strand
TCGCCGACCGGCACGTAGGCGATTTCCTCGACCGTGTTGAAGCCTTCCGCGACGAGGATGCCGGCGATTTCCTCGTCGACCTCCAGCTTCTCCTGGAACAGTGCGCGGGCGGCGGCCTGCTCGGCCTCCGACTTCGCCGCCACCTGGTCCTGGGTCATCACGTTGAGCTGCCAGCCCGACAGGCGGCTGGCCAGGCGCACGTTCTGGCCGCCCTTGCCGATCGCCTGCGCCAGCTTGTCCTCGGCCACCGCCAGGTCCATCGAGTGCTTGTCCTCGTCGACCACGATCGACTGCACCTCGGCCGGCGCCATCGCGTTGATCACGAACTGCGCCGGGTTGTCCGACCACAGCACGATGTCCACGCGCTCGCCGTTGAGCTCGTTGCTCACCGCCTGCACGCGCGAACCGCGCATGCCGATGCAGGCGCCGATCGGATCGGTGCGGTTGTCGTAGGCCAGCACGGCGATCTTCGCGCGGTCGCCCGGATCGCGGGCGCAGGCCTTGATCTCGACCAGGCCCTGGCCGACTTCCGGCACTTCGAGCTTGAACAGCTCCATCATGAATTCAGGCGCCGCGCGGCTGATGAACAGCTGCGGGCCGCGCGGCTCGGTGCGCACGTCGTACAGGTAGCCGCGGATGCGGTCGCCGGCGCGCACGATATCGCGCGGGATCGCCTTGTCCTTGGGGATGAACGCCTCGGCGTTGCCGCCCAGGTCGACATAGACGTTGCCGCGCTCGACGCGCTTGACGATACCGGTCACCAGCTCGCCGACGCGATCCTTCCACGCATCGACGACCTGCGCGCGCTCGGCCTCGCGAACGCGCTGCACGATCACCTGCTTGGCGGCCTGCGCGGCAATACGGCCGAAATCGACGTTGTCGATCTGCTCCTCGATGAAGTCGCCGACCTCGGCCTCCGGGCTCTCGTCGACCACGTCCATCATGCGGATCTGGCGGTCGGGAGATTCCATCACCACGTCGTCGGCCACGACCTCCCAGCGGCGGAAGGTCTGGTAGCTGCCGTCCTTGGGATCGATCTGGACGCGCGTCAGCACGTCTTCTTCGAGGTAGCGCTTCTTGGCCGCGGTGGCGAGCGCCGCCTCGATCGCCTCGAGGATCACGGATTCCGGCACGCCCTTCTCGTTGGCGACCGCGTCCACGACCAGCAACAGTTCCTTGCTCATCTGTTTCTCACTCCGCGCGGGACGGGCCTGCCGTCTCCGTCTTGTTGGTTCGATTGCCTGTGGTTTTCTTCTTTGCCTTGCCCGGACGCGCGTCGCGCCCCGACTTGTCCTGTGCCGGCGCCAGTCCGAGTGCCGCCCAGTCGGGCAGCAGGCGCGCCTTGTCGATGTTGTCGAAGCCGACCTCGATGGCCGCGCCCTCGACATCGAAGGTGATGCGGTCACCCTCGACCGCCGCGATGACGCCCTGGAACCTGCGGCGGCCGTCCTGCGGCAGCTTCAGCCCGACCTTGGCCTGCTCGCCGATGAAGCGTGCGAACTGCTCCGGGGCGAACAGCGGACGGTCGACGCCGGGGGACGACACTTCCAGCGTGTAGTTGCCGCTGATGGGGTCTTCCACGTCCAGCTGTGCCGAAACTTCGCGGCTGACCGCCTCGCAGTCACCGATACCGACCAGGCGCCCCTCCTCCGCATCGGCCGGCAGGTCGATGTACAGGCGCAGCACCGCGCCCCCGGGGGCCGGCAGGTATTCGACGCCCAGCAGCTCCAGTCCCATGGACTGGACGGTGGGCGCCAACAGCGCTGTGATCCGGTTTGCCTTGTCGCTCATCTGTTCGGTAAGGGCCCTGACTGCGGGTGACGTACGGTGTCCGGCCCCAGATGCAACAAGGGGCCCGTTGGGCCCCTTGTCCGATACCACTGGATTTCGGCGTCGAGGCTGAAGCGCGCCTCGATCAAGCCCGACTTTCCGTCATCAAAAAAAGCCTCCATGGAGGCTTTCCGTCGATCGCGAAAAGCTGGTAGCGGGGGCAGGCTACGCGCACCATCTGCGCCAGCCCATCCGGATAACGATCCCGCAATCAGGCCGCGAATGATACGGGGATCGCCCGTGAAGGGCAATCCCGGCCCATGAAGCTGAACAAACCCCTGGAGACCTCCGAATAGTTGCCAGCAGCGCCGCATCCCTACGGCGCCCGCACGACTGGATGGCTACCGTTGGGCGCCGGAGGACAGATCGTGGTCCGGCGTGGATCCCGCGTGGAGCGTCGTGCGTTGCTGGCAGGGATAGGTTGCCCGCTGGGCCGGGCCGCGTCTGTCGGGGTACCCCGCGCCGTGGGGTCAGGGTTTTCTGACAGTCCATGCCGGCCGGCGGATGGTCTATCGCATCTCGCTGTCCGATGGCGCGGCGCGGCTTGCGCGAGTTGAGTAGCCCTTACGAGTTCGGGAACGGCGCAGGCGACGGCGTGTAATTACCGTCGTAGCGGGCAACGCCCTTTGTGATTCGAATTTCATCCTGCCACCCGGTGTAGTCCGACCCGCCGCCGAGGATTGACCGGCCGATGTCGCAGAATGGAGTCCCCGTGGGCAGATTGGTGGACGCGAAGGTGCCAACAGAGACCCCGTTGACATACAGCAGCGCGGTGCCGTCGACGGACTCCAGGCACCATGAGTGCCACGTATCCACGGCTGGTGCAGCCGCGGTGGCTCGCACGGTTCCGCGCGCAAAAACAATGATATTGCCCGATGTGACAGATACGTTCAGCCTGTTTGCGTTTGACGTTCCAATCTCCAGCAGGCATTGATTCCCGGTGTTCGACGGCTTCCTCCACCACCCCTCTATGGTGAAGTCTCCGTCGAAAATCTGGAAATCCGCAGACGCCGCGCACCGCAGTGAGTCCCCAGCGCCGTCGAACAGCGCCGACGCGCCGCCGAACTTGGATTGCGCCGTGTCAATCTGCACGTTGCCGGCGGGCGAGATGATCCGGTTATAGCTGCTGGAGTCGGTGAAGGTCGTGCTGCCGTCCGGCCCATCCATGTGGGCCAGCAACACGACGTTGGCCCAATAGGGGTCCTCGCCACTGCTCGCAGCCATCATCGCCCGCCGAAGCATCACGCCGAATCCTGCATTGCGTAGCGCCAGGTTGTTCCGTTGTCCACGGTCGATGCGGTCAGGACGGTCACGGCGTTGGCTGCAGATGCTATGGCCGTATCAGAGCCGCCGAGCGCCTTGTGCGAGGCCGGGATGGCGAACGTGCGCGATCCGGTGCCGTCCTGCGTGATATGCAATTCGTACTCGGCAAATTTTCCTGCGCCGGGCAGGTTGGAAAACGTCAGCGTCGTGACGTTCGCGCCCAAGGTAATCAGACCGGCATAGCGGGACTTGTTGGCGAAATCAAGCGTAACCGTGCCGCTGGCATTGGAGGGAGCGGAAACGTCGAGAACTTCGGAGCCGCCGCCGCCCGACTCCGCAGCCCACGCGCCATCCTTGCGCACGTAGCCGGTGCCGTCGCTGGGAGCGTCGTCAATGAACGCCATCCCGCCCGGCGCGCTCCCGTCCTTCAGCAGCTTGCCCGTCGTGCCGTCGAACAGGACGAGGTTGCCGTCGGTGCTGGATGCTGGCCCCGCGACGTCTCCGGCGCCAGCAGGAACAGCGAACGCCCCGTCTGCACGAAGAAACGCCGACTCCCCGCCGGGGAACCCGGTCAGGTCGTCCACGTCGCCAGTGGTGGCAATCGCGGCCAAGTCGCCGGGTTGCGTCGCGGAGTCGGCCAGCGCGCCTTGTGCGGCCGTGGCGTAGGCCGTGGAAGCCGTGTATGCGGCCGTGCCGAGTGCGCCAGACCCCTGCTTCAGCAACTTTCCCGTGGTGCCGTCGAACAAGGCCGGATAGGCGTCGTCGGAGGATGCCGGGCCGACAACATCGCCCGAACCGCCGCCGCCGCCGGGCGCAAGGTTGGCGATGTCCTGCGCCGTGCATTGCACGCTGCCGCCAGACTGCTCCAGCTCGATAATCTCGGTGCCGTCGAGCGTGGCCGCTGCGTCTAGGTCTTGGATTCGCTTTAGTGCCATTAGGTCGTCACCCGTAGATTGCCGTCCGCCGTGATGCGGAAATCCGCTTCCGGCGTCATGCGTTGGAATAGCTGTTCGGTCGCCACCTGTCCCGGCGCCCAATTCGCGCCATCGAACACCAGCGCGTCGCCGGTTGAAGGTGCGGCTGCGTCAACGTCCGACAGGTCATCCAGAACCGCCGCCTCCGTCCCCTCCACGCGCCCGTAATCGTCGCGGGTCAGCTTGACCAGCGCGGCGCCGATGCCGGTGTCGGGGAGATCGGCGAGGTCGAAGGAGACGATGCCGGTTGTCGGGTCGATGACCTTCGCGAGCGTCTCGGTGTCGAAGGCGTCGCCCAGCAGATACCAGCCCTTCACCCCGTCCGGGCCGGTGCCGTAGAGGTAGGTGTTCCCCGGCTTATCCACGTCGCCGGAAAGCGTCACAGACACAAGGCCGTCGGCCAGCGTGCCGTACACCTTCACGGAGTCCAGGCCCATGATTAGGCCGTCGGCGTCCGCCCCGTCCTCCAGCGCGTCGAGGCGTTGCAGGATCTCGGCAATCTGCGCACGCGCCACGGGGTCTGACGTGCCGTTACGCAGTTGCGAAAAGAACGTGTACCAGACGCGATTGGGCAGCCCGCCCGCGCCCGTGATCGGCGTGGAGGCGTTGGGGACTGGCCCGGTCACTCGGTCACCGTGATGACGCCTTCGGCCTTCCACAGAAAGGTGATGGAATAGGCGATTTTCCAGTCCGAATTGCTGTCGTCGTCGGACACGTTGAAGTTGACCGTGCATCCAGTGGACGATAGGCCCGTGATACTCCAGTCCACCAGCGCGCCCGAAGGAGTCGCCGCCGAAATCGTTGGCGCGATGCTAACGAACCAAGGCGTAGCGGCAAACTCGGTCGGGAATGTGATGGTCTTGGATGTCCCCTTGGATAGCGTGGCGGTAGCGCTGTCGCTGCCGTACTGCGCGAAATACTTGGTCGTGTCGTCGGACACGCCCGCCTGAAACGTCTTGTCCGTGTCGTCAACGACGATCTCAGGGTCCACGGCCTCCGGTGTTTCGGGCAGGGCGACCCACGTCAGGGAAGTCCCGTCCGTCCCCAACACCTTGCTTGCGCTGCCGGTCGGGTCCGGAACCTGCCGGATGTCGGCCCACGACATGACGGAGCCGTCGTTGGTCAGGAACTTGCCGGCGGACAGTGCCGGCAGTGCCGTGGCCTCGCCCCCCGGAACCTGCACGTCGTCCGCCTCGCCCTGCTTCACGTCGTCGGCGTCGTACAGCTCCACGAAGTAGCTTCCGCTGCCCCATACGTCCACGGACGGACGGCCGGAGCTGTCTAGGTCCACCGTGGAGCCGTTGTTGGTGGACAGGGCTTCCTCGCCATACACGTTCTTTGGGGTGGTGGTGCCGGCGGTGTAGAACTTCAGGTAGCCCCCGGCCAACAGCTGCCCGGACTGCCCGTAGAACGTCTCCAGCTCGGAGAAAAGTCGAAATGCTGCTGCCATCCTGGCGGCTCCTGAGTGTGCTAAATTTGGGGTCCGCGAGGTGCGGGTTGGGTGCTTGTATGACTTCTACGCAATGGGCCGCCGTTCTCGCTCCGCTGTTGGGCGGACTGATCTGGTGGCTACTTATGTCGCCGGGGCGCATTGCGCACAGATGGCTTTGGAAGAGGATGCCGGACGGGCGGCTGAGGCGGCTGCTACTGCGCGACGTGAAATGGGTTGACCCGCCCCGCAAGCCGTTCGATCTTTAGCCGCCGGTCTGCGCCCGGAACCGCCTGACGATTTCCTCGTCTCGCGCAATGTCCTCTGGCGTCGCCACTCGCCCGCCACTGATATTGATCGGCATCGGCGCACCCATCGCATTGGCAGCAGCAGGCAAGGCGCGCGGAGCCGTTTGCATCAGGCGGGCAAGGCCGGTCAGGGTGCGGCTGTCACCCGCACTCAGCGCCCGCGAATTGAGCGCGCTGAGGCCGGCACGATTCGCCAGCAGACCGCCACCCACAAGCATTGCCGTGGACGGGGAAATCCAGCCCTGATCCTGCGCGCCATACAGTCCGCCGCCCACCGCAGCATTGACCAGCAATCGGTCGGCAGTGCCGGAGTTGGGCGCAGCCTTCATAAACCGCTGCCCGATCCTTGCGAGGTCGCCAAGCGCGCCGGCCCTGCCCGTCGCCATGCGAGCCTTCCCCGCGCTATCCGAAGTCACGCGCCCCATGAGCGCAGCCGGGGAAATGTCGCCGGATGTTGCTTTTGCGACCAACGGTTCAACCGTCTTCATGGCTGCCCACTGCTTCCGGAGCGCACTCCATGCCGCACGGTCGCTCGCGGAAATCGAGTCATCCATCGCCGACTGCACTACATCGCGCAGGCGCCCTAGGTAGAACGCAGGCTCACCGCCGGTCTTCAGAACCTTGCTCAGACGGCTATCGAATGACTGGTAAGCCTTGCCGGGAATGTTGCCGGCCGCATCGACCTTACCCAGCAATTCATTTGCCCAGCCGCGAACCTGCTTGGCCGTCGAGTCACCGCCGAGACGTTGGGCCTCGTCAATGACCGACTTGAGTTGCGTGACGTGATCCGGAGACAGAGAAAGGTTGTTGCGCGCCGTCAGCGTCTCAAATCCGTTGGAAAGCTTGTTCCTGGCCGCCGCGAATACGTCCGGCGTGATCTTGTCGGTCTTCGCGCCGAAGGTCTGCGCCACTTGGCGGTTGAACGCCCCTTGGTTGGCTGCCGCACGCTTGGTTGCGCCGCTGAATGGCAGGCGCTCCATCTGGCTTGCGACGGTGCGGATAAACGGGTTCTCGCTGATCTCGGGGACGCCAAGGCGCAGGCCGAACTCGTCAGCCTTGTTCGCCAGTGCAGCCCCGGCTTCGTCAAGATGGCTGGCAGCGCCGCGCGCCACTGCCCCGACGCCGGTAGCGAGCGCCTGCCCGCCGACGCCGAACGCGCCAGACTTCGCCGCCTCTACGCCACGGTTCTGGCCCGTCGCCATCGGCTGCGTTGCGGTGAACCCCGCTGCGCGAGCTGCCGCCCCGAGGTATGGCGCTGCCTTACCGACGTAGCTTGCGGCCTTGGCGCCACCACCCACGGGGATTGCCATCTGGCCGATCTGGCCGAGGACGTTGCCGGCAGTCCCCGCTCCAGTCGCCATGAGCGGGGCATCAAGCTCGCGGCGCCGGTCAACGTCACCCTGCGACACAAGCCCGGCCAACTGCCCCAATCCCTCGCCAGTGTCTACGATGGATTTGCCGACGCCAGCCAAGCCGCGCGTGACGCCCTGACTCAGCGGAATGCCGGTGTCGTAGGTCTTCCACGGCGTGGCGAATTGCAGAGTGCTACCGCCTTCGCTGGGGTCCGCCGCTTGCTCCGGCTGCTGTGGCTGAGCGGCCGACTTCGGCGCACCGTACCGCTTCGCCATCGCGGCCTTCATCGTCTCGCGGGGCGTGCCGTCCGGAAACTCAAGCATCTGGCCGTCCGGGCCTTGCACCTGAATGGGCATTACTCGAAGTCTCCGGTGGCCGGGTTGTAGCGCAGGACGCCACCCGCTGGGGGCGATTCGCTCGGGGCGCTACCCGAGACACGCCCGCGCGCCTGCTGGTCCGCATTCCGCACCGCCTGCGCCCAATTGGTGTAGTGCTCCTTGACCTTGGTCAGCGCATTCCGCAACTGCTCCGGGGTCTGCGACTGGTCGATGGAGGCGACTGCCGATTCCAGCAGCGCCAATTCGCGTTCGGATACCGCACCCAGCGCGCCGCCAGTCGGCGACGCCTCGCGCATCGCCTGCAATGCGTCGAAGGCAAGGTTGGCCTTGATCGTGTTGGCCGTCACGCGCAAGTCATTGGCCGCCGTGCCCGGCACGCTGTCCAACATGCTGCCAAGGAACCCGGAGGTCGTCGGGCCGACGCGGCTGATAGCGTCGTCGATGGTCTTGACGACGTTCTCGGACTTGCGCAGCGCCTGGCGCACCTTCTCCTGCCGCTGGGGTTCGGTGGCCTCGCGTTCGATCTGCGTCTTGGCCGCCTCCTGCCCGGTGGTCTGCGCGATGGCCGCATCGGTGCGCATCTGCAATTCGGTTGGCAGGTTGGACAACTGAACGCCCGCCTTTGCCTGCTCGGTCAACGCCGCCTGTTCCTCGGGCGAGCGCCCGACGCCAAGCCCCGGAACGCGCTGTCCGCCGTTCTGGTAGTCCAGGCGGGGCGGGAGTGCGCCGGCCTGCTGTGGCTGCCCGCCGCTGAAGCTGGAAACCTGTTGCGGCGGAAGCTGTGCGTTTGAGCCGTCGGGGATGCCATTCCAGCGCGCGGCATCCGACGCGATGCTCGCCTGTAGTGCGGGCGGCAACCCTTCCTCGATCTGGATCGGCAGGCCATCCGGCCCGGTGAACTGAGTCGGCGGCGCGGAACGCGGCGGCTGCCCTTGCGCCTGCCCCAACGGCTCCCACTGCCCCGTCTCGTCGTAGAAGATCTCGATGCCGCCCGTGGACGGGTTATTGCGCTGCGGACGCGGGCGCCCGTCAGCCCCCGCGAACGTGTCGAACTTGATAGCGCCAGTGACCGCGCGCGGCTGGAGGCCCAGCGCAATCTGGCGAGCCTTTGCCACCTCGTCCGGGTTCAAGCCCTGCGTCATGGCGTTGAAGGTCTGGAGCTGGGCGCTTTGGCCGACGCCGCCATAGGCGTTCACCAATGCCTGCGCCGTCTGCGCCACGGTGTCGTCGTACTGGTCGGGCAGCTGCATCCCAAATTGGGACAGGCTGCCTTTCATCTGCTGGTAGATGCCGGGGCGCGCAGCCTCGGGCGCGGCGGTCAGGTAGCGCGCGGCCTGCACCAGCGTTTTCGTGCGCTGGTCGTCCACGCCCTGCAAGCTCTCGCCCAGTGCCATGCCTGCGCCGGGGTCTACGCCTACGGCTTGCGCCAGGATGCCTTGCCGATCACTCTGCGGCGCGCTGTACGCTTGCGACGCCAGCTGGGCGAGCTTGGACTGGTTGCGGTCCTGCTTGATCTGCGAACCAAGCCGGTAACCGCCCATCAGCGAATTGAGAAAGCTGTCAGCCATTACGCGCCCCATCCTTGGCCCCAGGGACCGAATGCGCTATTGCCCATATAGGGCTGCTGCGCGTAGTTGCCGCCAGTGTTGGGCGTGAACGCCCCGTAGCTGGACGGTTGCGATGCGCCCGTACCGAAGCCTCCAGCACCGAAGTAGGCGCCCAGCCCGGAGCCGATGGCGTTGGCATAGCCTGCCTGCGTGTCGCCCTTCGCCAGATAGCTCGACGCGCGGGCATTGCCAGCGTTCATGGCGTTGTTTCCGAACTGGTTGGCGAAGTTGGAGCCAAGGCCGCCAAGGAACTGCGCGCCCTGCTGGCCGGTGCCACTAAGCCCCGCCAGCTTGTTCCAGTAACTGTTTGCGAACTGGTTGGCGTTGCCCTGCGCGAACTGCGTCAGATCCTTGCTGTGACCGCCACCGAACAGGCCACCCCGCGCTGCGGCGGACTTATCCAGTCCGGCCACGCCCTGATTGAGTGACCACAGGTAATCGGGGCTGTTCTGGAATCCCGACCAATCGCCGTCAAGGAATGCCTGCTGCCTGCCCAGAGCGTCCTGCCCGGCTTGCAGCCATGGCATGTTGTCTTCGCGCGAGATATCGAACTGCCGACGCGCTTCGGCGTTGGCCGAATTGGCTGCGTTCTCTTGCGCATTGGCAGCCTCCTAGGCCGCCTTGCCTTGCCGGTTCGCGGCATAAGCCGATCCCGCCGCTACCACGACGGCGCTAGTGATTGCAGCCATTTATACGATTCCTTTCGCAATGTCGTTCAGTGGGCGCCCCAAGGCGATAGCCGCCCCGTTATATGCGAGGGCCGCATCCACCTCGCTGCTGAAGTTGCCGAGAAATGTTTCCCGACCATCATTCGTAATTTTGCTTTTCCACACTTTTTGTTTCTTGTTCCATGAGACCCCGCGAAAAGCGGAAGAGCACCCGCGACGTTTGCGCTTATTGCCCTCCTGCACACCCCTGGACGCCCACCGGCAATTGTCTGGAGAATAGTCGCCCTCGTTATCAATGCGATCCAGGGAGAAACCGGGCGGGCAGTCCCCCATGTCGCGATAGAAGCTGTCGAAGTCCTCCCACGCCTGCGAGTATCGAATGCCGCGACCGCCGTAGTGATGCCACACCGGAGTATTCGGATTCTTGCACCTACACTTCATTGCATTCCACGCCCGATAGGTTCTCGTGTGGCTAAGACCGTGCTTAAGATTCATGAGTGCAATTGTTTGGTATAGGAGGTTTCTGAATGCGTGTAGCCAAAGCGTTCGTACAGGGCCGCAGCCTGCGGCGGGCTGTTGGGCATGTGCACCATCTGGATACGGGTCGCGCCCTTGGCCTTGCACGCCGGTTCAATCGCCTTGAGCAGGCTCCATGCGATGCGGCCACCCCGCGCAGACGGGTCCACGTACCAAACGACCTCATAGGCGCCGGTAACGTTCGCGTTGAACAGGAACGGAGCAACAAACAGCCCCACCATCCCCACCACCACGCCATCGACTTCCGCCACAAGCATGACGTGATCGGACAGCAGGGTTCGCGCCTGCGCCCCCACGGTCGCATCGTCCATCTCGCACCAGTCGGCGTAGTGCGTGGTGCCGTAGAACAGGCGAGACATGGCGACGATGGCCGGAATATCGGCCTCCGTTGCGGGTCGGATCATCGGATTACCTTGGGGTGAAGAATGCGACCGCGATCAGGCGGCCGGTTTCCGGCGAGTCGCCGAACGCGGCGAACGGATAGCGCGAATGGAACAACGCCGATTCATAGATCAGCGCCCGGTTGAGCTTCATCGGGACGATTCGGTGTTGTTCCCACTGGCTTTCATCATTCCAGTGGTCCTTGACGCGCTCGAACAGCGGCACGTTGCCCGCTTCGATGCGCTGCTCGCCGGTCGCCTTGTGGCGCCAAAAGGCCGTCCCGCCCTCGCCTTCGGACAGGTACACCACGGCCGCGTGCGTGCCCCAGCCCATGTCGGAGTGAATCGCCGCGTTGGGCATCTCCCCGCCGAAGTTGAGCCGGTAGCCCATGCCCAGCATCTCGACCGGCCCCATTGCCTCTTCGATTCGCTCCCGCAGGCCCGGCACTTCGGTGATGCAGATGCGCTTGTAGACCTCCCCGTCGTAGCCCTGCCAGTCGATGTAGTCCGCTGCCAGCGCCTCAGTCCGGACGCCCTGCGGATTCGGCAGGAAGTCGTCGTAGACCCGAATCACTGCGATTCGACCTGCATACTCGCCGCCAACACCGCTCCCGGATACGGGCTGGTGTCCTCGAACTCCCACACCCGATGCCGACACATGCCGAGGCGGCGCCAGACAAGCTCCTTCAGGAAATCGCCAGTCTCGCCGGGATTCTTGACCCGCCAATCTGCCCAGTTGTGGCCGCCGTCGTTCGAGTAGCGCAGGGCGATCTTGCCGGGGCTTGTCGCAGGCTCGGCCGACTGCCCCGTGTCAATAGTCGCCTTCAGGCCGTGCACGAACACCCGGTTCCCGTTGCTGTGCATCACGCCAGAACGCAGCCGGCGAGGCAGCACCGCGTTTTCGCCCTCGAACATGTAGCCCCATTCGAGCTTGTAGAGATTCCCGTTGCTGTAGTCGCCGCCGTACCACTCGCCGTTCGACTTGAACAGGGTATTCAGCCGCCAGCGGTCAAGCCCGAATGACTCCCGGCGATGCCATCGCTGGTTGGTCACGTCGTAGCCCCACGTCTGGCCGTCCTGGAACGTCAGGTAGTAGATGACGTATCCGTGGTCCTCGTAAGTGAACGCGAACGCCTTGGCCGGGTCGCAGGCGCGGAACGCGGCGGCCATCGCCTTTGTGGAGATCGGAACGGGCTGGTAGCCCTGCATCCGGTACACGATCAGGTCGTCGCCGAGCCAGAAAACCGAGTTGTCCAGCCGGCGAATCGTGTTGCCGTTGGCGCAGCCCTTTTCGACAACCGCGCCCGTCATGCGCTGGAATGCCGCGTTCTCGGTCGGCTCGTTGACGAACGTCTCGATGGTGCGCTCGCCGAACGCCAGCCATTCCGACTGCGAGACAATGCCGCCCACCAACCGGTCCGGCGCGGACTCAGCCGAATACACGTCCAAATCGGAGTATGTCGTCGCGTCGGCCAGCGCGCTATGGCGCCAGAACCGGCGATCCGCGGACAGGCCAAGGATCATCTGCCCAAGGAAGTCCACCGACGACAGGCCAACGCCCGTGGCGGTCAGCGTGTCGGTTGCGGTGTTGTAGACGTAGGAGTTGTCCCGCGTCCCGATCACAAGCTCGTTGCCGCCTGCGATCTGGTTGTGGGTCATCGAGACGAAACCCGTCCCCGGAATCGTGCCGATGGGGATTGCCACGCCTGCCGCTGTCACACGATAAAGCCGGTTGCCCGAAACAACGAACGAACGCCCCTCTACGTCGCGTGCGCCACGGTGCGGGCCATCACCCACGACTGCGTAAGGCTTCAGCCCCGGCACGGGTTCGAGTTTCATGCGGCTGCGCGTGCCCGGAAGCTCGGCGAACGTGGGGAGGTAATTCACCACGTCCTGCTGCGACCACGGGCGGGTGTCGTCGCTGTAGCTCCCGTCCGGCAGGGGGAAGTCTTGCCAGCGCATTAGCGGCCCGCCCCGTACATTTGCGCCTGTTGCTCGTGAAGGCGTTGCGCGTAGGCCGTGGCAGCCTCGGGCGTCTTGAACTTGCCAAGGTGCTTGCCGGTGCGCAGGAACGTCTGAATAGACTCTGCCTCCGACATGATCCGGCCGTCGTCGCTCACGGTCGGGATAAGCACTTCCTGTCCGTCGAAATTGGCGGAAATTGACCGAACCGTGGAAATAGTTCCGTCTGGATTGCTCACAACAGGGCGTGCGGCAAGGTCGATGTTGCCCGGCTCAATCATGTTTGGATCCGCCTTCATGAGCGCTGGCAGGCCGGTAGCCTGCGGCTTCTTCTGCCGCAGAAGTTCAGCAAGCGAGGGCATCAGCGCGCACGAATCCGCAAGGGGCCGCCCGCATAGACCCGGACTCGCTCATCCTGGTCCGCGTTACTCAGCGCGTCCATGAACTTCGCCTCCCACATGGGGAGCCGGGCATCCTGACCCACGAACGGGGCGGACTCGGCGAGCGCGGCGAAGATGAAGATTTCCGGATAGCGCGCGAACGTCAGCTGTTCCGACCAAGTGCCGGTCTTCAGCGGGCACGGCTTCTTGTAGTAGCTGATTTCGACCGTACCGCTTGCGGGCGGCCAGAACCGCAGGTAGTCGCCGTCCTGCGCTGCGACCGACGACACGCCGCCACCGAAGCCATCGGCCTCCAGCTTGCGCAGTCGTTCGAGGGGCACGATATCCAGCGGGCGCTTGCCGCTGAACCAGACCTCCTTCAATTCCAGCAGGCAGTCGGGGAGCGGCGCGGCATTGTCCGTGATGGTCAACGTCGCCCGCGTCACCATCGGCGAGGCGCGCAGGTGCCGATAAGCGCGCTGCTCGCCAAGCCGGATCAGCAGGTCAATCGTGGACGTGGAGAACGTGCCCTGCGAGGTGTCGTCACCTTCAATCAGGTGTTGCACCGCCACGCGGAAGCCGTTGTAGTCGCTGTACGGCATCCAGCTACAGTCGCAGCCGACCGGCGGATCAGGCGGCGTCGGTCCATCGACCAGCACCTCAACAACAAAAGTCAGTACGTCGGCCATTACCCGCCACTCCCAGCAACGATTCCGGCCGCGTCCCACGGACCGCCCGGAGTGACCACGGCGGGATCAGGAAGGTATGGGCTGACCGGGTAATCCTCATAGCTCAGCGGAACACTTGTTTCCCAGTTCTCACTCCCATCTGTCCATGTGCCTGCGCCGTAAAGAGCGATATATCCGGAGTCACTGAACACCATCTGCACGGAGACAACCCGAACATCTCTCTCTTGCGTGTCGAAGGATGGAGTGACCCGGAAGTCCAGACCTCGTATTTCCATCCCCTCAAGCGCAGTGACGGTAACGACGCCATCCACGACGGCTACAGAGGCAATCCCGACACCTTCATAATCCTCGGGCGCGACAAGATCACCATATTGGTAGACTTCGACCGCGCACTCGCCCAGATCGAAGATGTTGGTCCACTCGGCCATCAGACGCGCCCCGTCCAGACGCGGAAGTGTGCGTTATCCGGATCATTGAGGAACCGCGTTTGCAGCTTCCGGTCGCGCATGAACTCGGCGAACCGGATGCCCTTGCGCACGCACCAATCGTTCACCACCCAGCCGGGCGCGGACATGGCGAGCTTGTCGTCCTTACCGTTCCCGGCCCCTACGGAACGCAGGGACTTGCAATGCTCGGCAACCGCATCGACCTCGCGCTTATCCGCAGTCGCGGCCAGCAGCAGCTTGTCGTTGTCGTATTGCTCTACGAAGTAGCCCATCGTTCCTCCAAATAGAAAGGGGGCGACCGAAGCCGCCCCCTGAATGCCCTTCCTTGGGCGATCCCGTCCTTGGGATTACTCGCCGCTATCCGTGCAATCGCGGATCGCGTACAGGGGATTTTCGTCCCTGGCAATCAGGGTCACTTCCGTGCGCACCTGATAGTTCTTCGCATCGCCCACGGTCGCCATCTGCTCCGACTCGAAGCCGCGCAGCTGGCCCAGCGCCAGCTTGTCCGCGTCGATGATGTACACGGTGGACTTCAGGCCCGCAGCGGAACCAGCCATGATGCGGTTCGGAATCACCTTGGTCACGCCGAAGTCGCCCCGGTAGAAGTCGAACGCGGCGTTGAGCACCGCAGCCTGCTTGCTGCCGACCTCGTTGGTGCGCTGCACGCCACCCGTGAAGTCCGAGATGCGGATCTTGTGGGCCGGCGAACACATGACCACCGAGCCGTCGCCGCCGTTCTCGTAGCAGGTCTGAAGGCCCAGCTTCAGGTCGTCCTCATCGAACGGCTCGGGCGTGCCGGCAACCGGCGCGGTGTTGGTCGTCGGGTCGGGCGAAGCAGGCGAACCGGCCGCACCGAGGCGGTCGTTGGTGATGAATCCGTACAGGCCGCGCAGCTTGGCTGCGGTCGAAGAAGTGCCGGTCACCGTCGCGCCGGACGAAATCGCCGCCGCTTCGATGTCGCGCTTCAGCTCCAGCATCTTCTTGGTCTTGAGCCGGGCCAGCTCCGACGCGCGGCCGTACTTCTTGACCTTCTCGGCGGTGTTGGAGACGGATACGGTGTCCTGGAAGATCTGCGTGCGGTTGTTGAGCAGGGTCGGCTCGGTCTGCGCCGAATAGCTGGCGTCCGCGCCTTCGATGGCCGCGTTGCCGGCATTCGGGGTCTTGTAGCTGTCCCGCTGCCACTCGTGGTAGACGTTCGCCACGCTGGTGCGCTCGATCATCGAGAGCAGCGGGGCGTCGGACGGGTTGAAGTTGTAGATCTTGTCCTCGACGGACTCGGCCACCTTCACGACGGAAGGGGTAATCAGGGTATTGGCAGGCATTGTCGAATTTCCTTATTCGATGAGTGCTGAAAGGGTGTCCAGCGAGGGCTTGGCGCCGTAACGCTTCTCCGCGTCCGCTCGCTTGACCTCGCTCCTGTTGGGATGGTTTGCGCCGGAGGGCTTGTGCACCTTCGGCAGCTTGTTTTTCGGCTTCAGCTTGGCCTTTTCGGCTTGCAGCACGTCGAAGGCCTTGGCCTTCTGTGCCATCTGCCAGAATCCCGGCGTCAGCATTGCCAGCTCGGCAGTCTGCGGGGTCAGGCCAACTTCTTTGGCGTACTCCGCAAGCTCGGTGAGCGTCTTGTCATTCCAGCCCGGCAGGGTGTCTTTCAGCATCGCCTCGGTCGAAGCCGCCGATTCAGCGATCCAGGCTTGCCGTTGCCGGGCCTGTTCGTCCTGAATGTGCTTGATCTGCGCGTATGCCTGCTGCAACTTGCCCTTCTTCTGTTCGTGCTGTTCTTTCTTGGCGAGATAGAGCGCGGCATCCTGCGCGGCCAAAGCCACATCGGGCGCTGCGCCAATATCGGCCTCAAGGAACTGCGTGAAGGCTTCCAGTCGGTGCACGGCTTCCGTAGACGCCTGCTCGAACTGCTCGCGGTGTTCCGCCGCCTTCGCCTTTTCGGCCTCGACCGCCTTGCGCTCCTCCGCAACGGCCATCGTCTTTTTGGAGTAGTCGAAGCCCTGCTGGGCCAGCGCCACCACTTCCGACTGCTTCAGGGTCACTTCCTTGCCGTCGTGCTTGAGCACAACGGTGGGTTCTTCCTGATCGTCTTCGGCGTCGTCGTCGGCCTCTTCGGATTCGTCCTCCTCGGACTCTTCCTCGGCTTCTTCCTCGCTATCGGGAACCTCGGCCTCGCCAGCCTCGTCCTCGACCTGTTCGCCGTTCTCTTCGGAACCGGCATCCATCTCTGCCGCCAGGTCCGAAAGCGTCACAGCGCCCTCGGCCGGCTGCCCTTGGGCGTCACCTGCCATTGCTACTTCCTTGTATCGAGCGCGGGATGCGCCCGTTCCTTCACGCGATTGCGTGTTCCTTGCCGTCCGAAGTCACCGCCTTGGGTGCTCCGGCCCGAATCTTCGCGCCACCGTAGGCGCCGCCCCACACGTCACCCACCGGCTCGGGCCAGTAGACGATACACACGGGGTTGTCAGGCGACTCCAGCGCCTTCAGTCGCCGCTGAGCCGCGTTCCAACTCGCTGCAACAGGCTCTGCTTCTGCCGCAGCTGGTCCGCCGCCAGCTTGCCGCTGCGCATCGTGGACTCCAGCACGTTCCGGGCCTTTTCCAGCATCCGAAGCAGCTTGTGAATGTCCTCGCGCTCGCTTTTGTCTCGTGAGTCCCGCCATAGCCGCACCAGCTCCTGTTCGATCAGCGCGTAGCTCTCGGCGTACACGTCGTTATTGAGGACTTCATCGGCCCTGCGGCCTCGCTCTACGTCCTGTTCCAAGCTCACAAGCCGGCTCCCGGATCGTCAATGCGTTGCGCGCCTTCCATGCCTCGGGTGAAGGCGTCCAGCGCCAGCCGGTCGGCATCCAGCCCCACCGATTGCGCGTCAAGGTCAAGTCGCGCCGACGCCTCGGCCGCGTCCATGTCCTGCTGGCGGGCCTTGAGCGCCTGGTCGGCGGCCTTGTCGCGGCTCGCCATCTTCAGCTGCATGTTCTCCTGCATCAGCCGCTGCAACTCCTGCTGCATCTGGCCCATCTGCTGCTCGACCTGCTGCTGCATCTGCTGGAATGCCTGCGGGTTGGACGGCATCCCCGACGGCTCGGGGTCAACGAACCGCTCCGGGTTCTTGAACTCGTTGGCTTCCACGTACAGCCGGATCGCCTCGCTCAGATGCTGCGGGCGCACCACACCGGCCTGCGCGCCCAACTGGAGGATCTGGATCAGCCCCATGATTCGCTGCGACTGCTGCTCCTTGGAGCCGCTGCCAAGCCCCACGTTGATCTTGACGTGGTACTGGTTGCGGAACTCGCCGGGGTTGATCGGCACGAAGGTGCCGTTGATCGCCACCATTTCGGTGATGTTCTGGTGCTGAATCGCCAGCTTCAGCATCTTGGCGAACAACTTGCGCATCCCGACGCCAAAGAACCGCGCCATCAGCTCCATGCGCATGTCGGCCTTGGCCGTCAGCAGTTCCGTGGCCCGCGCCGTCTTGTTCAGCGCGTTTTGGTCCGTGCCCGCGCTGTAGCGGTTGAAGCCGGTACGGTTCTCGGCCCAGCTGGCGATGTATTCGTTGAACTGGTAGGCCGGCGCGCCCAAGCTCGGCTGCGCAATCGGCTGGATGGCCGTATTCGCCGGCCCTTGGCCCCGAATGACACCGCCCGCCCGGCTGTCCAGCACGTCGTCAATGTTGACGTTGGCGCTGGTGTTGACGTAGGTGCGAGAGTTGACCGTAAGGAGCATGTTGTCCTCGATGGCCCGCACCGTGCGCGTGCGCAGCTTCTGCGGCTCAATGGCCCGGTCGGCCGGGCAGTCGCCGAAGAACGAATGCGGGCGCGGGATCGGGCAAATCCAGACGTAGGGATGATCGTCCACCATCTCCCACGCCGCGCTGCCGTCGTCGTAGTAGGCCAGCCGGTCGCCGATCAGGCAGACCTTCAGCCATTCCGCGATGCCGTCGCCGTCCGCGTCCAGCTTGATGTAAATCTCGGCGCCCTTGACCAGCTCGTGGGACTCGTGGGGCACGGCTGAAGCCACGTCATGGTTCTCCCCGAGCATCTCCTCGGTTTCCATGTCGCTGGGCTGGTCGCCGGTCGCCACGTCCGCTAGGTCGTAGCCCTCCTCCTCCCACTCGAAACGGCGCTTGTAGAACACCTCGCCGATCATCGCCGGGTGATCGTCCCATCGGGCGTTCACGTCCACGCGCATCGACACCGGGGCTACCGCCTGGACCTGCACGCACTTGCGGCGGCTTTCCTTGCCTACCGTGAAGCTCAGCGTGCCGTCGTCATCAACCTCCGGCTCTTCCCGAAGCTCCCAGCCCTCCTGCATGAGCATGACCAGCTGCTCTTGGGTCGAACCCTCGTACTTCTGCTTGCTGTCCTCGGCCTCTTCCTCGGCCCACACCTTGACGTATCCGACCTTTTGGGTCAGCGCGTCCTTGAACCAGTCGTAGATCACCGCCATGCCGTCGTTGCGGACGTAGAACAGGTGATTCACGTAGGCAGTGGCGAGCTTGGCCTCTTCCTCCGACCCCGGCTGCCCCTGCCCCTCGAACTCCACCGCATCGCCGGAGCCGACGAACATGCGCATGATCTGCGGCAACATCCCGTCTACCGTGTCCGCCACGTCCGTTGCAACGAAATCGCTACGGTCCATGACCTCTGGCGGGGCAAGCTCGCCCTTCGCCTCGGCGTTGTAGAACGACAAGTTGCGCAGGCGCGCTTGTCCGATGTCACTGTCCGGCCCGCCAATCGATCCGCTCAGCGCTTCACGCGCGGCAGCCTCGATCTCGGCATCCGTCAGTTTCTTTCGGCGATCCGTGCCGTCTGCCATTTATCGAAGCCTCGGGTATTTCAGGGGGGCCGACGATTGCGGCCGGTTGTTGGCGTGGTCTACGGCCATCAGCCCGAAGGCATCTGCCGCATGGCTCGACCAGTCGTGGTCAGGCCCAAGGCCCACGCCTCGCACCTCGTCTTTCTTCTCGTGATACCAGCCAAGCGCCTCGCGTCCGCCTTCCGTCTTGCCGGCATCGAACCAAATCTGCGGGAACAGTCGGCGCACCGCCTCGATCCGGGCCGTCGCAGCGCCAGCGCCCATGTTCGGCACCACGCGCACCTCGAAACCCGCCTCCCGCAAGGCGCTCTCGTAACTGACCTGGTACACCTTGTCGTGGGTCGCCCCGTCGTGCGGCAGGACACACAAGGCGCGCTCGTAGCCGCTAGACCGTAGCCACGCCACGTGGGCCGCCAAGGGCTGTCCAACTGCCTCGTAGTAGTCCAGCACCCGCACCTGCTCGCCGACCACCTGGGCGATCCAGATGGCGCAGGCGTCGGCCTTTGCGCCCGTGCCACCGATGTCCCAGTAAGCCCGAAACGTCATCAGCGGATCAGCGGCCAGCGCCCCAATCCTGCCCTGCCCCTTGCACTCGGCAAGCTGCTTGGCGAAGTAGGCGCCCTCGGCGACCGTGATATAGCCGCCTTCCCAAATGTGCTCGTACTGGTCCGGCTGCATTCGCAGGCAGTCCAGTCGCTCCTGTTCAAGCTCCGGCGTGAACCACGGGTTGTCCCGCCAATTGGCATGGACCGTCACCGCGCCCGTTGGCGTCTCATCGCCACGGAACAGCACATCCACCGGATCGGTCTTTCGCCGCGCGTTCCAACTGAACCAAAGCTCCGACCCCGGCGCGCGGATCGTTGGGCGTAGCAGGCTGAGCGAGTGGCCGGTAGCCGACTGCGCCTCCTCCCACCACGCACGCTTGAACGCTTCCAGCGACTTGATCGACTCCGCCGTGTAGTCCTGCATCCCCTTGAAGATGACCAGCCCGTCTCTCGGGGTCTGAATCACGTCCCGGAACACCTTGAAACCCTGCGGCTCGCCCAAGCCGAAGTCGCGCAGCTTGGCCTCGATTAGCGCCTTGGATGACTGCGCCAGATCCTTCTGCACCTCGCGGATGCAGACCGAACGCAAGCCCTCACCCGACTCGCCCGGCTCGCACAGTGAATCCTCGATCAGCTTGCCGGCGAAGAAGTGCGACTTGCCCGACCCTCGCCCGCCGTGCGCTGCCTTGTAGCGCGACGGCGCAAGCAGCGGCTCGAATACGGCCGCCGTGTCGATCCGCAGGGTTGTCACGCCTTGACGACGCGCCGCTCGACTACCGCAATGCCCAGCGGGTTCTCCGGGTCGCCGGCCACCGTCAACGGCAGCAGCTTGGGGTAGATGGTGGCCCAAAACGCCTTCTCGTTTGCCGGGTCGGACTTCGCCCACTCCAGCAGGCGCTTTGCCCCGCCCAGCCCCTCCGCCGCCTCGGCAATGACCGCCTTGGCCTCGGCGCTTACCTTGTTCTTTGAACCCTTCGGCCGTCCCCTGCCGCGCTTAGTCAGATTCTCCGTGGTCGCCATTGTCGGCCTCTACAAAATTCAGGCTTCCCGAAGGCTTGGCCTATCACTACTTACTCCGCGTCAACCCACGTCAGCACGCCTTCGATGTGCTGGAGGATCTGCGTCTTGGCCGCGTCATAGTCTGGAATCTGGTCGATCACCAGCGCAACCTGCGCCGTCGGTCGCTTGTCCGACTCGCTGCCCGTCACCTGAAGAACTGCACTCTCGTTCGCCATCACTTCGCTCCTTGAAGATTGCGTCCCAATTGGACGCGAATGTTTCGGGGGCAACGGCCAAGGGCCGCTGCGTTGATCCTTTGCCGCTCATCTTCCTTCCCTGCCGCTATAGCCCATCCTTGGGCTAGGGCTGATGCCCTGCGGCTTGCCTTACGTGAATAGAAAGCGCGCCATCAGCCGATCCAGCGGGCGGGCCAGCTTGAACAGCGGCCACGGGGCGACGAACGCTAGCCAGTAGTGCAGCTTCTTCATGGGGTCGCCTCTCTGTCGGCCTTCACAACGGCTTGGAGTCCGCGGATTTGAGCGTCCGCGTCTCTTGCGGCTCGTACAATTCGGGCAGCACTCGCTTCTCTGTCTGCGGCGGCTGCATCAAGCTCGGCGGCACTTCGGCCGGCTGCGGACACTGCATCGGTGGCAGTGGCCGCCCACCGCTGGCGCAGCTTGAGATTGCCAGCGCGAAGGTCAGCCAGATCGCGCTCATACCCAGCTTGTGCATCCGCCTTGTCCCTCTCGTACTGCCCCGCGATGACCGTCATGCGCTCGGCGCGCTCCCGTTCCTCGCGGATGATCTGATCGGCCCGGATTACCTGCTGCGCCAGGACATTCGCTCTCTCGTGCTCGGCATCGGCACGAACACGGCTATCACGGGCAGCGGAGTGAAACAGGATCGCAGTCACCACCGCCGCGACCGCCAGCACGGCGAACACGATGGCGGCCCATTTGTAGAGTTGGGCGAGCATGTGACCCCCTTTTACTTTCGCAGCATGGCCCTAAAGGCCGTCGCGGGGTACTGGTGCTGCTCCAGAACTCCCACCAAATTACCGACGAACGGTAGTTGACTTGTGACTAGTCACGATGTAATCTATACCCATAGTCACCAAACGGAGTCAGCCATGAACAAGCACACCGCGACATTCAACGGCCACACCTTCACCCGCAACAGCAAGGCGCGCACTTATAGTCATGTGGTCCTGGAAGTCCGCGCTGACGGCAGCCCCCAACTAGGATCGGTGACTTGGTGCGGTCGCCCCGACCTCGCTGAAAAGGTGAAGCGGTCCTATGAGCGACTCCCCGGCATCGCCGCCAAGGGCCACAGCGTCCACATGATCGAAGCAACCATCCAGTGACCACCAACAACTCCACCCGCCAAGCCCGCAGCCGCAAGGCGCGGGCCGAAGCCGGCGGAAAGCAAATCGCCGTGATGCTCACCCCTGCCGCAGCCGCCAAGCTCGCGGCTTGGGTTGCGCGGGGCGAGACAATCGCGGGGGTCGTCAATCGACTGATAGCGCGGTCGAAGCCTTAAACCCCTTGTCTTACCTGCGCGACGTGCCGCGCGGAATGTCATACGTGTCAGGCCAGCAGCGAACCGATCCCAGCGAGCCACCCGGCCCACTGGTCGAATGTCGCGTAGCCCGCTACAACGAGGCACGCGCCAATGGCCGCCAGATACACCAGCGTCCGGTTGCGGGGAAGGTCAGCCGCGGATCAGGCCGTACAGCCAATCCCGCGCCCGTGCGGCCAGCTTGTCCAGCGGCGGGTACGCCTTCACAGCGATAGCCCCAGCGGCGAATGCGATCAGGTAGCCCATCAGATATCTCCGGTGCCTTGACTAATGCCGCCGCCGTAACCGTCGATGGCGCCCACAAATCCAGTCTTCTCTTTCATGTCCGTCCCTCGCAGAGTTGACGTTCCGCCGCGCGCCGCTTCACCAGCCCGCGAAGCCTCTTGCCCTTGGCGTACACCCACCGATCCAACTGCGCGCAGGCTCCCGGCCAGTCGCCGGCATTCGCCTTGCGCTGCAACGTGGAGCCGCACACGACCGATGGGCCGATGTTGTAGGCAGCCGACACCAGTGCCGCCGCCTGATATTCCGTCATCGGCACATGGATGCAGCGTTCAACCGCACGCCAGGCAATCCCCACGTCCGAATGCAGCAGCGCATCGCACTCCGCCTGCGTGTACGCCCTGTCCTGCACGTTGCCGGTGTGGCCGTAGCAGACAGTCAGGACGCCCACTGCGTCGCGATACGGGCGGGCCTCGTAGCCCTCCCACGGCGCGATGATGGCCGCCGCCAGCAGAAGGACGCCGGCAATCGTGCCGCCGATGATCTTGCCCTTCATTCCGACCGCTCGGCCTGCATCGCCGCCATCCGCGCCTCATACACCGCGCGACGGTCAGCCCGCTCGGCCTGCTCGCGCTTGTCGCGCCTGCGGCTGAAATACAACTGCGTCGCCCAGCCCAGCACGGCCACAATCAGGCCGCCGATGACGCCAACGTCACTGGCCGACAGCCCGCCCAGCACGGACCCCGCGCCGCCAGCGTAGGTAGTGACCTTGCCGGCCGTCGCGTATGCCATGTCCAGACGATCATTCACTCACAGCGCCTCAATTGACCGTTTTCAGCTTCCGGGCGGGCTTGCCCTGTTTCCGAGCCTTTCGGACGGGCTTCCCGACCTCCAGAACGTCAATTTGACCGCCCGTGCTGGGGTCTACCCCGATCACGGCGGCGACGGCATCAGCCGCGCTTCGGCCCAACTTCATTGCCACCAGCGCGCCCTGTGCGCCGCTGCCGATGGCGACTGCTCCCTTGCACCGGACTCCCGGCCACTTGGTAGAGGCCAGATGGGGAACGCCCTTGACCGTAAACAAGATGGCCGCCCCCGAAATGTCCGGCGCGTCGCCCTTGCCGCCCCTCACCAGCCACTCAAGCGCCTGCGCCACTTCGCCCAATTCGCCAGCCCCACCAGCCACTTCGCCCGCAGGCAGCCGCGCGCACTTGACCACCTCCAGCGCCGTGGCGTCGTCCGTGGCGAAGCTATCCGCCGCCAGAACGCCATCCTTGAAGCAGACGGTGGTCATCAGGTCTCCGGGGTTCAATCGGCACAATTCGCCGGGCATGATTTATTTGGCAAAAAGGCGCACAAAGGCGCTTTTATTTGCCATCCGGGTCAAGCGCAGCTACCCGGGCCAGGAATAAAACCGGCCGCACTTCGGGTTTATCAGTCCCGCGCTGGCCGGGGCCAGCGGAACTAACCGCTGGCGGGGTTGCTTGTGGGCCGGACTTGCACCGGCTTCAGCCTCGCGGCCTACCGGGGTCGCCCCCTGCGTTTCCGGCCTTCGCCGCCACAAGCGTCACGCTGGCGGATGCGCCCTCCCAGCGGGATAGAACGCGCCGGGGTTATGCGGTCGCTGAAGCGATCCCGCCCGACGCACGTTGAAGATGCCCGCCGGTTATGGCTTGGCCGCAACGTGGAGCTGGCCGGGAAGCTGTGCGGGCAAACTGATCCACCTACCCTTTCAGATTAAGCCCGTAATCAGCCGGAGTCAGGATCGTTCAGAAAACATTTCTTTCCAGCTTGCGGACGACGCGATAGCTAATTTCCATCCATTCCCAATACACTTTGACGGCAGCGCCAAGGATCGAAGAAAGGTTCTTTCGAGCGAACAGGTATGTGTTACGTGACACACCAAGGTCGCCAGCAACCTCGTCCGCAACGAGAATCGGGTGCACGGGGTCCATCGCCCGTTGCAGCGTGTCCATCGCCGCAATCGCCGCAAGCTCTTCGCTGTACCCGGATCGCATCTTCTGCCTGCACCATTCGATAGAGAACAGCACCCACCACTGCCTCACTAGCGGCAGGTAGGAGCGATCTCCGGCGAGGATCAGACGGTACATCGGGAAGTTGGGGAACCCATTCCGATGCTCTTGATCGGCCAGTCGCGCTGCATCAATCACCGTGTCCGTGATTTCGCCAACAAGTCTAGTCTCGATGTCCTTCCCCCGAATGTCGTAGGCGTTTGATCCGTCACCACCAGTCCCGATCGCCGGGACCGCGGCTGTTGGCCTGCCGGCCGGTCGTGGCTTCCATGCAGGCGCGCTTGCTCGACGGTCGGCCCAATCCCACCCGTACCGCCACGCCACACGCTCGCTCGTGCCTTTCAGATGCGGGCAATCGCCCCCCTTCTCGAACGCGCCATAGCCCGCACGGATTTCGTCTTTGTAGGCAAGCCGGAAGTCGGCGGGCAGCCCTCTCACGCCGCCCTCGCCAGCGAATACCGCTGCTTCGCGTTCCGCCGCTTGCGTTGCAGGAAGCGGGTCAAACTCGTGCCCTCGAACTTCGGGCAGATGTCGGTCAGCGGAATGTCCATCAGGCCGAACTCGCCATTACGGACCCCATTCAGCACGATCACGCCCCGCCAGTGCGCGTTCGCGTTGCCCTTGTAGGATTCGTCGTGCAGGTAGCAGGAGCCAGCGACGATGCCTCGAATGATCCGCCCGGTGGCGAACTGCCGATGCCCTGTATCAAGCCCCTGAACGTGCCCCATTACGAACGGCTCGCCGATCTTGAGCAGCCTGTTTTGCGCCGTGCCGCCGATGGCCGCGCCGTTGTTGGGATTGGCGAAGTAGTGCGCGAACTTCACGCCCTCAATGTCGATAATCCCCGGCTGCGCGCCGTTGTAATCGACAACCTCCCAACCCAAGGCCCGGTCGTTGAAGTGGTCATAGGAAAGCGCGCCCTTGAGCTTGGGGTTGTCCGCCACCGCCCGCTCGATTCTCTGCTCGTGGTTGCCGCGCAGGATGATCTTGCGCTTTGGTTTGAACCCGCCCATCGCCTTGTGCAGCCGCTCAAGCGCCGCGTTGCCCGCTTCGATGTCCGCGACGTACCGCTGGCCCTCGCGCTCAAGCTCGCCCGCATAGCTCGACAGGCTCGGCATATCCCAGTGGTCGCCGATATGGACCAGGTACTCCGGCTCATACTCCCGGATCATCGCGCCAATCCAGTCGAAATGGTCCGTGGGGACGCCGGGCCGGACTTGGGTATCCGGAATGACGAAGATGCGCTTGCCGGACCAGCTCATTCCGCATCCTCCCCGAGTGGATTTGGCCGCTGGAAATTCAGCGACTCCTCGGGCGTGTCGTCGGATTCGTGGCGGTCAATCAGCGCGCGCGCCGCCTCGCTGTCGTGCGGCGGCATCGGGGCGTCCGTTGCGTGATGCGCAACAGTCGTTGCCGTATCGGCAGCAACCGGCTCAACCGGGATGAACGCCTCTGCCCGGATTTCCTCGATCTTCGCTGCCTTGGCGAACGCCTCGGCTTTCGTGCGGCACAGGCTCGATACGTTCCACGCGCCGTCCTTCCGGTGCTCGATAGTGACTGCCATCTCAACCGCCTCACGGTTTCTGGATGGCGTCAGATTCCTACGCAGCGTTCAAGCGTGCGTTCAACGCGGGGTTGAAATTTTGCAGGATGCGAGTTCGCTTCTGGCACACCGCCTGCGGGCTAAGCCCCTTGCGGCGAGCAAGCTCAACCGATCCGATCCGGTCGAACTCAAGCAGGAACTGCCGCTCCTCCCGCGCCTTGGCCTCGGCTGCAATCGCGCCGCGCTCAACGTAAGCCGCCAACGCTTCGGCCTCGTCCCGTGGTACGCCGAACTCCACAAGCTCATCAATCCGAGCTTCCACCCACTTTCCGAACAGCGCGTAGTTCATCGTTAGCCCCCTGCCAACTGCCATGCCGCGTAGGCCACGCCAAGCGCAGCCCACGAATGCGAAGAAACGCCGTAGCACGGGCCGGGGTTCGCCTTGACGCCCTTCGGCCCCACGATTCGCAGCAGCGCCTCGCGCACCGCCTTGTCGTTTGCGCTACCGGGCAGATGCAGGGCCTTCTTCACCTGCAACCGCTTGACCATCTGCACCTCGTCCGGGCACGCCCACGCCTGCTGGAATCGCCCCGCCCACTGGCACGTATCGAACACTTCGTTCCCGACAACGTTCCCGTAGCTCACGATCTTTTCAATCGCCAGCACGTCACCCCGGTCGTCGGCCACGATCTTCAACAGGTCGTCATTCGGCAGCACGCCAGCGAACAGGGCGCGCTCCCCGTCGAACCGGACAACGCCGGACTGCACCGGGCCGGGGTCGATGGCCAGGACGATCACGCCGCCACCCCCAGCACCAACCCCAAGCTCGGGCTAAGCACCCCAACAGGCGTGCCCAAATCGGGAACGGACGTACCCATTCCGGGTATCCCCCACTGGCGCAGCGCAACCGACACGGCGTCGCTGGCCCGCTCTCGCTCCACGGCTTCCGGGCCGACGTAGGTCAACCCCTGCCGCACCGCCTGCCGATGGATTGCGTCGCGCGTGCGGTCAAGCACCTGCTGCACAGCCACCACGCCACCAGCCGGATACAGTCGGGCCATGACCTCGCGCTGATCGTCTGTCCAGCGCCTCATGCCGCCACCTCGTAGAAGTAGGCCCGGCGTCCACCAAGCCCCTCTCGATCTAGGGGCTTGCGCTTCAATGCGCCGGTCGTCATCAGCCTGCACAGGTAGGCCGCGACCTTTTTGCGATCCATCCCGGTTACGTCCACAAGGTCCTGAGACGTTCTTGCGCCGTTCTCTATCGCGATCAGAATTTCAGTCTTTTGCTGCATCACTTCACCTCCAGCTTCCCGGCCTCGAACAAGGCCGGCAGGTAATTCCAAAACGCCCGCTCCCATGCCTCGCGCTTTTCCTCGCGGGTCATGTCGCGGCCTTGATCCAGTTGGCGATGACAGCTGCGGCAGGCGGGAACGTGGAAACAGTCGTGCGCCTTCATCGCGCCGCCCTTACCCTGCCGATGGCTGTTCGCGTGCGCCGGCTCGCCTGCCGTGCCACCCTCGCAGCCCGGCAGCTGCAACATGCACGGGAAGTCGTAGGCGCAGTCCAGCAGTTTGCGGTTGCGGTAGCTCATGCCGCTTCGTCCGTCAGCCACCGCGCCTTGCACACGGCCGGACCCCAGCGCACGGGCTTGGTCTGCGTCGGCTCGTATTCCCACGGCGCATCCCCGATGCCGAAGGCGATATCCAGCGCCTCGCTGCATTTCTCTTTCGACAGGTTCAGGCTGCTGCCACCCAACATCACGAACCCCGGCGCACCCTCGCCGCGATTGATCCCCGGCAGCATCCGCCAGCCAAGCACCGTGCCCGAGATGAAGTGACGCCAGTCATCCTTGCTTAGCCGGTTGCCGTGCCAGACGATCTGCTCGGCCAGGTCACCGCACGCGGCGTTGAACACCTTGCGCTGCTGCTCTGTCAGCATCTCTTGCCATGCTTCGCGGGCGGCCATCACTTCACCCTCCGAAACCCGAAGATGCCCATGAACGCATCCGCCGTCGCAATCCCGCGTTCACGTGCGATGAACTCCCGCGCCTTCCTGCGCCAGTGATTCTTTTTGCACCCCGGCGCGTCGTAATCGCGGCCCGCTGCCTCGCACAGCCGGCGGGCGATGCTTTCGGTTGTTTGGAAGTCAGGCATTACGCACCGCCGTCAGCACCGAAACCGAAATCGACGTGCCGGGGAACTTGTGCACCGCGCCCCAGCTTTCCTCCCAGCCCGGCAGTAGCCGCTTGCCGCGCGCGGACTCAGGCAGGATCGCCACAAGCCGGCCGCCCTTCGCGGTCAGGCTTGCCGCGTGTTCGACGTGAGCACGCCAGCGGCCCTCGCTGTAGGGAGGGTTCATCACCACGCGATCGAACGTCACGCCGAGCGGATTCCATTTCAGGAAGTCGGCCTCAACCACCTCGAACCCCTTGGCGCGCAATACCTCGCAGTGCAGGGCGGATACCTCGACGCACCGCGTCCGGTCCTTCGGCATCAGGTCGGCGATTCCGCCAAGCCCCGCGCTCGGCTCTAGGCACTCGTCGGTCGGGCCGATCTGTGCCGCCTCGACAGCCTCGCGCGCGATGTTCTCGGGCGTCGGGTAGAACTGGTGCGATTGCGCGTCCGGGATGCAGCCGCTTACCACGACCTCATCAATGACAGCGCGCGGGTTGTAACCGAACTCCCAACCGTCGCCATCCTCGACGCCGCCAATCGCCGTCAAGACCTCGACCAGCCGGCGGCGCTGCGCTTTGTCGGGGTTGGCACCGTAGCCAAGCTCAAGGCGCGCTCTGTCCTTCGGTCCGTGCATTCCCTGCAACAGCTCGATCACCGCGAACGGCAACGGCTTTTGCATCAGCGCAAACGTGCGGACGCTGCGCTTGGGTGGCTCGCGGAACTGCGACGGGATGGCCCTTGGGTACAGGCTCGCCAGCACACCATTCAGCCGCCACGCCATATCCGGATGCACCTCAAGGTGCCCGGTACGGACGCCCAGGTACACGCGCAACCGCAGCGCGCCGCCGTCAATCGTGGTCCATTGCCCCGCATTCTCGGCCGCCAGCTCGACGGCTTTGTCGCTCGCGGCAATCTTCGGCTCATCCCGCCCCATGAACTTCGCGATGATGCAGCGCAGGTCGTGGATGTATCCGACCCTTTCGTAGTTGGCGCTGCGTCCGAAGTCGCTCAGCACGTAATTCAGGATCATCCGCTTGCCGAAGCCCTCGGGCTGATTCGTGACGTGCTTGCGGCTCAGGGCGCGGAACACGCCATCTACCCGCTCAGCGAAAAACTTGGCCCGGCTCGACAGAAGATCCTCGAACGTCGGGATTACGTTTTCCGGAATGAACGGCGGAGTCTTGTGCTTCTGGATCAGCTCATACCAATCCGTTCGGCGTTCCTGCGGCATGCACTCGCGCACGTCGGTCAGGCCCATCGCCCGATTCCAGTAGTCTGCGTCCAATGCCGCAACAGCCCGATCCACATCGAGCAATTCGTCCAAGTCCAGGCCGTACCGCTCCCGCTCGTTCTTCGCGCCTTCGATGCAGTAGCGCAGCGCCTCGCGAGCCTCGCCGTCCATGAAGTTCGCGATGGCCTCGATCCGCCCCTTGACGCCATCGCGCAAGTTGAACAGGTGATCCAGCGCCCCCTCCGTCGAAGGCGCGAAGAACGGTTCCTCAACGATCAATTCGGTGTTCATACAACCCCCTGCCCGTTAGCCCGCGCCCTATCCCGCCACGCCCGGTACATCGGACGCAGCGCATCGGCCACGGCTTGTTTGCAATTCGGAGCCGTGCAGTCCGCGTGCGGGCACGTCTCCGGCTGTTTGTTCACCACGTCCGCAGTCTTTGACGGATCGCGGGATGCCTCGCGCATGGCGGGGCCGATGCACCTGGTCGTGGTCATGCCGGGCGCCTCAACGCGCGACGGATTCGGTCAGGTCGCCAGCCAAGCGCCAACGCGATTTCCTCCACGTTGCAACGTTCGGCGTACAGTCGGCGGGCGCTGCCGGCCTTCGTTCCGGGGAACCGTTCTTTCCTCATAGCCCGCACCTGGGCAATAGGCGGCAATGGCTCGATTCTCATGCCCGCCCCCGATAACTCTGCCAGTCGAAGGCAAGCACCGATCCGCACTCGCGGTAGCGGTCCATGATTCGGTGCCCGAGAAAATCCTCCAGCTCGGCACCGTCCAGATTGCTAATCAGGATCGTCGGGGAGAGATCCTGATACCGCGCGTTCAGCACCTCGAACATCAGCAGCTTTTCGTGTTCGCTGCCGATCTGCACGCCAACCTCGTCCAAAATCAGGAGGCCAGGGCGCACTAGGTCGTTGATCGCCTGCTGTTCGCTTTTCTCGCTATCGCGACGGTAGGTGTTCTTGATATGCCGGAGCATCACGGCCATCGTGCAAAACAGAACGTCCGCCAGATATTCGTCCATGACGGTGTTCCCGATGGCGCAGGCGAGATGCGTTTTCCCGGTCCCCGGCGAGCCGGTCAGCACCAGCGAGCCGCCGCCCTTTTCCTTCTCGGGCCAGGAATCAGCGAACGCCTTGCAAACGCCCGCTGCCATTTTCTGACCCGGCTCCTTGGCGGAATAGTTGGCAAACGCGCTATCGGCAAACCGGGCCGGGATGCGCGACGACTCCCGCAGCGTGCGGACTTTGTAGCGGCGCTCTGCCGCCTCCTGCTCCCGCTTCTTCGCCGCTTCCTCGGCCCGCCGCTCCGCCACGCACTTCTGGCAGGGCGACGTGATGACGGTCGGGCGGTCGGTGACGTGAAAGGTCGTGACCGTGGCCGTGTAGCCGCCGTGTTTCGGGCAAATGGCGTCAATCGTCTCGCATGGCTCGCTCTGCGGCTGCGCGGAGGTCAGGAGGGAGTTCATGGATTGGGGTTCCTGCATAGGTCTTTCCTCGGAAGTTGGCGGACGCGGACGGCTTGACCGGCGACGGCCCCGCCCGCTCATTCGGTTTCAGCCAGTCGGCCTGCAGGCCCTGCGAGCCACGGGCGCACCACACGGCCAGGAAGTCGGTTAGGGGCATGCCCGCCTTCACCGACTCGGCGCGGGCGGATTTCAGGACGGTTTCGGTGACGGGGGCTTTCTTCGCCTTGCGAAGCGCCAGCCAGTCGGCCCATGTCTGCGGGTCAACGTCACCCGGACACGGGAGCGCGGTCGCGCGCGACTCCTTACGGTTGCTCTTACTTACGGTTCTTGATGGTTCTTTACGGTTAGTGTCCGTCTGCCGGACTTCGTCGTCCGGCTGCCGGACTTCGTCGTCCGGGAGACGGACTAGTGCGCCGCCAGACGGACTAGTCCGGGAGGCGGACTGGTCCGGGAGGCGGACTAGTTCATGCCCCCGGTATTGGCTCGGCGTGACGGTGTACGTGGTGCGGTAGCGGTCGCTGCGATCAGCCCGGATAACCCCGTGAGCCTCTAGCCACTTGATCGCCTCGATAACCGCAGTGCGCCCGAAACAGGTGCGCTCGCAGATAGTCGTCAAGGACGGCCAGCAGTGCCCCGCATCGTTCGCGTTACAGGCGAGCGAGATCAGCACCGCCTTCTGCGTGGGCGGCATCTGAAGCGGCCAGCAAGCGTCCTGTATGGCGTTACTCACGGCGAGTCAATCTCCAGCGCCCACCAGCAGGCTTGGGCCTGCCAGATGGCGTAGGGTGTGATCCAGTCGCCGGTATCAGCGGCGGCGCGGAGTACGTCGCGGAGGCTGTTCACGCGACCCTCCCGTGCAGTGCTTCCGCCAGGATTCGGCTGCGCGTGCGCTCGGCTTCCAACGCGTCGGAAAGCTCCCGAACCTTCCGTTCGGTTTCGGATTCGAGCGGGCGCAGGCTGGCGGGGTCGAACCCCATCTGAATCAACAGCCACACCAGCGGCGCAGCGTTCCCGCACGCGTGCATCAGCCGCACAAGCTGTTCGCCGCTTGGACTGTTCTGCCCCGACTTGCACCGGCTCCACACGGCGTCCTGCATACCGATATCGGCCGCGATGGACTTGTCCTGCTTGCCGGACTTGCTGGCGCAATAGGTCAGCACCGAGGCCCACGACTGTTGCCGGGCCACGTCGGCCATATCGCCGGTAACCGGTGTGCCGCGAATTAGTAGATCAAGCTGCGTCATCACTCTTGACTCGCATTGACTAACGACCCGAAGGCCAAATGTTCGGCATGAACCTTTCAGCCCATGCCGTGATTCAGTCAGTCCGTACCGCGCCGGCGAACGTGTCGGTCATCGTTCGCATCGGTGCGCGTGTGTTCGCCTTCCGCTGGATTCGCGGGAAGCTCGTTTCTCGGGAAATTCGGAGGGGCCGCTAGATGGGCGCCCCGGGTGTACGCTTGCCCTTCGCAATCAAGGGGAAGGGGAATGCGATACGTGGTGATACTGGATCCGAACACGCACGCCGGCCGCGCATACGCGGAAGGCGTCAACGACGGGACCACTACACAGGACTTGCCCATCATCGACTGCTCCGAGATCGACGAATCGGGGCCGTACCTTCTGTGTACGAGGAACTCCAGACGGACAGACGGGTTAGATCAAACCCTGTGGATTCCTCACCACGCCGTGGCTTACGTCGTGGGGTACGCGAAGGAGGACGGACGTCCGGCTGGATTCTTGGCGCCGTAGGCCAGCCGCAATTCGGGCAAGAATCGTTAGGCAGCATCGCGGGCCTCCGGGTCGGGGGCTGGGCCGAATACGTCGGAGCGAAGCGCGTAGCGCGATACGCCGGTCGCGGCTTCAATCGCGCGGCATCGCTCGGCAGATACGGGCCGGTGCCCACTGCGCCACTGCGAAATCAGGGAGGGATGTACGCCAATGGATTCGGCGAGGGCCTTCTGGCCGCCGGCCGCCTGAATCGCGGCGTCGATAGGTTTGCTGTCCATGCCGGCACCTTAGCATTGCTAAATGCTAGATGCAACAGCTTTGCTAGTCGCGCGCCATGACCGCCTGCAATAGCATTGCTAACATGCCAAAGAAGACGACCCCAGCCCCAACCCCCACTCCAGAATCGCGCGCGTTCAAGGCCGCGCTGGAATCCTGTGGAATGTCCCAAGCCGCCTACTCGGAGGCTATGGGGGTCAGTTCCTCGCTAGTGGCGCAATGGGCGTCCGGGCATCGCCCAATCCCGGCAAAGCGAGCGCAGCGGGCCGGCGAGCTTGCGGGCATCGACCCGCGCGCGATCAGCGCGTCCTATCGCGAGGTCAGTGAGTCCAGCGGCGGCAACGTTGTCCCCATCCGTAAGGGGCAGCCCGTAGACGAGCGGGATAGCTCGTTGGCGATAGCCCGCCTAGAGAATGACGTGCACGCCTTGAACCTGGCCGTGGGGGCGCTCACGGCCGCGATGGTCAGCCATCGACCAGCCGAAGCGCGGGACGTGGCCGCTGCACTGCGTCGCCGGGTTCCGGCGAAGTTTCGGGACAGGGGGTTCCTGAATGAACTAGTCGCAATGCTGGAAAAGGCCGGCAAGGCGTAAGCGGCTCGGGGCTTCGCTTCGCTTCCCGAAGCGTCTGCATCCTCCCCACGAAGTCCCCCAATAGATCATCTAGTGTTTCCGACATGCCGCCCTCCTGTGCGGCATTTTTCGCATTTCCCCCTCGCACCCGGTGAGACCCCGCGCGCCGGCTCCCCCTATTCATAAAAATGTTTAGCTATGCTGTTGCATTGCTGATTTAGCTTTGCTAAGGTACTCCCAAGCCGGCACCCACCGCCGGAACGGGAGGAAGGAAATGGCACACGCAGAGACCGAACGCCGCATCGACGCGCACTTCGACGCGCTCGACGCCGTGATTGCCCGCATCCGGGCGCAGATGGTCGCCGATGGCCTGATCCGTGATCCGGGCAGCCGGACGCGCGACGGGGAGGCGCAGCCGTGAGCGCCCTCCCCCGAGGCTTCGACGCCGCCGCGCGCCAGTACGACAGCATGACGCCGCCCGATCCGGTGGAAATCGACACGGCCGAGTACGAGCAGCAGTTGCGCGAGTCAAACGATTTCCGCACCGAGACAATCGGCAACGATGCGCAGGCCATCGCGGATGCCTACGTGGCGCAGGAACACCTGCCGCATGTCATCGACTGCATTCTGGATGATGCTGCCGAGCGGGTGATTGCGCAGGCCCTGGCCGATTCCAACGACACCACGGCGCGCGGGCTGCACGAAGCCTGCCGCGAGATGGTGAGCCGATTCACCCGCTACGACCGGAGGGCTGCGTGATGGCTGCTTTCATCCCGAAGCGCCGCTCGCGTGGCGCGTGGATTACCGGCTTCGTGCCGATGGTCGCGAGCTACCTATGCCTGCTGGCGCTACTGCTGGCCGCCGTGTTCGGTCCGTGGATTGCGGAGCATGTGAGGTGGGTGTCGTGAGCGCGCATACGCCGGGGCCGTGGAATTGTGGTCCGAGCAAGTACAACGCCGAACGCCTCAACGTGCAAGCTGGAATGCCGTCCATGCGGGTTCTCGCCAGCTTCGATGGCGATGGGGAGGGATACGACGAGACAGACGAAGCCAACGCCAACCTGATCGCCGCCGCGCCGGACTACTACGAAGCAACCGAAGTTTTGCTTGGGGTCGCCGAGCGGGGCGTGATCAACGACATGGAAGGCTTCGGGCGCGCGATCAACATGCTTCGCGCAGCGCACGCCAAGGCCACGCAGCCATGACGCCCGACACCGAAATCAACCGCATTTTTGCCGCATCGCTGGCGAAGATCCCGAAACCGGAGGAACCCATGCCGTACGACACGCCCGACCTTGGCAACCCCGACCAGGAGCGCAGCAGCGGCGTCATCGACTTCAACGAAGTGACCGCTGGCGACCGCGCGACCGTGGCGCATATCCGCAGGTGGCAGGAGAACCGCGACCGGAACGCGACGCCGCGCACTGGTGGCGACGAGCCGGAGGCCGCGTGAAACGCCTCCTCGCCCTCCTGTTCCCGCCGAAGCCGCTGCCCGAGCCGGACCCGCGCTGCAAGCGATACGACTACGCCGGAGCGGTGCAGCTTTACCGCAACCACGACACCGCGCGCCGGATTTCGGCTGCGCATCACTGACTACGGAGGCGAATGCGCAGGCTGATGCGCAGTAAGGCACCGCACGCGGGCTGACGGAGACGTCTCGCCAGCCAAGCCGGAGATCAGCACCGGCCGCCTCCACCCTTCCACGGCAGCCCGCCAGCCCGCTCCCCTCGGGCCTGAATCCTCCCCAGATCGGCGGGCTGCCAAACCTACACCACACGCCAGCGAAAGGCTGGCAGGAGTTTTCACGATGGATGACGACTTCCCGGACGTGACAAGCCCTGATGAACCCGACTTGCCGCAAGGCTGGCGGGCCGATGATTCAAGCGAGGAGTTTTGAGATGGCAGAGATCCCGAACTTGGCAGGCGCGGCAACCGCCGATCTTGTCGAGACAATCAGCGGCAGTGGCAGCTTCAAGGCCAGCTATATCAACTGGTCGCGCACGGTGCAGGTATTGCGCGAGAAGGCGCCGGGGTGGATGCCGGAGCTTGTCCGCAACCATGACGGCGGAATGCTGCACCGCGCGCCGGCTGGCGCATACCTGCTGATCCGCTTCCGGCACCTGGACGGCACGGTAACGCCGGAGGTTCCGCAGGCGATCATGGACGCCAGAAATAATTCAATTCCTCTGGAAAAGATTACGGCGCGCGACGTGACCGACACGCATCGCCGAGGCGTCTGCATGGCCGCCGCCTTCACCTTCGGGCTGGCCTACGAACTGTGGGCAAAGATGCCGCTGGAAACCGGCTACGCGCCTGAGGAAAAGCCGGACGCCACTGAACCCGAGCGTATCTCCAAGCTCACGCCAACGGATGGCGTGTGGGAGTCACTTGACGACGAGATGAGGGAGTTCATCGAAGCTCAGGCCGCAAAGGTCAAGGAGGGTTATGCCGACGGCGGGGCCGAGGTTGCCGCCGCGCTGATCTACCGCGATCTGAACCTGACCAACGAGGAGATTCTGGCGCTTTGGACGCGCCTGCCATCGAACATCCGCAACCAGTCCAAGAAGTTCAAAGACCAATTCACCAACAAAGAGGCAAAAGCAGCATGAGCTACGACAACACAAACCGTGGGGCCATCTTCAAGAACGACATGGAAGGCAAGTCCGAGAACTTCCCCCCTTACGGCGGCAGCATCAATGTCGAGGGCGTCGAGTACTGGGTGAGCGCATGGGTGAAGGACGGCCAGAAGGGCAAGTTCTTCAGCCTGCAACTCAAGCCGAAGGAAGAGCGCCAGGCGCCGAGACAGCAAGCGCAGGTTCCGGCTTTTGATGACTCGGATTCGATCCCCTTCTGATGAAGAAGATTTGCCAGCGATGCCGCATCGAGAAGCCGCTATCGGCCTTCAATCCAAACTCGCGGATGAAGGATGGCCGGCTCAATAAATGTCGCGAGTGCCGGAAGGCAGACAGCCGCGCCTATTACGACGCCAACGCAGTGCAGATACGAATGAAAGCACAGGCGCGCAGGGCAGACCCAAGTGTGGCGGAGCGAAATAAGGCGTATCGCAATGCGCCGGATAGAAGGGCGAAGGCCATGCAGATCATGCGTGATTACGAGCGGCGGAATCCGATAAAAGTTGCTGCGAGGCTCGCTGTCCGTGAAGCCGTGCGAACAGGCCAGATGCTGCGGCAGCCATGCGAGGTGTGTGGGCTTGCCAAAGCCCAGGCACACCACTGTGACTATGGCAAGCCGCTGGACGTGCGCTGGCTATGCACGAAGCACCACGCGGAATGGCACAAGCATAACGAGCCGCTATGCCCCGAGCAGGGACGAGCAGCCTAACCGCCCAAGGGCGAACGAATGGAGGTGTGTGGTGGATATGCGAGTACACCAATCTCGGCTATTGCCCGAGGACAACAAATTCCACGCCGGCAACGGGTCGGACGGAAAGCACTACTGGCTGACGCCGCCCGACCTGTACGCGCAACTCGACGCCGAGTTTCATTTCGACTTCGACCCCTGCCCCTTCCCCAAGCCGGAAGGCTTCGATGGGCTGACCTGCGAGTGGGGTCAGTCGAGCTACGTGAATCCACCGTTCGGTTCGATCCTGCACCAAGGCCCGAACGACAAGAAGCCCAAGAAGAAGGGGCCGACCGCTTGGGTGCGGAAGTGCATCGAGCAATGGCAGCAGGGAAAAACTGTCGTGCTCGTCTACCCCGTGGACAAATGGGTGCTGATGCTGCTCAAAGCGATCGTCGGCGACGAGGGAAAGGTGCGGAACCTGGGCGACGTGCGCTGGCTCGCCACCGAGGATGGATCCATCGGCAAGGGCACCGGCCGGCATATCGCCTGCTTCGTGCTGGATCACCCAGCTAAGGGAGCCACCCCATGACCGCGCCCCCGGCTGGTGCGCTGGAGGCTTGCTTGGCGTTGCTGGAGAAGGCGACGCCGGGGGAGGCAGTCGGCCGCATGCGCAAGGACGATTCGGTGTACGTCTCGATTGGCGACCGCACGAAAGGTGCTCACGCGAAAGGCGACGTGATGTTGCCCTACGACGACGTGGCCGTAATGGTCGC
>Ga0160437_1000166_pt1 | contig 37613 bp, 33 predicted proteins | sample HID1975I_E0MG_FD_108227 | JGI IMG/M metagenome (GOLD analysis project Ga0160437, IMG submission 108227) | Enriched soil microbial communities from UW Madison campus, WI, USA - HID1975I_E0 MG | ecosystem: Environmental > Terrestrial > Soil > Unclassified | place: USA: Madison, Wisconsin... | reverse complement strand
GCCATTTAAAGTGGTACGCGAGCTGGGTTCAGAACGTCGTGAGACAGTTCGGTCCCTATCTGCCATGGGCGTTGGAGATTTGAGAGGGGCTGCTCCTAGTACGAGAGGACCGGAGTGGACGAATCTCTGGTGTTCCGGTTGTCACGCCAGTGGCATTGCCGGGTAGCTATATTCGGAAGCGATAACCGCTGAAAGCATCTAAGCGGGAAGCGCGCCTCAAGATGAGATCTCCCGGGGCACAAGCCCCCTGAAGGAACCATCAAGACCAGGTGGTTGATAGGCAGGGTGTGTAAGCACAGCAATGTGTTGAGCTAACCTGTACTAATGATCCGTGTGGCTTGACCATATAACCTCAAGTGGCCTTGGACTCGACGGCACGTCGATGTTCGAACCAAAAGTTTCGCTACGTCCCAACTTATTCGCCAACGGCAGACCCGTTCCATGGGTTTGTTCCGAGGCAACCAACGAGAGCGTGTGCGCGTTGAACAGGCCAATCCACCGGCTTCGCGACCCTCCACCCTCTCCCTGGTGACAATAGCTGCGTGGAACCACCCGATCCCATCCCGAACTCGGAAGTGAAACGCGCACGCGCCGATGGTAGTGTGCATCTAGCATGCGAGAGTAGGTCATTGCCAGGGTCTTTACCCCGAAACCCCGCAACCCAGGTTGCGGGGTTTCTTTTTTGACGCAACGTCCCTGCCGCTGCTGGAAATGCAGGATTCGGGAGTTGAGGATTTCCCGTCAGGCGGCCGCGACTGCGGCCGGAGTACGGTCAGAACAAAGTCAGAGAACGGTCGGCGGTTCGCTTCCCACGATGACCACGTCGGCCGGGCGCCGTGCGAACAGGCCGACGCTGACGACCCCGGGGATCTGGTTGAGCTCGCGTTCGAGGACCAGCGGTTCGGTGATCCGCAGCCCGTGCACGTCCAGGATCCAGTTGCCGTTGTCGGTTTCCACGCCCTCGCGCCAGACCGGCTGCGCGCCGGTGGCGGCGACGATCGCACGGGCCACCAGGCTGCGGGCCATCGGAATCACCTCGACCGGCAGCGGGAACCGGCCCAGGACATCGACCTGCTTGCTCGGGTCGATGATGCAGATGAACTTGTCGCTGGCTTCGGCGATGATCTTTTCGCGCGTGAGGGCGGCGCCGCCGCCCTTGATCAGGCACTTCCTGGGGTCGCACTCGTCGGCGCCGTCGACGTAGAGCGCCAGCCGGCCGGCGTTGTTGAGGTCGATCACCTCGATGCCGTGCCCGCGCAGGCGCGCGCTGCTCTGGTCGGAACTCGAGACGGCGCCCTCGATCCTGTGTCGCAGGCCTGCCAGCGCATCGATGAAGTAGGCCACCGTGGAACCGGTGCCGACGCCGACGATCATGCCGTCTTCGACGAATTCAATGGCCTTTTCGGCGGCGATCCGCTTGGCTTCGGTCATGGGGCGTGATTGGTGGTTGGTGATTGGTGATTCGCAGGAGCGGCTTCAGCCACGACTCGTGGCCATCATGGCCGGGGGAAGGCGCCGCCAGTCACTTCGCTTCCAGTGCCAGCAGTACTTTCCACTGCGCAGCCGTGACCGGCAGCACCGACAGCCGCGATCCCTTGCGGATCAGCGCGAACTCCTCGCCCAGGGCGTCGGCGTGCGCGCGGATGGTTTCCAGCGGAATCGGTGCGTCGAGCTTGCGCACGAAGCCGACGTCGACCAGGAACCAGCGCGGTTCCTCGCGCGTTGTCTTGGGATCGAAGTATTTCGACTTCTTCTGGAACTGGGTCGGGTCCGGGTAGGCGGTGCTGGCGACCTCGGCGACGCCGTAGACACCGGGAACGTCGCAATTGGAGTGGTAGAACAGCACGCCGTCGCCTATCTGCATGCCGTCGCGCATGAAGTTGCGCGCCTGGTAGTTGCGCACACCGGTCCACGGTTCGGTGCCGACGCGCTGCAGGTCGTCGATCGAGAAGTCCGTTGGCTCGGATTTCATCAGCCAGTAGCGCTTGCGTGGGCTCATCGGGATTCTTGCGGGGCCGCCAGGGTGTCGAGTTCGGTACAGACCGCGTCCATGGGCACGTCCCAGGGCTCGGCCGCGATCGCGTCCACCTGCTGCGAGGCGAATGCGGCGCCCACCAGCCACGGCGGGGCGGCGCGCCCGCGACGGAACGCGAAGCTGCGATCGTACCAGCCCGCGCCCATGCCCAGGCGCCGACAGCGGGCGTCGAAGGCGACCAGCGGCGCGACGACGAGCGCCATGTCATCGGCGGCAAGCAGGTTGTCGATGGCGACGTCGGGTTCGGGGATTCCGTACCGGTTCGAGACCAGTGCGTCGCCCGGGCGCCACGGCGCGAAGCGCAGCACATCGCCGTGCAGCACCGGCAGGCAGTAGGTCAGCGTGGAGGGGAGGCGCAGCTGCCAGGCATGCAGCCCGATTTCACCGTCGACCGCCCAGTAGCCGGCAACGTGGCCGTCGCGTGGTGCGAAAGGAAGGGCCATCAGGCGTTCGGCCAGGCGCTCGGCCGCGGCGATGCGCTCGCTTGCGGGCGTCGCGCGGCGAAGTTCGCGGATGGAACGGCGCAGTGCCTTGCCGCCCTGGCTCATGCCCGGTCCGTCCGCGTAGCGACGGCAGCAGGCGCGCCGCGATGTGCGTGCGAATCAGCCCCCGCAGGCAATGAATACGTCCTCCGCCATGTCGATGCATGCCAAACGACCTTGAACCCGGGGTTCAAGTGGGAGCGCCGGGAATCCATCGGGCTTACCGCTGCGAGGCGGGCTTGCACACCCGGTTTCCACTGCGCCCCCGTGGTCGTCATTAAGGGACAAGGCGTATGTTTGTGCACGCCGTCGATCACGGCAGAGAACGCACGCGCAGTATAGCGCGCGGGTACGCAGCGACACGCCCGCCTGTCGGCTGGCGTTCATGGCACATGGGGTCAGGGTGCCGCGCGCGGCGCTCAGGCATCGAGCAGTGCATCGAGCTTGCGCTGCAGTTCGCCCAGCGTGCGCGTGATCTCGGTGTCGCGACGTTCGGTCTCGTCGCGCAGCTGCTGCAGTTCGTGGGCGAAGTTGAGCGCGGCCAGCACCGCGACGCGGTCGATCGCGGCCATGCGGTTGGCGCCGCGCACCTCGCGCATCCGCGTGTCCAGCAGTTTGGCGGCCGCCATCAGGCCCTCGCGTTCGCCCGGTTCGACGCCGACGGTGTATTCGCGGTCGAGGATGCGGACGCTGGCCGGTTCGTTGCCGCTCATGTGTGCTGCTCCAGCGACTTGAGCCGCGCGATCATCGCCTCGACGCGTGAGCGCGCCTGTTCGTTCTTGGCCAGCAACTGGGCGCGTTCCCCGGCCAGCTGTTCATGCTGCTGGCGCAGGCTGCGGTTTTCCTCGGCCAGCCGCTGGCTGCGATCGGCCAATGCATCCAGACGCCCGGCGAGCGCACGCAGTTGTTCGATCACGTCGGGGCTGTCCATGTCGGCACGATAGGCACGCGGCGGGGGGCGGTCAAGGCGCCGCCGGGGCGGCACCGGCCGGGCGGCGGCCCCACTGCTGGACGAAGGCCAGGCAGGCGTGCGCCTCCAGCGGCGGCGAGATCCAGAACCCCTGCACCTCGTCGCAGGCGTGGTCGCGCAGGAAGTGCATCTGGGCCTCGGTCTCCACGCCCTCGGCGACCACGTTCAGGCCCAGCGAGTGGGCCATCGTGATCACCGTGCTGGTGATGGCGGCGTCGTCCGGGTCGCGGCTGAGGTCGCCGATGAATTCCTTGTCGATCTTGATCGTCGTGATCGGCAGGCGCTTGAGGTAGGCGAGCGAGGAATAGCCTGTACCGAAGTCGTCGATCGCCAGCGAGACGCCCAGCTGGCGGAATGCCTGCAGCTTGTTGGCGGTCTGCGCCGCGTTGGCCATCAGCACGCTTTCGGTCAGTTCGAGTTCCAGTGCGCCGGGCGGCACGCCGGTGTCGGCCAGGATGCGGCGCACCACGTCGGGGAAGTTGCCGCGCAGCAGCTGCAGCACCGACATGTTGACCGCCATGCCCAGCTCGTGCAGGCCGTGCTGGCGCCAGCGGTGCAGGGTCAGGCAGGCCTCGCGCAGGACCCATTCACCGATCTCCAGGATCAGGCCGCTTTCCTCGGCCAGCGGAATGAACTCGCTCGGGGGGATCTCGCCGTACTTCGCGCTGTTCCAGCGCAGCAGCGCCTCTACGCCGGTGATGCGCGAACTGCCGAGTGCCAGCCGCGGCTGGTAGACAAGGTGCAGCTCGTTGCGGTCGATGACCTTGCGCAGCGCACCGGCGATGGTCGCGCGCTGCCGGATCGACATGTCCATCGAGTCGTCATAGCGCACGAAGGTGCGGCGCCCGGCGGCCTTGGCCTGGTACATCGCGGTGTCGGCCTGCTTGAGCAGCTCGGTCGGCACCTGGCCGTGGTCGGGATAGATGCTGATGCCGATCGAAGGCGAGATCGAAACCTCCTGGCGCTCGTCGATGATCAGCGGCGCCTCGAACGCCATGATGACCTCGCGCGCGGTCCGGTCGGCCTCGCCGGGGTCGTCGAGGTTTTCCAGCACCACCGTGAACTCGTCGCCGCTCAGGCGGGCGACGGTGTGGTGCTGGCCGACGGTCTGCTGCAGGCGCACCGCGGCCGAGCGCAGGATGCGGTCGCCGGCCGCGTGGCCGAGCGAGTCGTTGATGTCCTTGAAGCGGTCCAGGTCGAGGAACAGCACCGCCACGCGGTTGTTCTCGCGCCGCGCACGCACGATGGCGCGCGACAGCCGCTCCGAGAGCAGGCTGCGGTTGGGCAGGTTGGTCAGGGTGTCGAAGTTGGCCAGGTAGCGCAGCTCCTGTTCGGCGCGCTTTTGCTGGGTGATGTCGCTGAGCACCGCGACGTACAGCGGCGGCTCGCCCTCGACGCCCGGCACGGTGCCGGTCTCGATCGCGCACAGGAATTCCTCGCCGTCCTTGCGTCGCTGCCACATCTCGCCGGAGAAACGTCCCTGGCGGATGGCGATGTCGCGCACGTGTCGGTAGAAGGCCGGGTCGTGCTGGCTGCTGTCGAGCAGGTCCGCGCTGCGCCCGGCGACCTCGGCGTCCTCGTAGCCGGTCATGCGGGTGAAGGCCGGGTTGACCGAGACGAAGCGGAAGTCGCGGTCGAGGACGGTCACCGCCTCGTTCATGTTGCGCAGCACGGCGCTGGCGATCATGCGCTCGCGCTCGACCTGGCGGTCGCCGGTGATGTTGAGCGCGGTGCCGGCCATGCGCACGACCTTGCCGTCGCGGTCGCGTTCCACTGCGCGCCCGCGGGCGCGGATCCAGACCCACTCGCCATTGGTGTCGAGCACGCGGTGCTCGGAGCGGAACATCCGCGTCGCGCCGTCGAGGTAGGCCTGCAGGCGTTCGCGCGCGAGCGGCAGGTCGTCGGGGTGGATCACCTGGTCCAGTTCGACCGGCCCGGGCAGGCGCGGCAGGCTGTCATCGACCGTTTCGTCGGGCTGCGCGCGCAGCAGCTTGCCGGTGGACAGGTCGTAGTCCCAGTAGTGTTCGCCGGTGGCCCAGAGCGCCAGCTTCAGGCGTTCCTCGCGTTCACGCAGCTGGGACACGTAGGCACGCTCGCTGCGCCGCCGGAGTGTGGTCAGGACGGCCAGTGCGGCGACCAGCACCAGCACCAGGAGGAGGAATCCCAGCATCAGCAGGTCGGCGTGATCGGTCAAGGCACCCCCCTCGCCGCCTCCCCGCGGCCGAGGCAGTGTAATCCAGATACGAAAGCGGAAGTGCGCCGCGGCCACGCCGGTCGCGTTGCTACACTAGCGGCCCCTGATTCCGGTCATTCGCCTTGTCGCCGGCCCTGCCTGCCCTGCATGAAATAGAAGACGCCAGCCGCGCGCTGGGCCTCGGCGTCGGCGCGTCGGAACTGCACGGTTCGCTGTGCGGCTGGCTTGCCGGCGGCGGTGGCGACGGCGCGGACTGGCTGGGCAAGGTGCTGGCAGACGATGCCCGGCCCAGCGTCGTCGAGGGCAGTGCCCTGGACCGGATGGCGAAGGCCAGCGCGGCGCAGTTCGAGGACGGCAATTTCGGTTTCGCCCTGTTGCTGCCCGATGGCGACGCCGGCCTGGCCGAGCGCAGCGGTGCGCTGTTCGAGTGGTGCCGCGGGTTCCTCGGCGCATTCGGCCTGGCGGCGGGCAAGGACCCGCCGCTGTCGGAGGAAGGCAGCGAAGCGCTGGCCGATATCGCGCGCCTGGCCGCCGCGAAGCCGCAGGACGACGGTGACGAGGAGGACGAGCAGGCGCTCGTCGAGATCGAGGAATTCGTGCGCGTGGCGACCTTGCTGCTGCACGGCGACTGCGCACTCGGACCCCGGCACCGCAATTCCCTCAACTGACCGGCCCGCGGCCGGCGCCAACGCATTCCGCACGACATGGCACGTATTCCTTCGATCCCGCGCACCCGCTACGCGCGCCGCCGCAGGCAGCTCATGCGCATGGCCGGCAACGACGCGATCCTGGTGCTGCCCGCCGCGCCCGAGCGCGTGCGCAGCCGTGATACCCACTATCCGTACCGGCAGGATTCGGACCTGCTGTACCTGGCCGGCTTCCCGGAGCCGGAGGCCGTGCTGGTGCTGGTGCCCGGCCGCAAGCACGGCGAGAGCCTGCTGTTCTGCCGCGAGCGCGACCCTGACCGCGAGGCCTGGGACGGGCCGCGCATCGGCCCGGAGGGCGCGGTCGAGGCATTCGGCATGGACGACGCCTACGCGATCGACGACATCGACGAGATCCTGCCCGGCCTGCTCGAAGGCCGCACCCGGGTGTACTACCACTTCGGGCGCGACACCGACTTCGACCTCAAGCTGATCGGCTGGGTCAACCGCGTGCGCGCGCAGGTGCGGCGCGGCGCGCAGTCGCCGCACGAATTCCTCGAACTGGGCCACCTGCTCGACGAGATGCGCCTGTTCAAGACCGCCGACGAGCTCAGGCTGATGCGCAAGGCCGCGCAGGTCACCGTGCTCGCGCACCAGGCGGCGATGCGCGCGGCGCGGCCGGGCGTGCACGAGTACGAGCTGCAGGCGGAGATCGAGCGCGTGTTCCGCGCCCACGACGGCTACCCGGCCTACGGCACCATCGTCGGTGCCGGCGCCAACGGCTGCGTGCTGCACTACATTGCCAACGCCGCGAAGGCGAAGGACGGCGACCTGGTGCTGGTCGATGCCGGCGCGGAGATCGGCGGCTACGCGGCCGACATCACGCGCACGTTCCCGGTCAACGGCCGCTTCGGCAAGGCGCAGCGCGCGCTGCACGACCTGGTCGGCGCCGCGCAGGCCGCCGCGCTTGCGCAGGCGCGGCCGGGCGTGCCGTACGCGGCCGGCCACGATGCCGCGGTCGAGACCCTGACCGAAGGCCTGCTCCGGCTGGGCCTGCTCAAGGGCAAGCTGGAAAAGAACATCGCCGACGGCAGCTACCGGCGCTTCTACCGCCACAAGACCGGGCACTGGATCGGCCTGGACGTGCACGACGTCGGTGATTACCGCATCGACGGCGAATCGCGCCTGCTCGAGCCGGGGATGGTGTTCACCATCGAACCGGGCCTCTACATCGCGCCGGATGACACCTCGGTCGCGGCGAAGTGGCGCGGCATCGGCATCCGCACGGAGGACGACGTGGCCGTCACCGAGGACGGCCACGAAGTGCTGACCAAAGGGCTGGCGCGCAGCGCCGACGAGATCGAAGCGTTCATGGCGGCACGGTAGCGCGGGCAGCCTGCCTGCGCGCCATCGCCGCGGGCATTCCGGCCTGCCTGAGGGAAGGCCGGGGCCTCCGCGCCGCCAGGGTCACCCCAGGTTCGCGAACTCCTCGCGGGTCAGGTTCACCGGTGCGTCGTCCGTGCACACCACGTCGTCCTCGATGCGGATGCCGCCGTACGGGCGGAAGGCGTCCACGCGCGACCAGTCGACGGCGTCGGCATGGCCGTCCTGCCTGAGTTTCTCCAGCAGCATGTCGATGAAGTACACGCCCGGTTCGATGGTCACCACCATGCCGGGCTCCAGCACGCGGGTCAGGCGCAGGAACGGGTGGCCGTCGGGCGGTTCGATCCTGCCGCCGGCGTCGGAGGCGGCGAAGCCGGCGACGTCGTGCACCTGCAGACCGATGCCGTGGCCCAGGCCGTGCGGGAAGAACGCGGCGCTCACGCCCTTCGCCAGCGCCTCCTCGGGCGAGACCTTGAGCACGCCGAAGTCCTTCAGCACCGCGGCCAGCGCCAGGTGTGCGTCCAGGTGCAGCTGCTTGTAGTCGGTGCCGGCGCGGACGTCGGCGCAGAGTTTCTGCTGCGCGACGTCGACCGCGTCGATCATCGACTGGAATTCGTCGGAAGCGTCGGCCGAGTAGGTGCGCGTGATGTCGCAGGCATAGCCGGCGTGGCTGGCACCGGCGTCGATCAGGAAGCTGCGCACCGGCTTGGGCGGCAGGCGCCCGAGTTCGGTGTAGTGCAGCACCGCGCCGTGCTCGTTGAGGGCGACGATGTTGCCGTAGGGCAGCTCGGTGCTGTCCTGGCCGGCAGCCTGGCAGTAGGCCAGGTGGATGCCGAATTCACTGGCGCCGGCGCGGAAGGCGCGCTCGGCGGCGCGGTGCGCGCGCACGCCGCGGCGCGTGGCCTCGCGCATCATCGCGATCTCGTACGGCGTCTTGTAGGCGCGCTGGTATTCGAGGTAGTCGACCACCGCCGGCGGGTTGTCGGGCTTGAACGCACCGTACTGGCCCAGTGCACTCTGCGGTTCGCCGAGGATCGCGCAGCGGGTGGCGTTTTTCGGCAGGTGCCGCTGCGCCTCGTCGGCGCTGCGGATCACGACCACGTCGAAGTGCTCCGGCCAGTAGCCGGACGGGGCTTCCGGCACCACGTGCCAGTAGTCGTGCGGCTGCAGGTAGACCAGCTTCGGCCGCTGTCCCGGCGTGTACACCAGCCAACTGCCGGGATTGCGGACCAGCGGCAGCCAGGCCTTGAACTGCGGATTGACGGCGTACGGGTAGTCGCGGTCGTCGAACACCTGGTAATGCAGGGTGCCGCTGGGCACGACGAGGTGGTCGAGGCCGGCGCGTTCGAGCGCGGTGTCGGCGCGTTGCTTGAGGACGTCCAGGTGCCCGGCGTACAGGGCGGCAATGTCTTGGGTCATCGGTGGGGTGCGATGGAAGTGTCCCGGCATTCTGCCGCAACCGCCATGCCGCTGCAGCGACACGGCGCGGAATGGCCCGTGCGCGGGCCGGGGCGATCGGGGCTATTCGTACTGGCCGCCGGGCGCCTCGATCCACTTCTGCAGCCGCGCCATGTGCCTGGGCGGGACGGCGATGAAGCGCAGGCCGATCCAGGCCTGGCCGGGGGCGCTGGCGCGGTCCATCCACAGCAGGTGCGCGCCGACCTCGATCGCCTCGCCCTTCCCCTGCTCGTCGGGCAGGGTGAACTGCAGCTGGTAGAGCGCGTCGTCGACGAGGCTTTCGTTCGCGATCAGCAGCATGCCGCTCTCGGACAGGTTGCCGATGTGGCCGACGACGCGCTCGGTCATCGCGTCGGTGACCAGGATGGTATCGGCGGCCTTGCGGCGGCGTGCGCGGCGGAACTCGTTGATCATTTCGACTCCAGCAGCGCCGGTTCGTCGCCACGGCCGGCAAAGCTGCGCAGCGCACTGACCGCCGCCTGCCAGGCGCGGTCGACCAGGCGCCCGCGTTCGGCGGTGACGATGCGTGCCTGGCCGGCGGTGATCATGCGCGCCAGGGTGTCGAGGGAATACTCGCCGACGCGCTGGCCGCGCTGGTTGACGAACAGCGCGTTGTCGGTGACCGGGCTGAACCAGGACAGGCGCCGGCGCACGAAATCGCCCTGCTGGTTGGTGACGAATTCGATCCAGGTGCCGAACGGCAGCACCCGCAGCTGTTCGTAACGCCCCTGTTCCGCGGGCGTGCGCGGCGGCAGCTTCGGGCGCTTGGCCCTGGCGGGGTCCTCGCCAAGGCGCGCGCGCGCCTTGAGCTTGACCGCCAGCTCCGTGCGCGAAGCGGGATCGTCCTCGCCCTCGGGCACCGCCCGGGTGAGGCGCTGGGCGATGACGTCGGCTTCGTCGGCGTGGTAGCCGACCTGGGCCAGCGCCTCGGCCACGTGCGTGGTCAGCGCCGGGTCGGCGGGAGTGTCGTCGTTGCTGCAGGCGGCGACGATCTCCTGCGTGGCCTGCACCTGCCGCCGCCATTCCTCCGAACCTTCGCCCTGGCGCAGCAGCGTGAGGGTGAGCACGTCGGCCCAGGCCTGGTTGAGCAGGGCACGCACGAACTTGGCCAGGCGCCGCTCGCCGATGATCGCCGCGAGCGTCTCGCCGGCGCGGGTCTTGGCGACCTCCAGCTTCTCCTTGCCGCGCGCGGCCTCGACGTGGCGGCGCTCGAGCAGCTCGGCCTTGCGCACCTGCTCCTGCAGGTGGGATTCGAGCTTGTTGTTGCTGGCGTCGAAGACCGCCTCGTCGCCGTCGTAGTTCTCGACCACGTGGGTGACGGCCTGCTGCAGCGGCAGCAGCATCTGCGGGTCGTAGTCGTCCTTGTCCAGCCATCGGGCCGCGGACTCGGCGACGGTGTTGAGCAGCCGCCGTGCCGGGTGGTGGCCGCGGACGAAGAACGCGCGGTCCTGCAGCGCGACGCGCAGCAGCGGCAGCTGCAGCCGGCGGATCAGCGCGGCGCCGGGGGCGTCGGCCCGGATCTCTTCCTCGATCTGGCCGTAGAGCATCGACAGCAGTTCGAAGGTGTCGTTGTCGCGCTGCGACAGCGCCGCGCCCTTGCCGTGGCGCTGGCGGGCCTGGGCCAGCAGGGTCTGCTTGATGTCGTGCAGGCTGCGGTTGTTGCCGGTGGCCGAGGGCGGCTGCGCCTGCAGCACGCCCAGCGCCTGGAATACGTCGCCGGTGCTCAGCTCCTCGCGCGGCCCGGTCGGCCGGCTGGGCCGCAGCTTGCCGATGAGCGCGCGGCGCCCGGACATGAGCTGCTGCAGCATGTCCAGCGAGGCCTGCTCGTCGTCGCCGTCCGGGTCGTCCCAGGATTCGCCCATCCAGGCCGTATGCGGCCGCATCTGCGCGGATGCGGAGCCGCCGCGCGGCGGCGCGCGGCGCGCGCCTTCGCCGCGGTCCGAGACGCGTCGCCTGGGGTGGCCGCCGCTGGCACTGCCGTGATCGTCGCCGGGGCCTGGTTCCGGACCTGGACCCGGGCCCGATTCCGCTGCCGGCGGGCTGTCATCGCTCCGGGCCGCGTCGCCACGGCCACGGCCGTTGCCTGTCGCGCTGCCGGCCGGGGTTTCCGCCGCGCGCTGCGCCGTGGCGCGCGCGCGCACGGGGACGAAGGTCAGGCCGGGCAGGATGCCGGCGATGTCCATCGCCTCGTCCAGCTTCTCCAGGGTGCGTGCGTAGTTCGCCATCACCAGCCGGTCGAAGATGCGGTACAGCAGCAGCCGGGCCTCGTAGGGGACCTGCAGCGTCTGGCTGGCGCTGCGCATGGCGCGGCACAGCGCGCGCGGCCCCAGCGGGATGCGTTCGGCGTCGAAGGCCGGGCTGCCGGCCAGCACGCCGTAGCGCTGGCCCAGCAGGTGCAGCGGCAGCGCCGCGCGCGACTCCTGGCGGCTGGCGACCTCGCGCAGCACCGCGTCCTCGTCCATCACCTCGTCCTCGACCAGGCTCAGGGCGTGGAACGGCACGGGTTCTTCCCGTTCGGGCTTGGCGGTCACGGGCCTGGCGGTGCGGATCGCGGCGACGCCGGCTTCGAGCTCCTGCATGAAGCTCGGGATCAGGTCCGAGCGGTTCATGCGCAGCGTGCGCAGGGTCTGCATGTAGTTCGACTCGGCGCCCGGGTTGCGCGCCAGGTCCGCGAGCCGGAACAGCTCCTGTTCGAACTCCCGCAGCATGTTGCCGAGGCTGCCGTCGAGCTCGGTCGTGACCAGCGACAACGCCTGCTCGAGCGCCTTGCGCACGCGCCGCGGCAAGCCGGCCGCGGCGAGCGTGCGCGGCGTGGCATCGTTCGATGGTGTCGAAGCGGACATGGATTCGATTTGTGCTTCCCCCTGCCGCTGCTTCTTATCACGCCCCGCGGGCGAGGGCCAGCGTACGGATTCCAGGCGGGCCTGCGGCCATCGTTGCCGCCGCGCGATCGACGCTGACCCGCTCCGGGTCAGGCGTCGAGGAACAGGGCGATCACGTCGTTGCCGAAACGGCGGCCCAGCGCGGTCGGGACGACGTGGTCGCCGTCGACCTGCAGCCAGCCGCTGGCGGTTGCGCGTGCCAGCGGCGCGGCGATTGCGGCGCGCGGCAGCCCCGTGCGCGCCTCGAACTGCGCCAGGGTGAATCCTTCCACCAGCCGCAGCGCGTTGAGCATGTATTCGAACGGTCGCCGCGCGGGCTCGATCCGCTCCTCGCCGCCGATTGCCTCCGCCTTGCCGGCCACTGCCAGGTAGGCGGTCGGGTGCTTGCGTTTCCAGCGCCGCACGATCGCCTGCTCCGCGCCCAGCGTGAGCTTGCCGTGCGCGCCGGCGCCGATGCCCAGGTAATCGCCGAAGCGCCAGTAGTTGAGGTTGTGCGCGCACTGCCGGTCCGGACGCGCATAGGCGCTGACCTCGTACTGCGCGTAGCCGGCGTCGGCAAGCATCTGCTGGCAGCGTCCCTGCATGTCCCAGGCCGCGTCCTCGTCGGGGATGCCCTGCGGCGGTTTGGCGGCGAACACGGTATTGGGCTCCAGCGTCAGCTGGTAGTGCGAGACGTGCGCCGGCTGCAGCGCCAGCGCGCGCTCGATGTCGCGCTCGGCCATCGCCAGCGTCTGACCGGGCAGGGCGTACATCAGGTCGAGGTTGAAGTTGTCGTAGCCGGCGTCCTGCGCGAGTTTCACCGCCGCGTCCGCCTCGGCGCTGTCGTGGATGCGGCCCAGCCGTTGCAGCACCGCGTCATCGAAGGTCTGCACGCCGAAGCTCAGGCGGTTCACGCCGGCGGCACGGTAGTGCTCGAAGCGGCCATGCTCGGCGGTGCCCGGGTTGGTTTCCAGCGTGACTTCCAGCCCCGGTGCGAAGCGCAGCCGCGCGCTGGCGCCCTGCAGGAAGGCGTCGATCGCCGCGGCCGGGAACAGGCTCGGCGTGCCGCCGCCGAAGAACACGCTGTGCACCGTGCGGCCCCAGGCCAGCGGCAGGTCGAAGTCCAGGTCCGCCAGCAGGGCATCGACGTACTGCGCGAACGGCGGCGTGCCGCCGGCGCCGCGGAACTCGTGCGAGTTGAAGTCGCAGTACGGACACTTGCGCACGCACCACGGCAGGTGCACGTAGAGCGACAGCGGTGGCGGCACCAGTCGCGGCGGGGTGGTGTGGTCCGCCGGACCGGGACAATCGCACGCGTCGCCGTGCGCGTGGGAATGCGCGGTCATGGCCGGGTTCAGCGCACCAGCTGGCTGGACAGCTTCTGCAACAGCAACTGCAGCGCCTTGGCGCGGTGGCTGCGGCCGTTCTTCTGCTCAGGCTGCATCTCCGCGGCGGTCAGGCCCAGTCCCTCGTCCAGGAACACCGGGTTGTAGCCGAAGCCGTGGTGGCCGCGCGGAGTATCGATGATACGGCCTTCCCAGCTGCCTTCGCAGATCAGCGGTTGCGGGTCGCTGGCGTGACGCAGCAGCACGATCACCGCGTAGAAACGGGCGCTGCGGCGCTCGGCCGACACCTCGCGCAGCGCGTCGAGCAGCTTGGCGTTGTTGGCCGCATCATCGGTGGGGCTGCCGGCATAGCGCGCGCTGTACAGGCCGGGCGCGCCGTCGAGCGCGTCGACGATCAGGCCGGAGTCGTCGGCCAGCGCCGGCAGGCCGGTTACCTCGCAGGCGTGGCGCGCCTTGATCAGCGCGTTCTCGACGAAGGTCAAGCCGGTTTCAGCCACGTCGCCCACGCCCAGCTCGCGCTGCGGCACGATCTGGAGCGGCAGGCCGGCCAGCATCGCCTGCAGTTCCTTCAACTTGCCGGCGTTGCCGCTGGCCAGTACCAGTTTCATGCCGACAGCGCCTGCTGCTGGGCGGCGAACAGCTCGCCGATGCCTTTTTCGGCCAGCGCCAGCAGCGCGTCGAGTTCGTCGCGGCGGAAGGCGTGGCCCTCGGCCGTGCCCTGCAGCTCGATGAAGCCGCCACCGTCGTTCATCACCACGTTCATGTCGGTGTCACAGTCGCTGTCCTCGGCGTAGTCGAGGTCGAGCACGGGCACGCCGCGGTAGATGCCGACCGACACCGCGGCCACTGCGCCGACGATCGGCTGGCGGTTGCACGACGGCAGCTTGATCGCGCGCTTGTCGAGCAGGCCCTGCACTGCGTCGGCCAGCGCCACGTAGGCGCCGGTGATCGCCGCGGTGCGGGTGCCGCCGTCGGCCTGCAGCACGTCGCAGTCCAGGGTGATGGTGCGCTCGCCGAGCAGGCCGCGGTCGACGCAGGCGCGCAGCGAACGGCCGATCAGGCGCTGGATTTCCAGCGTGCGGCCGCCCTGCTTGCCGCGCGCGGCCTCGCGGTCGCTGCGGGTGTGGGTGGCGCGGGGCAGCATGCCGTATTCGGCGGTCACCCAGCCCTCGCCCTTGCCGCGCAGGAACGCCGGCACGCGATTCTCGACGCTGGCCGTGCACAGCACGCGGGTGTCGCCGAAGCTCACCAGCACCGAGCCTTCGGCATGGCGGGTGAAGCCGCGTTCGATGCGCACCTCGCGCAACTGGTCGGGGCTGCGGCCGCTGGGGCGGGTAATCGAAGTCATCGGAGGCGCCGGAACAGGGCGCGTGAGTTTAGCAGGCGGGTCGGCGGCGACCGCCGCGTGCAGCGCCTGCTTCGCGCGCCGCCTGCGGCCGTCGCGGCGCCGGTGGCATACTTTCCGCCCGGGCGCCTGCCGCCGACAGTACGGAAACCCCGCATGATCCGCAGCATGACCGCCTTCGCCGCCGGCGAGCGCAGCACCGAATGGGGCACGCTCGGCTGCGAGATGCGCGCGGTCAACCACCGCTTCCTCGAGCTGGGCGTGCGCCTGCCCGATGAGCTGCGGCTGCTGGAGCCGGCGCTGCGCGAGCGCGTGTCGGCGCGGGTCGCGCGCGGCAAGGTCGACCTCACCCTGCGCCTGCGCGCGAGCGAAGGCGGCGGCAGCCTGCAGGTCAACGAGGCGCTGCTGCGGCAGCTGGGCGCGCTGGCCCGCGATATGGACGCGGACTTCCCCGCGCTGCGCACGCAGTTCACCGAACTGCTGCAGTTCCCCGGCGTCATGCAGTCGAAGGCGGGCGATCCCGCGGCGCTGCAGGCGCAGGCGCTGGCGCTGCTGGACGAGGTGCTCGACGACTTCATCGCCGCGCGCGAGCGCGAGGGCGGCAAGCTGGTCGCCGCGATCCTCGAGCGCGTCGACGGCATCGCCGCGCAGGCCGCGCAGGTCCGCACGCTGATCCCCGACATCCGCGCCGGCCAGCGCGCCAAGCTCGTCGCGCGCCTGGCCGAACTGGCCCAGGCCGCGGACCCCGGCCGCGTCGAGCAGGAGCTGGTGCTGTCGCTGCAGAAGCTCGACGTGGACGAGGAACTCGACCGCCTCGACAGCCACGTCGTCGAGATCCGCCGCATCTTCACCCAGGAAAAGCCGGTCGGCCGGCGCCTGGACTTCCTGCTGCAGGAGTTCAACCGCGAAGCCAACACCCTGGGCTCGAAGTCCGTCGACGCGCGCACCAGCAACATCGCGGTGGAGCTGAAGGTGCTGATCGACCAGATCCGCGAGCAGGTGCAGAACATTGAGTAGCCGGGAACCGGGAACCGGGAACCGGGAATGGGAAGCGCGTTCTTCCCGTGCCTGCGCGTACCCGGGTGTTGCCGCCCGCGAGCGCACTGTGCCCGCACGGCTGCCGGTTTCTTTTACGATTTCCCTTCCCCGACTCCCGGTTCCCGGCTCCTGATGCGCGGCACCCTCTTCATCGTCGCCGCGCCCTCCGGCGCGGGGAAATCCAGCATCGTCAACGCCTGCCTGGCGCGCGATGCCAACGTCTGCCTGTCGATTTCCTACACCTCGCGCGCGCCGCGGCCGGGCGAGCGCCACGACGAGCATTACCACTTCGTCGGCAAGGACGAGTTCGCGCGCATGATCGAGGCCGGCGACTTCTTCGAGCATGCGCTGGTGCACGGCGACTGGAAGGGCACGGCGCGGCAGTCGGTGGAGCCGCAGCTGGCGGCCGGGCGCGACGTGCTGCTGGAGATCGACTGGCAGGGCGCGCGCCAGGTGCGCACGCAGGTGCCGGACGCGGTGGGCGTGTTCATCCTGCCGCCCTCCCGCCGTGCGCTGGACGAGCGCATGCGCAAGCGCGGGCAGGACAGCGAGGCCGTCATGGCCCGCCGCCTGGCCGCGGCGCGCGAGGAGATGTCGCACTACGCGGAATTCGACTACGTGATCGTCAACGAGCACTTCGACACCGCCGTCGACGAGATGTGCGCGATCTTCGCCGCCAGCCGCCTGCGCCGCGAGATCCAGGCGCAACGGCACCGCGAGCTGATCGCGGCACTGCTGGAAGGCGAGTAGGCGCGGCGCGCCGAAGTTTTTGTGCAGGAGCGGCTTCAGCCGCGAGCTTCTGCCTGCAGGTCAAGTTCCCATCCCGCTTGTCCGCAAGACGGCGGGCGCGAAGCGGTTCCGGGTCCCCGGCCCCGGCCCGCTCCGGCCGAAACGCTCGCGGCTGAAGCCGCTCCTGCAGGCCACGCCGGGCTCCGGATGCCGCAAGTCATTGATTTCAAGGCCGACAGCTTGTGCAGGACACCGGCAATCCCGTAAAATCCGCGGTCCCCTGTCTATTGAATCGACGGCCCGACCGGCCGCCGGGAGAGTTATGGCCCGCATCACCGTGGAAGATTGCCTGGAAGTCGTCGACAACCGCTTCGAGCTCGTCATGATGGCCGCCAAGCGCGCGCGCCAGCTGGCCAATGGCGTCGAGGCGCAGATCGACAATTCCGAGAACGACGACAAGCCGACGGTACTCGCCCTGCGCGAGATCGCCGCCCGCCGCATCGACGAGGACTACATCGACGCCGTCGACAAGGCCGAGCGCGAGCGCAAGGAGCGCGAGGCGCTGGAATGGGCCGCCGCCGAGGTGGTCGCCGACGAGGACATGTCCAAGGGCGACGATCTGTAAAGCCGGGATCGGGGATTCGGCACTTGGGATCCGGAAAGCGGATCCCGGCGCTACCCGCCCATGCCGGTTGATTTTGCGGCCCCGCGAATGCGGGGCCGTGTCATTCGTGGCCCCTGAACATCGCCGGCTGGGGACGCGTGAGTCGCCTTTGGTGCTTCCCGATCCCGGGTCCCGATTCCCAAATCCCGGCATTTGGCCTTAGGCTCGTCCCATGACCCCCGCCGAGCCTGCCCATCTCGAGCACCCGCTGCCCGCGGACGATGCGATCCCGGACTACGTCCAGGACCTGGAGCGGGCCACCGACTACCTGACGGCCGAGCAGCGCGCGCTGCTGCGCCGGGCCTGGGCGGTGGGCGCGGCGGCCCATGCCGGCCAGATGCGCAAGTCCGGCGAGCCGTACATCACCCACCCGGTAGCGGTGGCGCGGGTGCTGGCCGAGCAGAACGTCGACGTCGAGACCCTGGTCGCGGCGATCCTGCACGACACCATCGAGGACACCCCGGTCGACCGCGCGCAGCTGGCCGCGGAATTCGGCGAAACCGTGGCCGAGCTGGTCGACGGCGTCACCAAGCTCGACAAGCTCAAGTTCCAGGACCGCCAGGAAGCCGCCGCGGAAAGTTTCCGCAAGATGCTGCTGGCGATGGCGCGCGACCTGCGCGTGATTCTGATCAAGCTCGCCGACCGCCTGCACAACATGCGCACGCTGGGCGCGCAGGGCGAGGAGGCGCGCCAGCGCATCGCCCGCGAGACGCTGGAGATCTACGCGCCGATCGCCCAGCGCCTGGGCATGAACCTGATCAAGACCGAACTGCAGGACCTGGGCTTCCGCGCGCTGCATCCGATCCGCCACGCGGTGCTGGAAAAGCGCATCCGCGCCCAGCCGCTGGTGCGGCGCGAGGCGCTGGCGCGGATCGAGGCGCAGCTGGCGCAGAAGCTCGCCAACGAGGGCCTGGAGTCGCGGCTGGTGAGTCGCGTCAAGTCGCCGTGGAGCATCTACAACAAGATGCAGGCCGAAGGAAAAACGTTCACCCAGGTGATGGACGTGTTCGGCTTCCGCGTCATCGTCGGCACCGTCGCCGACTGTTACCACGCGCTGGGCGTGGTGCATTCGGTGTACAAACCGCTGGACGGCCGCTTCCGCGACTTCATCGCCATCCCCAAGGCCAACGGCTACCAGTCGCTGCACACGGTGCTGTTCGGTCCCTACGGCTCGCCCATCGAGGTCCAGATCCGCACCGCGGAGATGGACCTGATCGCCGAACGCGGCATCGCCGCGCACTGGACCTACAAGCACGGCGGCGAGGCGCCCAACAGTGCGCAGGTGCGCGCGCATTCGTGGATCCGCAGCCTGCTCGAATCGCAGCGCGGCACTGGTTCGTCGCTGGAGTTCCTGGAGAACGTCAAGGTCGACCTGTTCCCGGACGAGGTCTACCTGTTCACGCCCAAGGGCGACATCATGGCGCTGCCGCGCAACTCCACCGCGCTCGACTTCGCCTACGCGGTGCATACCGACGTCGGCAACCAGGCGGTGGCCGCGCGCGTGGACCGCAAGCTGGTACCGCTGCGCACCAAGCTGGTGAGCGGGCAGAAGGTGGAGATCGTCACCGCCAAGTCGTCCAGCCCCAAGCCGCAGTGGCTGGAGTTCGTGGTCACCGGAAAGGCGCGCACCGCGATCCGTCACCAGCTCAAGCACCTGGAGCACGAGGATGCGATGCAGCTGGGCCACCGCATGCTCGACCGTGCGCTGGAGGAGCGCGGCAGTTCGCTCGAACGCCTGCCGCCCGCGCGCCTGGACGCCTACCTGGGCGAACTGCGCTATCCGCGACTGGAGGAACTGCTGGCCGACATCGCGCTGGGCAACCGGATGCCGGCGCAGGTGGCGCAGGCGCTGACCCGCGACGAGGGCGGGACGCTCGATCTCGACACCGCCGCCATGCCGCGCAGCGGCGACAAGATCCTGATCACCGGCAACGAGCGCGGCATCATCACCTTCGCCTCGTGCTGCATGCCGATCCCCGGCGACGACATCATGGGCTACCACACCACCGGCCGCGGGATCATGGTGCACCGGCTCGAGTGCCCGAACGTCGCCGACTACCGCAAGTCGCCCGAACGCTGGGTATCGATCGGCTGGGACCGCGACGTCAGCGGCGACTTCGGCGCCGCGCTGCGGGTGGAAGTCGACAACAGCCCGGGCGTGCTGGCGCAGGTGGCCGCGGCGATCGCCGGCGCGCACTCCAACATCGACGGCGTCGAATACCTGGAGCGCGACACCAACGTCGCCGCGATCCGGTTCTCGATCGAGGTCAAGAACCGCAAGCACCTGGCCGACGTGATCCGGCGCACGCGGCGGCTGCAGGTGGTGCACGGGGTGCAGCGGCTGTAGAGCAGCCGGGATCCGGGATCCGGGACTCGGGACTCGGGACTCGGGACTCGGGACTCGGGACTCGAAGGAGCAGGTCGCTGCACCACGTTTCCCGTCGCGGGTTACGCTCCTGATCCAGCGAGTCGTGCTTCCCGCCTTTTGCGTTTACGATTTCCCGAGTCCCGAGTCCCGAGTCCCGAGTCCCGAGTCCCGAGTCCCGAACTCGCCAGCCCCGACTCCCCATTCCCATCCACAACTCCCGGTACCCATGCGCCAGCCCATCCAGACCGACAAAGCCCCCGCCGCCATCGGCCCGTACTCGCAGGCCGTGCGCTGCGGCGACACCGTGTACCTGTCCGGCCAGATCCCGATCGACCCGGCCACCGGCGAGCTGGTCGCCGGCGACATCGCCGCGCAGGCGCGGCGCGCGTTCGACAACCTCAAGGCCGTGTGCGAGGCGGCGGGCGGTTCGCTCGACGACATCGCCCGCGTGGGGCTGTACCTGACCAACCTGGGCCAGTTCGCGGAGGTCAACGCGGTGATGGCCGGGTACTTCAGCCAGCCGTACCCGGCGCGCTCGACGATCGAGGTGTCTGCGCTGCCCAAGGGCGCGGCGTTCGAGGTCGACGCGGTGATGGTGGCCGGCTGATCCGACACCGCCGTCCCTGCCGGAGCGGCTGAAGCCACTCCGGCAGGAGCCTCAAGGCATCAAGCGCATCGCACTGGGCGTGCGCCCGGTCCAGCGCTTGAACGCGCGCCGGAACTCGCGCGCATCGCGGAAGCCGACGCTGGCACCGACCTGGGCGATCGGCAGGTCGCTGCCGCGCAGCAGTTCGCGCGCTCGCTCGCTGCGCACCTCGTCATGCAGCCGGCGGAAGCCGCTGCCGGCCGCGACCAGCTGCCGGCGCAGGGTGCGCTCGGTCAGGTGCAGCTCCGCGGCGATGTCGCCCAGCCCCGGGTTTTCGTGCAGGCGCGCGCGCAGCAGCTGGCGTACCGCGACCACGATCTCGTCGCTGGCCGGCCCGCGTGGCATCTGCGCCCGGCACAGCGCCAGTGCCTGCTGCGCGCTGACCGGGTTGTAGGCCGGCAGGCGGCGCGACAGCCAGGCCGGGTCGACCAGCTCGCGGTTGCGCGGCATGTCGAACCGCACCTCGCATTCGAACAGCGTCTCGTACTCGCTCGCGTAGGCGGGAGCGGGGTAGGCCAGCTCCAGCCGCAGCGGGCGGAAGGCCGGGCCGACCAGGCCGCGGCACAGCATCAGCGTGCTGGCGAACAGTTCCTCGCACAGGAACGGGAGGATCGCGTCCTCCGGCGCGCGCGGGCTGGCCACCAGCGCCAGCGTCCGCGGGTCGGAGGCGTCCAGCTCCAGGTCCATCAGGCTGCCGGACACCGGGGTGTACTGCAGGCCGATCACCACCGCGTCGCCGAAGGTGCGGGCGGTCATCATCGCCAGCCCGAGCAGGCCGAAGTTGCCGATGGTCTGCTGCCGGCCCAGGCGCAGGCCGACGTCGGCGTCGGGCAGGTCCCGCAGCGCGCGCTGCACCACGCGGCTGGCCTGGCGGTAGGACACCCGCACCGAGGCGTCGTCGACCTGGGCCCGGGCCAGGGGCAGGCCGGCGAACCAGTGCTCGCAGGCGATGCCGTGCTCCTCGGCCATCAGGCACAGGCCGGAGAGGATGTTGGTGGCGATGCTCGCGGTGGTCAGGCGCGGGTCGACGGCGTCGCGGTTCATGCGGTTTCGGCCAGTTTGTCCGGTTTGCCCCCCATGAGTATGCCGCCAATGCCCTCCTCGGGCACGGTCCATACGGCCGAGACTGTTGCGGGGAGGGCCGCCGACGTGCGCCGGCCGGGAGGATGCGACCGATGTGGAAGACGACGCTGTTGACGTTCGCCGCCTGCGGGCTGCTGGCCGCCTGCGGCCGCGGCCAGGAAGCCGCCGCGCCGCCGGCCGCCGATGCCAGCTACCAGAAGGTGCTGCAGCAGCAGCTGCTCGACGCCAGTCCCGGTGACGTCATCGAGATCCCCGCCGGCCGCCATGCCTTCGACCGCAGCCTCAGCCTGCGCGTGGACGGGGTGACGATCCGCGGCGCCGGCATGGACCAGACCGTGCTCAGCTTCAAGGGCCAGCGCAGCGGCGCTGAGGGGCTGATCGTCAACGCCGACGACTTCACCCTGGAGAACCTCGCCATCGAGGACAGCAAGGGCGACGGGGTGAAGGTCAACGAAGGCGAGAACATCATCATCCGCGGCGTGCGGGTGGAATGGACCAACGGCCCGCACACGGACAACGGCGCCTACGGCCTGTACCCGGTGCAGACCCGCAACGTGCTGATCGAGGACTCGGTGGTGATCGGCGCGTCGGACGCGGGCATCTACGTCGGCCAGTCGCAGGACGTGGTGGTGCGACGCAACCGCGCCGAGAAGAACGTGGCCGGGATCGAGATCGAGAACTGCATCCGCGCCGACGTGCATGACAACGTCGCCACCGGCAACACCGGCGGCATCCTGGTGTTCAACATGCCCGACCTGCCGCAGCCGGGGCATACCACGCGCGTGTACGACAACCGGATTGTCGCCAATAACCACGACAACTTCGGCCGCAAGGGCACGGCGGTGGCCGCGGTGCCGGCGGGCTCGGGCGTGGTGATCATGTCCAACGACGAGGTCGAGATCTTCAACAACGAGATCGCCGACCACAGGACCGCCAACGTGCTGATCGCCAGCCACTATTCGGCCGGCTACGACAGCAAGTACAAACCGTCGGCGGCCTTCGACCCGTATCCGGAGCGGATCTTCATCCACGACAACCGCTTTTCGGGCGGCGGCGGTTCACCCGACGGGCTGGACCTGAAGGCGCTGAAGGTGGCGATGTTCGGCCTGCGCGGGAATTTCCCGGACGTGTTCTGGGACGGCTACGCCAATCCGGAGCGCACCGAGGGCCCGCAGATCTGCGTGCAGGGTGCCTCGGGCGTGGTCAACGCCGATGCGCCGAACAAGTTCAAGAACCCGACTTCCGATGCGAAGCCGTTCGACTGCACGCTCGATCCGCTGCCGGCGGTGGAGCTGACGCAGGCTTGAGCGCCGGGATGGCTGGCCGACTTCAATACCGTCGTTCGCGCGGCTTCCAGCAGGCGAATGCCTGGCCAGGCGGGAAGCCGGTGATTTCGCTTGCCCCCGACCGCGGTGCGCGATCGAACGCGCACGGTGGAGGCAGCTGGCTTCCCGCTTTCGCGGGAATGACGGTGCGCGGGCTGCTCGGCGCGCTCGTCCTGTGCCTCGCCGCCTGCACGCAGGCACCCAGGCCGGTGACTTTCCACGCCGACGGCTACCCGGAGCAGCTCAGCGACTGGAACGTGGTCTACCGCGACGGCGACGCGCTGGCGCTCAACGACCGGGTGGTGCCGTTCGACCTCAACACCCCGCTGTTCAGCGACTATGCGCACAAGCTGCGCACGGTGTGGATGCCCGAGGGCACCAGCGCAAGCTACGAGCCGCGCGAGGCGCTCGACTTCCCGGTCGGCACCATCATCAGCAAGACCTTCTTCTACCCGCTCGCGGACGGGAAGGACGCGGTCGCGCGTACCGAGGACACCGCGCACGACCGCGCCGGCGAGGGGCTGGACCTGCGCCACGTGCGCATGATCGAGACCCGCCTGCTGGTGCGCCGCGAACAGGGCTGGGTGGCGATCCCCTACGTCTGGAACGATGCCCAGACCGAGGCCGCCCTCGACCGCACCGGCGCCGACGTGCCGCTGCAGCTGGTCGCCGCCGACGGCAGCCGCGAGGACTTCGTCTACGAGGTGCCCGACCAGAACCAGTGTGCGGGCTGCCACGCCAGCAACAACACCACGCGCGACATCAAGCCGCTCGGGCCGAAAGCGCGACACCTCGACAAGGACTACGACTACGCCGGGGGGCGCGAGAACCAGCTCGCGCACCTGCAGCGGATCGGCTACCTGCGCGGCGTCCCGACCGACGGCGTGCCGCGCAACGCCGACTGGCGCGACGCCGCGCACGCCAGCCTCGACGCCCGTGCGCGCGCCTACCTCGACATCAACTGCGGCCACTGCCACAACGAGCACGGCCCCGCGGACACCTCGGGCCTGTGGCTGGACGCCGGCGAACATCCGCCGCGACACCTGGGCCTGTGCAAGCCCTCGGTGGCCGCGGGGCAGGGGACGGGCGGGCATCGTTTCGATATCGTGCCCGGGGACGCCGACGCGTCGATCCTGGCCTTCCGCATGGGCAGCGACGACCCTGGCGTGCGGATGCCGGAGGTCGGCCGCGACGTGGTACATCGTGAGGGCGTCGAACTGATCGCCGCCTGGATCGCGGCGATGGAAGGAGATTGCGACAGGGGTTGAGCCGGATGCGGCATTGCCGCGTCCGCGACATGCAAAACGTGCAGCACCATCCACCGGGGAAGGGAGAGAACGCGATGTCGCTGAAACAAGGAGTCCTGTGTACCTGCCTGCGCCGCGCCATCGTCGGTGCGTGCGCGCTGCCGCTGGCGGCACTGGCACAACAGCCACCCGAAGCACCCGCGCAGGCGCAGCCGGCGGCCGAAACCGCGCCGGCCGACGCCACCCAGACGCTCGACCGCATCATCGTCACCGCACAGAGCCGCGAGCAGGAGCTGCAGGACGTGCCGATCGCGCTGCAGGTGATCGACGCGCAGATCATCGAAGACGTCGCCGCCGAGGACCTGGGCGACCTCGACAGCTTCGTGCCCGGGCTGGTGGTCGACAGCCAGCAGCCCACGCAGCCCAACTTCGAGCTGCGCGGCATCAGCACCAGCGACTTCGGCATCGGTACCGACCCGGCCGTGGGCGTGTACGTGGACGGCGTCTACGCCGGACGTGGCGGCGGCGTGCTGCTGCCGTTCACCGACGTCGAGCGCATCGAAGTACTCAAGGGCCCGCAGGGAACCTTGTTCGGCCGCAATACCGCTGCCGGCGCGATCTCGATCATCACCCGCAAGCCGGGCAACGAGCAGGAGGCGCGCGCAAAGCTGCGCCTGGGGAATTACGGCAAGCAGTACTTCGAGGCGATGCTCAACCAGCCGGTGGGCGAGGACTCCGCGTTCCGCATCAACGGCCTGTTCAACCACAGCGACGGCTGGATCAACGACGCGGTCACCGGCGAGCACCTCAATCCCGAGAACAACTGGGCCACGCGCGCGGCGTTCCGTACCCGCTTCGGCGACAACACCACCGCCACGGTCAGCTGGGACCATGAGAGCCTCGACCAGCGCGCGCAGGTGACCACCGGTATCGTCGCGCTGCCGCCGGCGCCCGCCACGCCGACGCTGCCGATCGACGAGTCCGCCTATCTCGACCCGCGCAAGATCCCCACCGCCAACGATGCGGTCGGCAGCAACGAGTTCCGCCGCTTCGACGGCGTGACCCTGATCGTCGACCATGCCTTCGAGTGGGGCGGCCTGACCTCCACCACGTCGTGGCGCGACTACGACGCGGCCAACGCCGCGGTCGACGAGGACGGTACCAACCGCCTCGACCTGTACGTGGACTCGACCAACACCGAGAGCAACACCAGCGTCTACCAGGAGTTCAAGTTCAACGGCAGCAGCGACCGGCTGGACTGGGTCGCCGGCGCCAGCTACTTCAGGGAGAAGGCCGACCAGACCAGTGAGGTCAACACGTATACCGACGCGGTTGACACCATCGTGCGCAACCTCGGCATGGCACCGACGCCGACCGGCACCCTGTTCGGCTACGTCGACCAGCAGCTGCAGGCCTTCGGCGTCCCGCTTACGCTGATGGGGCACCGCTGGAACGAGCGCTTCACCAACACTGCCGACACCCGCGCCTATGCGCTGTTCGGCGACGTGATCTGGCATGCCACCGATCGCCTCAACCTCACCTTCGGCCTGCGCTACACGCGTGACGAGAAGGACTTCAGCTGGCTCAATACGCAGCGCACCGCGCCCACGCTGGATGCCACCCTCGACCAGCTCGAGGCGATGGGCTTCTTCGCCCTGGCGGGGATCCCGAAGGAGACCTTCGTCTTCGACGTCGCCTTCATCGACCCGCCGGCGATGCTCAACAAGGGCGTGCTCAACAGGACGTCGCAGTCGTGGACCGACCTGTCGCCCCGCTTCGTGGTCGACTACCACTTCAACGACGACACCATGGGCTACGCCTCACTGGCCAAGGGCTACAAGGCCGGCGGCTTCAACTCGCTGCAGATCGACAGCGAGTTCGACAACGAGGATGTGTGGAACTTCGAGACCGGCATCAAGCAGGCCTTCCCCGACCTGCGCCTGAGCTACAACGCGTCGGCGTTCTACTACGTCTATGACAACCGGCAGGCGGTGCGGCTGGACATGACCACGGCGATTCCACGCTACGTGGTCGACACCTCGGACCTGGAGGCCTTCGGCCTCGACTTCGATACCCGCTGGCAGGTCACCGATGGCCTGGCGCTGGATTTCAACGCCTCGTACATCGATTCGACCTACAAGGACTACGTCACACCGGAGGGCGTCGACGTGAGCGGCCAGCCGACGGGCATCCCGAAGTGGTCGGCGGCGATCGGCATCGACTACCTGTGGCGCATGAACGACACCGGCGACCTGCGCTTCACCCTGCGCCACGCCTACCGCGGTGCGACGCGTTGCAGCGACGAATCGCAGTCGCAGGGCACCTGCGGCATCAGCCCGGCGCTCGACCTGGGCGAGTCGCAGCAGCTGACCAACGCGCGCATCGCCTGGACGTCGGCGCAGGGCCACTGGACCTGGGCGCTGTACGGCCGCAACCTGCTCGACAACCAGTACATCAACTCGCTGGGCACCTACGGCAAGACGGTGCTGGGCACGGTGGGCGCGCGCGTCACCGAGCCGCGCACGTACGGCGTCGAGGTCGGGGTGAAGTTCTGAAGGCTCCGGACCGCGCGCCGTTTCACGGCGGCGCGCGGTTCACTCGCGGTTCGGCGCGCGGGGCACGTAGTCCGAGCCTTCCTCGCGGTCCCGGTACAGCGCCGCGCGCACCAGCAGCATCAGCGTGATCGGGGTGGTCACGGTGAGGAATACCCCGATCAGGATCTCGTTGAAGATCGGCCGCGCGTTCAGCACCGAAAAGCAGGTGATCGAGCCGGCCAGCATGCAGAACGTGCCCAGCGTGGTGCCCAGCGTGGGCGCGTGCACGCGCTGGTAGAAATTCTTCAGCCGCAGCAGGCCGAGCGAGCCGATGAAGGCGAGCAGCGCGCCCGACAGCACCAGGATCGCGACCACGATCGCCGCCCACGGCGGCAGGGCGTCGAGGTGGTTCATTCGATCACCTCGCCGCGCATCAGGAACTTGGCCAGCGCCATGGTGCTGGCGAAGCCCAGCAGCGCGATGACCAGGCCGGCTTCGACGTACAGCAGGCTGCCGGTGCGGATGCCGATGGTGAGCAGCAGGATCATCGCGTTGACGTACAGCGCGTCCAGCGCCACCACCCGGTCCTGCGCGCGCGGCCCGCGCACCATGCGGATGATCGAGAAACCCATGCCGAACAGCAGCAGGATCTGCGCGAGCGTGATCGCGACGGCGAGCAGCGCGTGGCTCATTGGAAGATCTCCAGCAGGGGGCGCTCGTAGCGCTGTTGGATCGTGTTGATCCAGGTCTGCTCGTCGACCAGGTCGAGCACATGGATCAGCAGCACGTTCCCGGCCGGGTCGTAGCTGACCCAGATGGTGCCGGGCGTGGAAGTGATGATGCAGGCCAGCACGGCCAGGCCGTGGTGGTCGGTCAGCGCCAGCGGGATGGCGACGAAGCCCGAGCGCGCCTGGCCGGCGCCGCGCAGGATCAACCGCGCGACCGCGAAGTTCGAGCGCACGATGTCGAACACCACCCGTGCCAGCAGCCGCGCCGCCAGCGGATAGTTGCGGATGCGGGCCTTGGGCGGGCGCAGCATCGCGAACACCTTGCCCAGCAGCAGCCCGAGCATCACGCCGAGCACGATCGTGCCCGGCGCCAGGCTCTGGTTGAACACCAGCCACAGCGTCGCCAGCACGGCCGACAGCAGCGGGTAGGGCAGCAGGCGCCGGATCATGGCCGCATTTCCGCGGGTGGCAGCACGCCGTGGACGTAGTTGCCCGGGTCGTGCAACTGGCGCGCGGCGGCGTCCAGGTAATCCAGCGGCGCCTGCACGACGACCGTCAGCAGCAGGCACAGTCCCAGCAGCAGCGCGATGGCGCCGATCTCGGTGACGCGCACCTGCGGGAAGCGGCGGTCGGTTTCGGCCCAGAAGATCTGGATGCCGGCGCGGCACAGCGCGATCACCGTGCAGAAGCCGGCGATGATGACCAGCGCGAACAGCGCGTGCGTGCCCGGACGCGTCGGCGCCTCGAGCATCGGCGCGAGCATCGCGAACTTGGCCAGGAAGCCCGACAGCGGCGGCAGCCCCGCCAGCAGCAGTGCGCAGGCCGTGAAGCTCACGCCCAGCATCGCGACCGGCGCCGGGATCACGGTACGGCTCTCGTCCTCGTCGGCGTACAGGTCGTCGCTGCGCACCTCGCTGCCAACCGGCTCGTAGGGTTCGAGTGCGAGCGCGTCGTCGGCTTCCTCCTCGCCTTCCGGCGCGAGCAGGCCGGCGACCAGAAACAACGCGGCGATGCCCAGCGTGGAGATCACCAGGTACGCCAGCGCCCCGGCGGTGACCGCCGGCTGCTGCAGGCCGACCGCGCCCAGCAGCGTGCCGGAGGAGATGACGACGTTGTAGCCGGCCAGCTTGCCCAGGTCGCGCGCGCCGAGCATGCCGACCACGCCCGCGACGATCGTGGCGATGCCGCCCCACAGCAGCCAGTCGGCGCCGAAATGGCTGGACGCCGGCCCCGCGCCGTCGCCGAACAGCAGCAGCCCCAGCCGCAGCAGCACGTAGATGCCGACCTTGGTCATCACCGCGAACATCGCCGCGACCGCCGGCGCCGAGGCCGCGTAGGTACGCGGCAGCCAGAAGCCCAGCGGCCACATCGCGGTCTTGATCAGGAACGCGATGCCCAGGATCGCCGCGCCCGCGTGCAGCAGCGCGCGGGTCTTCTCGGGCACGGTCGGGATCAGTTCGGCCAGCGCCGCCATGTTGAGCGTGCCGGTGACGCCGAACACCAGGCTCACGCCAAGCAGGAACAGCATCGACGCGGTCAGGTTGACCACGATGTAGTGCATCCCCGCGCTCACCCGCCGCGCGCCCGAACCGTGCAGTGCCAGCCCGTAGGACGCGGCCAGCAGCACCTCGAAGAACACGAACAGGTTGAACAGGTCGCCGGTCAGGAACGCGCCGTTGAGTCCCATCAGCAGGAACTGGAACAGCGGCTGGAAGTAGTTGCCGCGCTGCTGCCAGCGCCCGAGCGCGGCCGGCAGCGCAGCCAGCGCGACGACCGAGCTCAGCAGCAGCATCAGCGCCGACAGCCGGTCGCCCACCAGCACGATGCCGAAGCGCGCCGGCCAGTCGCCGAGCCGGTAGACGGCGGTGGTGACCGTGTCGCCACCCTGGCCCGCGGCGGCGAGCAGCAGCGCCGTTGCCACGCCCACCAGCGCCAGGCACGAGGCCATGCTCAGCGTCGCCACCAGGCGCTGGCGGCGTTCGCCGGCCAGCAGCTGCAGGGCCGCCGCCAGCAGCGGCACCACGATCGGCGCGATAAGCAGGTGCTGGCTCACGGCGTGCCGTCCCCGCCGTCGACGTGGTCATTGCCGTTGAGCCCGCGCGAGGTCAGCAGCACCACCAGGAACAGCGCGGTGGTGGCGAAGCCGATCACGATCGCGGTCAGCACCAGGGCCTGCGGCAGCGGATCGGCGTACTGCGCGATGCCGTCGGCGGCCTTGCGCAGCACCGGGTCGGCGCCGGTACGCAGGCCGCCGATGGAGAAAATGAACAGGTTGACCGCGTAGGAGACCAGGGTCAGCCCGATGATCACCTGGAAGGTGCGCGGCCGCAGCAGCAGCCACGTGCCCGAGGCGACCAGCACGCCGATGGCGATTGCGAGCACCAGCTCCATCAGTTGCCTCCCTCCGGTTCGATCGTCCCTTCCGCGGTCACGATGGTTCCGCCGCGTGGCCGCCGCAGCGACTGGTGCGCCAGCGCGACCAGCATCAGCGTGGTCGCGCCGACCACCAGGCAGAACACGCCCAGGTCGAACAGCACCGCCGATGCGAGCGGGATCCGCCCCAGCAGCGGCAGGTCGGCGTACTGGAAGTGCGAGGTCAGGAACGGATGGCCGGCCAGCAGCGAACCCAGCCCGGTACCGGCCGCGAGCAGCAGGCCGGTGCCGATCCAGCGCACCGGCAGCACGCGCAGGTGCGTCTCGACCCAGCGCGCGCCGCGCGCCATGTACAGCAGGATCAGCGCCACCGACACCGTGATGCCCGCGGCGAAGCCGCCGCCGGGCAGGTCGTGCCCGCGCAGGAACAGGTGCATGCCGAACAGCAGGATCACCGGGAACATCAGCTGCACGATCAGGCCCGGGATCATCAGGTAGTCGGCGGTCGACTGGTCGATGAGGCTGTCCGACCCGGCCGGGTCATGTACCGAGTTCCTGCGCTGCAGGCGCAGCGCGTCGATGCTCTCGGCTGCCGGCCGGAAGCGGCGCAGCAGCACGAACACCGTCAGCGCCACGATCGCCAGCACGGTGATCTCGCCGAGCGTGTCGAAGCCGCGGAAGTCCACGAGGATCACGTTCACCACGTTGCGGCCGCCGCCTTCGGTGTAGGCGCGCTCGAGGAAGAAATGCGAGATCGAATCGGCCACCGGATGCATCATCACCGCGTACGCCAGGCTGGCCACGCCGGCGCCGACGGCGCTGGCGACCAGCAGGTCGCGCCAGCGCCGGGCGCGGGTCAGCGGCGCGTCGGGCGACATGCCCTGGATGCGCTTGGGCAGCCAGCGCAGGCCGAGCAGGATCAGGATCGTGGTCACCACCTCCACCAGCAGCTGGGTCGCGGCCAGGTCGGGCGCCGACAGCCACACGAAGCTCACGCACGACACCAGGCCGGCACCGCCGGCGAGGATCAGCGCCGCCAGCCGGTGGAACTTGGCCTGCGTCGCCGCGCCGATCGCGCAGGCCGCGCCCAGCACCCACAGCAGCGCGAATGCCGGGTCGATGCCCGACCAGTCCGCCGGCACGGTGTCGAACGGTGCGGTGGTCGCCGCCAAGGTGGCCGCCGCCAGCGCCACCAGCACGATCAGCAGCAGCTGCGGCTGCAGCCGGTTGTGCGGGAAGAATCGCGCCAGCCAGGCCGGCAGGTCGGCGGCGAATACCGCCAGCGCGCGCTCGAACAGCCGCTTGCCGCTGATCCACCCGATCAGCGGCGTGCGCTCGCAGCGCCTGAAGTAGCCGAGCAGCGCCACGTAAAGCAGGCAGCCGCTGATGAAGGCGACGATGCTCATCTGCAGCGGCGCGGTCCAGCCGTGCCAGATCACCAGACTGTAGGCCGGTGTCTGCGCCCCCAGCACCGCGCGCGCGGCCGCCTGCAACGACGGCCCGATCACCTGCGCCGGCAGGATGCCCACCAGCAGGCAGGCCAGCGCCAGCAGGCCGATCGGGACGCGCATCCAGCGCGGCGGTTCGTGCGGCTGGCGCGGCAGCCGCGTCGATACCGGGCCGAAGAACACGCCGCGCACGAAGCGCAGCGAATAGGTCACCCCGAACGCGCTGGCCGCGATCGCCATCAGCACCGGCACCACGTCGGCCAGCATCCCGCGCTGCGCGGCCAGCGTCTCGGCGAAGAACATCTCCTTCGACAGGAAGCCGTTGAGCAACGGCACGCCCGCCATCGCCGCGCCGGACACCACCGCCAGCATCGCGGTGATCGGCATGAAGCGGCGCAGCCCGCCGAGTTCGCGCAGGTCGCGCGTGCCGGCCTCGTGGTCGACCGCGCCGGCGGCCATGAACAGCGAGGCCTTGAACGTGGCGTGGTTGACGATGTGGAAGATCGCCGCCACCACGCCCAGCGCGCTGCCCATGCCGACCAGCATCGTGATCAGGCCCAGGTGGCTGATCGTCGAATACGCCAGCACCGCCTTGAGGTCCTGCTGGAACATCGCCGCGTACGCGCCCAGCACCAGGGTGACCATGCCGGCGCCGCCGACGATCCAGAACCACTGGTCGGTACCGCCAAACACCGGCCACAGGCGCACCAGCAGGAACACGCCGGCCTTCACCATCGTCGCCGAATGCAGGTAGGACGACACCGGCGTCGGCGCCGACATCGCCTGCGGCAGCCAGAAGTGGAACGGGAACTGCGCGCTCTTGGTCAGCGCGCCCATCAGCACCAGCAGCAGCGCCGGCGTGTACAGCGCATGCCCGCGCACCAGGTCGCCGGCGGCGAGGATCGCGTCGAGGTCGTAGCTGCCCACGATGTGGCCCAGCAGCAGCGCGCCCGCCAGCAGGCACAGGCCGCCGCCGGAGGTGACGATCAGCGCCATGCGCGCGCCGTCGCGCGCCGAGGCGCCGTTGTTCCAGTAGCCGATCAGCAGGAACGAGAACAGGCTGGTCAGTTCCCAGAAGAACACCAGCTGGATCACGTTGCCGGACATCACGATGCCCAGCATCGCGCCCATGAAGGCCAGCAGCAGCGTGAAGAAGCGCGACAGCGGGTCGTCGGGCGACATGTAGTAGCGCGCGTAGACGCCGACCAGCATGCCGATGCCACTCACCAGCAGCATGAACAGCCAGGCCAGGCCGTCCACGCGCACGATGAAGTCCAGGCCCAGCGACGGCGCCCATTCGAATGCGTGGCGCAGCACGCCGCCGTCGGCGACCGCCGGGAACAGCGACAGCGTGAGCGCCAGGCACGCCAGCGCCGTGCAGGTCATCAGCCACGCCGCCAGGTTGCGGCCGCGGCCGCGCAGCGCGAACACCAGGAAGCTGGCCGCGAACGGCAGCCAGAGGATCGCGCCCGGGATGACTTGGCCGTACATCAGCCGCGCCCCCGGTGTCGGTCGCCTGAAGGGCGGCCGCGCCGCGTCGTCGCCACGGCAGCGCGCGTACCCGTCGCGCGGCGGCGCGCAGGCAGGGGCAGGGCGTTGGCGGGACCTCGGGGCAAGCAGACTCCGGAATGATGGTGGAATGGCGGGTGCGCGGACTCCGCGATCGGCCGTGGTGGCCCGCGCGATGCCGCGCCGGCCGCCCGGCAATCGCTGCACGTGCGGAAGGTAGTGACCGCCCGGGTGGCGCAGGCCTGTCGACCTGTCGCCATGCGCGACCGGCCTTCGATTCTATACGGCAAATCCATGCGGCAAACGGCTGCGACCGGCCGGGTCGCCAGCGGCCGCCGATTGTGCAATGGTGAAATCCATTCCCGGCTTGCTGCCGTGCCAACTGGAGGCCACGCGCATGAGCGATGCCCGCCCGGCCCCGGCCAGGCCGAACTCCATCCTGATGGCGACCGACCTCAGCGCGCGCAGCGACCGCGCGCTGGACCGTGCCGCCCAGCTTTCCGCGCAGTGGCAGGTGCCGCTGCACGTGGTGCATGCGGCGAAACCCGGGATGGTCGGCGCGTGGTCGGCGGCGGAGACGCTGGCGTCGATCCGCGAACGCATCCGGCGCGACCTGCCCGCCGACGCCGCCGACGCCAAGGTCCATGTCGAAGAAGGCGAGCCGGCCGGGGTGGTCCTCGATGTCGCCGCGCGCGAAGGCTGCGAACTTGTCGTGCTGGGCGACGCGAACGAAGCCACCGGCCGGCGCCTGCTCGGCAGCACGGTCGAGACCCTGGTGCGCAGCGCGCCGATGTCGGTGCTGGTGGTCAAGCGGCGCCCGCGCGGCGGCTACCGGCGCGTGCTGGTGGGCACCGACCTCACGCCCGAGTCCCGGTACGGGCTGGAAACCGCCGCGACGCTGTTCCCGGACGCCGCGTTCACGCTGCTGCACGCGCTGGACATTCCCTATGAATCGCTGTGGCTCGACCCGGCCCGGCGCGACGATCTCGCGCGCATGGAGACGGCCACGATCGAGGCCTTCGCGGCCGACGCGCGGCTGTCCGCGGACCTGCGTCGGCGCCTGCGGTTGCAGGTCGAGCACGGCCATCCGGAAGCCATGCTGCGCAAGCAGTCACTCGAGGACGACAGCGACCTGACGGTGATCGGCGCATTCCGCCGCGGCCTGGCCTTCCACCTGCTGGTCGGCGGCACCACGCGCCGGATCGTGCAGGTCGCGCCCGGCGACGTGCTGGTCGTGCGCGCAGCGGCGCAGGACGCGGCCGCCGGCACGGAAGAATCCTGACCCGCCGGCGCGGCATTCGCCCACGCGGCGTCGCGCCGCGGCGGGGTTTCGGTTCGCGCCCGATACCGGGCATCCTTGTGGCATGCCGGTCCCGCCCGCCGCACCCCCAGATCCCGCCCACGCGCCGCTGACCGGACTGCCCGGCGTCGGCCCGCGCGTGGCCGAAAAGCTGGCCGCGCGCGGCATCGCCACGCTGCAGGACCTGTGGCTGCTGCTGCCGCGCCAGTACGAGGACCGCACCCGGCTGACGCCGATCCGCGCGCTGCAGGCCGGCGTCGCGGCGCAGGTGGAGGGCGTGGTGGAAGCGGTCGAGCGCGGCTTCCGCTACCGGCCGATGCTGCGGGTGGCGATCGGCGACGACTCGAACGCGACGCTGGTGCTGCGCTTCTTCCATTTCCGCGCCGCGCAGGTCGCGCAGTTCGCGCCGGGCACGCGCGTGCGCTGCTACGGTGCGCCGCGCCTGGGCCAGCACGGGCTGGAGATCGTGCACCCCAGCTACCGCGTGCTCGGCGACCACGACGCCGCGGAACTCGGCGACCGGCTCGACCCGGTCTATCCCTCGATCGAAGGCATCGGCGCGGCGACCCTGCGCAAGCTGATCGGCCACGCCCTCGACCAGCTGCCTGCCGCCGACGCGCTGGAACTGCTGCCCGCCGATTGCCAGCGCGAACTGCGCCTGCCCGGCCTGCGCGAAGCGCTGCTGACCATGCACCGGCCGCCGCGCGACGCCGACGTCGCCGCGCTGGTTGCCGGCACCCATCCCGCCCAGCGCCGGCTCGCGCTGGAGGAGCTGCTCGCGCACCACTTCAGCCTGCGTCGCCAGCGCATCGCCCTGCAGGCGCAGGCGGCGTCGGTGCTGGGCGGGCAGGCCCTGGCCGGACGCCTGCGCGCGTCGCTGCCGTTCGCGCTCACCGGCGCGCAGCAGCGCGTGTTCGAACAGGTGCGCGCGGACCTGGCCAAGCCGGTGCCGATGCTGCGCCTGGTGCAGGGTGACGTCGGCAGCGGCAAGACGGTGGTGGCCGCGCTGGCGGCGATGGTCGCGGTCGAGGGCGGGCACCAGGCGGCGCTGATGGCGCCGACCGAACTGCTCGCCGAGCAGCACATGGCCAACCTGCGCGCGTGGCTGGAGCCGCTCGGCATCCGGCTGGCGTGGCTGGCCGGAAAGGTCACCGGCCGTGCGCGCGCCGCGGCGCTGGAACAGGTCGCCGACGGCACTGCGCAGGTCGTGGTCGGCACTCACGCGCTGATGCAGGAAGGCGTGGTCTTCAACGACCTGGCGCTGGCGATCGTCGACGAGCAGCACCGCTTCGGCGTGCACCAGCGCCTGGCGCTGCGCGACAAGGGCGGCGAGGGCGGGCGCGTGCCGCACCAGCTGGTGATGACCGCCACGCCCATCCCGCGCACGCTGGCAATGGCCGCCTATGCCGACCTCGACGTCTCGGCGATCGACGAACTGCCGCCCGGCCGCACCCCGGTGCAGACCGTGGTGCTGGGCGCGCAGCGGCGCCCAGAACTGATCGAGCGTATCCGCGCTGCGTGTGCCGAGGGCCGACAGGCGTATTGGGTCTGCACGATCATCGACGAGTCCGACGAGATCGTCGCGCAGGCTGCGCAGAGCACGTTCGAACTGCTATCCGGGGCGCTGCCGGAACTGCGCGTGGGTTTCGTCCATGGGCGCATGAAGGCCGCCGAGAAACAGGCCGCGATGCGCGCGTTCAAGGCCGGCGAGCTCGACCTGCTGGTGGCCACGACGGTGATCGAGGTCGGCGTCGACGTGCCCAACGCCTCGCTGATGATCGTCGAGAACGCCGAGCGCCTGGGCCTGGCGCAGCTGCACCAGCTGCGCGGACGGGTGGGGCGTGGCAGCGCGGCCTCGACCTGCGTGCTGCTGTACCAGCCGCCGCTGTCGCAGATGGCGCGGCAGCGGCTGGAAACCATGCGCGAGACCAGCGACGGTTTCGTCATCGCCGAACGCGACCTCGAACTGCGCGGCCCGGGCGAACTGCTGGGCACCCGGCAGACCGGCCTGGCCACGTTCCGCGTCGCCGACCTCGCCCGCGATGCCGACCTGCTGCCGCGGGTGCAGCGCATCGGCGAGGACCTGCAGCGCGAGGCACCCGATGTGCCCGACCGGCTGGTGGAACGCTGGATCGGCGGCGCCGCCCGTTACGCCTCGGCCTGAGCGAACTTTCGCCCGCGCCCGTGGAATGCGACACTTGCGCGCCGAGCAGGGCAACGACCAGATGACCGAATCGATTCCGCTGCTGATCGACACCGACCCCGGCGTCGATGACGCGCTCGCGCTCCTGATGGCCTTCGCCGACACCCGCCACGAGGTGGTCGGGCTCACCATCGCCGCCGGCAACGTCGGCCTGCGCCATACCGTCGCCAACGCGCTGAAGCTGTGCGAAGTCGCCGGCCGCAACGACATCCCCGTCTATGCCGGCTGCGCGGCGCCGCTGCTGCATCCGTCGCCGGATGCGGGCAACGTGCACGGCCTGGACGGCTTCGGCGACGTCGGCTACGAAGCCGCCGCGCGCGCAGCCGAGGCCGAACATGCCGCGCAGGCGATCGTGCGCCTGTCGCACGTGCACGCCGGCAAGCTGGTGCTGGTCGCGCTCGGCCCGCTGACCAACGTCGCGCTGGCGCTCAAGCTCGACCCGACCCTGCCCGAACGCATCGCGCGGCTGGTGGTGATGGGCGGCGCGGTCACCTGCCACGGCAACATCACCCCGGCGGCGGAGTTCAACGTCTACTTCGATCCCGAGGCCGCGCACATCGTGTTCGGGGCCTTCGACCACTTCGACCTGTCCGACTGGGAAGCCACCGTCGCCCACGGCCTGCACCACGACTCGGTGGTGGAATGGCTGCGCGCCGGCGGCGACGTCGCCGCCTTCTACGAGCGCATCTCGCGCAAGACCCGGGAATGGTCCGCCGACCGCCGCGGCGATCATTGGCATTCGGCCGACGGCCTGGCCATGGCCTTCGCCCTGCACCCGGAGGGGGCGCTGGAAACCGCCGAACGGCCGCTGGACGTGGCCCTGGAAGGCCCGCACAGCCGGGGTGCGACCCTGGTCGACTGGCAGCGCCAGACCGGACGCCCGGACCGGGCCCGGATCCTGCTGCGCTACGACCAGGCGCGCTTCGAGCAGCTGGTCCGCGGCGCGATCGGGGTTGCCTGACGCTGCTTGCGCCGCCCCGGCGGCGCGGGCTACAATGCCGCTCTTGTCCCCAGCAGAACCGGTGCCGCCATGAAGGCCGACATCCATCCCGAATACAAAGAAGTCGTGTTCCAGGACGTGACTTCCGATTTCAAGTTCCTCACCCGCTCGACCCTTGCCAGCAAGGAGACGATCAAGTGGGAGGACGGCAACGAGTACCCGCTGATCAAGGTCGACGTCTCGTCGGCCACGCACCCGTTCTACACGGGCCAGAACAAGATCATGGATACCAGCGGCCGCGTCGACAAGTTCCGCAAGCGTTACGCCAAGTAAGCATTCCTGGCCGTTCGCGCGCAGGCGCAACGGGCAGACGGACGGCCGCCACAGGGCGGCCGTTTCCGTTTCCGGGCGGCGGGTCGGCCGCGCACCGCGCGGGGCGCCGGGTTGTCCGTGCCGCGGGCGTGGCCGGGTGTCTTGAGTCCGGGCTCCACGGCGCTGTGCGATAATTGCTGCATCGCGGCAAGCCGCGAAGTCCATATCCATCCCGAGCCGGACCCGCGAGCGGAGCGCCGGCGGACGACGAGGAGTGCACCCGTGTCCGAACCATCCACGATCGATCAAGTCACGCTCAACGCCGGCGACAAGGCGGTCACGCTGCCGGTGGCGCGTGGCACGCTCGGCGCCCCCTGCATCGAGATCGCCAAGCTGCCGAAAGAAACCGGCTGCTTCACCTACGATCCCGGCTTCACCGCCACCGCCG